>ENA-OPRW01002192-OPRW01002192.1-human-gut-metagenome-genome-assembly--contig:-NODE-2192-length-11109-cov-7.898951_pt1 | contig 11109 bp, 12 predicted proteins | sample MGYA00241898_ERZ501890 | MGnify/ENA primary metagenome ERZ501890 (study PRJEB25962, sample SAMEA2042216) | human gut metagenome | biome: human gut; feature: human-associated habitat; material: faeces... | reverse complement strand
CTGCATTTTTATTTCTCCCTGATAACTCTTTTCTCAGATTCTGTTGTTTTTTCTATTACCACTTAAATGAAAAACTAAATTCCAGCTGTGGATTATCCTTTGGTCCAAAACCGGAATTTAGTTTTTCATTTAAGTTTTTTCTATTACCCATGGCTATATTTTAGCACATATAGTGCCAGAAGTAAACATGTGTTCTTTCTTTGAGTAAAAAATTTGCGCGTCAGTTAAATGGGTAATCCCCTTACATCCGGTAAGGATTTATCCATCTCATTACTACTACTTACCTTGTGTTTTTAGGGGGTAAAATATTACCCCCTAAAACATAAGAAATCACAATCAATGCTTGCTCAGTAGGATGGGGTGAAATTTCACCCCATCGCAAACACTGGAAAATACAGCATTTCTGAAGGAGTGTTTTTTTACTCCTTCAATAACCAAAGACAGGAGGACAAACACAATGAATCAGAAACAGGCTGACACTTTAATGACCTACAATGAGTGGTGTGAAGTATTCAAGAAGCACCTGAAAAGAACCATCAGACAAAAGCTCCGCCGCTTCCTTTACTGGGTTGCTATGTTTCTGATTCTTGTTGTACCGCCATTTGCAATGATTATCCACTGGATTTTAGTTGGATATTAAGAAAGAAGGTGAATTATTGGATATCTTACAGGCACTTTTCAGCTTATGGACAGGGAACAGATGCACACCAGAGCAGCCCGAACCTGTCACCGATGCACTCAAACACCTGATACCTGAAGATCAACAGGATCAGTTTACTACTCTGCTGACCGCATACTGCGATAAACGCGAGCGTCAGGCGTTTGATGTTGGATTCAAGGCAGCAGCACAGCTCTGTCAGCAGCTCAATAACACAGAAGAAATCTATGGAGGACTCACAAAATGAAAGAAGCTATTATTTATCTGCTCTTTGACAACTGGTGTAACAGTGAGCATGAACCGGAAGTAAAAGAAGCTATGGACAAAGCTATTCGGAATCCTACTGAAGATACAATCTTTCAGCTCTCTTCTATTACAGAAGCTAATGCATTTAAAGCAGGTGTCAGAGAATGCCTGAAAATGTTCCGGGAATTACTTGTAGACAATCCCGAAAAATGATTCATAACTGTTCTATCGGCTATACGGGAGGAAAGAGGATCATGCACAAACCAAAGAAGCAACAACCTATAGTCAACTATCCACTTTACAAAGGTGCTGCAATCCGTATCTTTGCAGAGAATCCGGGTAACTGGGAAGCTTTTAAGCGTCTGGTCAGTACTGCTGCCAGACACCGATAACATACACATTCAAAGGAGGATTTTATCATGATGAACATGGAAGTAAACATTGCAGTAAATATTCAGGCAACAAGAAAATTTTACAAGGTAATCGTTATCTCTGTAGGACTCTACGAATCAGATATCGTCAACGAAAGACACTTTGCAGACCGTGACAGTGCAGTTGCATACACAGAAACGTTACCTGCTGGTCTTATCTCTCTTCTGATGGAGGTATAAACATGAGCTGGATGAAATACAACAAAGAAACCGGGCAGATTGATCTTCTGCCCTACATTTCAGAATTGTCAGGCTTCCATGCTATTGTCATGGATGAACACACATGGAGTAATGTTATCTGTAAGAGATCAGCTTCAGCAGCTCCCGGAAAGGCAAAAGGCAGAAAAACAAAGTTCCTTGCAAATCTCTTTGATCTGCTGAAAGCACAGGACGAAACACGCCCGATCACTGACCACGTTTACGATTATGTACTGCATATCGAGCTTTCCGCAGATGAAACCAACGCTATTATCAGTTTGCAACGTAAATCAACCTATGAATTTGTCTTTCGGAATGAGATCATTCCTCTTTCCGGAAAGTAACTCAGCAAATAATCAGGGAAATGAAGGGGTAAAATTTTACCCCTTGGGATCTGGTAATTCATTTATTCATACATACAATCAGGAGGACTCAAAACATGAGCTGGAAACACTTTAACACCGAAACCGAAACACTTGAAATCAGCGGATATCTGCCAACAGAACTGGAACGCTTCCATGCAGTCGTAATGGATGAAGATACATGGTATAACGAAATTCGCAGACCGGGGAAAGACTATGCAGTACGCGTAAATAAATTTCTTGACGGACTGCTGACAATTCTGAAGTTCTGGGAAGAGAAAGAAACCTGTCTGATTTATCCATACATGTATATCCTTCATATTGATCTTACAGAGGATAAAAAGACAGCTCTTGTCAGCTTGCAAAGAACTCACAGCTATGAATTTGTATTTAAAAACGTAGAAATCCCATTCGAGTAGACAGCTTTCCTGCTGCTGGATGTAATAATCGTTCTGGCAGCAGGATTTTCTCTATCATGATATCTAATATCGCATTCGTTTTTCAGTTGATACTATCGACATATCATATTAATTTTTGAAAGGAATTTAAGCACTTATGGCAAGGCAACCCGTTATGGACAGATTACCACATGAAAAAAGTGATATCTGGAAAAAGGAATTAAAAGCTCTGATGTCTGATTTTTGCATCCCGGTAAATATAATTGAACAGATCATTCGTACAGCCGAACGCAAAGCTAAACCCGAAGAATCGTGTAAGAGTGTATATCAGCGCGGTTGGATTATGTTCAAGGAATTTCTTCTTCAAAAACAGTAGTAAATCTGACGTATCCATCAGAAAGTACTAAAACTACTGTTTTTCATAACATTTCAACAGAATTTTAGAGGTGTCATTTTGGGGAGCGTCAGAATTACACCAGAAAGGCATAACAATGAACAGATATTTCGGTTACTGTCGAATCAGTACGCCAAAGCAAAGTATAGACCGACAGGTTAGAAACATTCTTGCTGCATATCCGCAGGCAGAGATCATCAAAGAAGTATATACCGGAAGAAAATTCCAAGGACGTAAAGAGTTTGACCGACTCATACGCAAGATCACTCCCGGCGATACCATTATCTTTGATTCTGTCAGTCGAATGTCCCGTGATGCTGAAGAGGGATTCATCATGTACGAAGAACTTTATCACAAGGAAATCAACCTTATTTTCCTGAAAGAACCGCATATCAGTACGGAAACTTACAAGAAAGCTCTACAGGGTGGAATCCCAACTACAGGCACAGACATTGACTGTATTCTGGAAGGGATAAACAAGTATCTTCTGCTGCTTGCCAAAGAACAGATCAGGCTTGCATTCGAGCAGTCAGAGAAAGAAGTCCATGATTTACGTCAAAGAACACGCGAAGGACTCCAAACTGCCAAACTTGCAGGTAAACAGATCGGACAGATTCAGGGACAGAAACTTGTCACCAAGAAATCAATTGCAGCAAAGGAGATTATCCAGAAACATAACAAAGCTTTCGGTGGTTCTCTGAATGATGCTGAGACAATTCGACAGACGGGTATATCAAAGAAGACATTCTACAAGTATAAAAAAGAACTGCTGTCTTCCCAAAGTTTATAATATCATTTGTGGTTCGCGAACACACTCTCGATGCTTTGAGTATCAAAGTATATCCGATATCTGTTATATGCTAACAGTGTTTTTATTGTGATATAAATGTATTGTATTTCATAATTTGTCACTAAACAATTTGCTGATATTTTCAGGCTTACATGACCATTGTGAAATACTTTTTTAAACGGTATCGTTTTTGTTTATAATAGTCTCAGCATCAAATTGGTATTACCAATCCATTGTCATATCTCCTGTTGCCAATCATCCATATTTTCGCGCACAGGGGCACTCTCACCAACTCTACACACTTCCGTTTTTATCAGACAATACTTTAAATTATCAGTTTTCTTTTTAACGTATAAAAATAGACACACCATCTCCAGTGTATCATTAAACACATTCTCGAAAAAACTTCGCAGTAATCGGAACTACTGCATTTTTTTGATCTTCTCTATGGTTCGATTTTACGTTTGAATTAAACGGACGTTCTACAGGGAGCTACGCCACTACATCTTTCCACAAGGGCTAAGACAACTTAATCCTTTATAATAAAATCTACAGTTGTAAGGGATATATATCTTAACTAAACAATCAAACTGTTGCATAATTCCGATGCAGTCTCGTAAGACTCACATAACATTTACTATTGCAAGTGACTGTAAGCACATCTTGTCTGTTGTTCATTTTAAATATATATTTATCCAAGGAGTAATATAACACACTATCTGAAGCTTGTCAAATTTTTATTTCAGACCAGTGTCGTGTTTTCCGACAGTGGTTATGTTTTGTTCAGATTGTTATGGTGAACAAAACGTTCACCGTTAAAAATCCTTTTATTCTGTTTGAGTACTTACACAACAAACACAAACACAAAACCAGAATCCAAATTTGAAGACATACCAGAAGAAGTCCTTACAGACCCAACAATGAGAACAGCACTTGGAATGGATCCTATCCCAGGGATGAATACTCCGGTAGATGATAATAAGCAGATTTCACTCTTCGATTACATGCAGAATAAAAATAACTCTTCTACATCTTCTTCCACTTCCACTACTGCTGCCCCAGAGGTAACAGTTTTCAAGAATCCGGTTCATCCAGAATTCGGTAATCTGAGAACTATTGAGATTGATGGAGAGCCGTGGTTTGTAGGTAAGGATGTAGCTGCTGCGTTAGGATATACAAAAGAAAGAAATGCACTTGATAAACATGTAGATAAAGATGACGCCCTGAAACGGGGCGTCACCGATTCAATGGGAAGAACACAGCAAATGACCATTATCAACGAATCCGGTCTCTACTCTCTGATCCTCAGCAGCAAGCTTCCATCAGCAAAAGAGTTCAAGCACTGGGTTACATCAGAAGTACTCCCCTCTATCCGCAAGAATGGTGCTTATATCCGTAATCAGGAAAATATGACACCAGCTGAGATCGTGGCTCGTGGTCTTATCGCAGCTCAGAAAATTATTGAAGAGAGGGAAAAAGGGCTAGATCATTCAACCTAGCCCCTCTTCATTCTCACATATTCACATTAAAATTTTACAAATTTTGTCTTAGAATATACACCACTTGACTTAATCAACTTCTTATATCTGGTATAAGATTTCTTCGGAAGTCTCAATGTTACTGTCTTATTGATTGCAAGTCCTTTCTTTCCTACATATTCCAGAGCAGAACCATTAATCTTGAAAATCTTGATAGATGTACACTGATAAAATGCTTTAGCCCCTATCTTTCTTATGCTTGACGGTAATGTCACATTTTCAAGATTCGGACACTGAGTAAATGCACAAGTATTAATTATCGCAACTCTCTTTCCGAACTTAACAGTTTCCAGACCTGAACACTGATAGAACGCGTATTTACCAACATTTACAACATTATTACCAATAGTTACATTTACAATATCTTCGTTTCTGTAGAATGCCTTATCCTGAATAGCGGTCACTTTGTAGACTTTTCCGCTGATTGTAACGCTTGATGGAATAACCAGTGTATCTGTAACTTTTGCAAGTCCTGTTACAGTTACTTCTTTTGTTCCTGTAAGCTTATAATTCAGATCACCAACGGAATAAGTATCTCCGATCTGTGGTGTTCCGATCTTTGTAGTAACTACATCAGACTCCGCTCCCTGATATTTTTTGCCTGACAGCGAACGAACTGCAACTACTTTATAGGAGTATTGTGTTCCCGGTACAGCTTTGCTGTCTGTCCAAAGAATCTTTGTTGTTTTTGCTACCTGAGTATATTCTTTTTCTGAATCTGCTTTTCTGTATACCAGATAATAACCTGCGTATTCTGTCTCATCCCATGATAAAGCAATAGATTTCTTTCCTGATTCTGCTGTTAAGCTTGTAACCTTTTCAGGCTTGATTACCGTCCAAACTGCATTGACTGTAATATTTGTGGTAACTTTTGAGAAATCCTTGTCCCATGAAAGCTTATAACCGCTTCTGGTAATAAATGGGTATTCTGCTGCATCACCGGATTTTACTTTTTCTGTCTTGATTACTTCACCACGATCTTTAAATGTTACGGTGTATTTATTTGTTTCTGATGGACTTACGATGATTGTGGTGTTACCACCACCGTTGTCTTTCTTTGTCCATACTGCATTGATTACCATATCTTCTTGGATATTGGTATAGTCAGCATCCCATGAAAGTGTGTAGCCTGGTTTTTCTTTTAGAGTCGGAGGTGTTAATACGCTTCCACCCTCATCAATATAATATGTATGTACTGTACGTCCGTTATCTTTAAATACAACTTTATACTGACCAGATACAAATTTAATGTTATTTATATATGCATATCTTTCAGCAACACTGTCTCTCTTTCCATATATCACAAGATTACGACAATTTTTAAATACATCATTTCCAATGTATGTTACAAATTCTGGTATTGTAATTTTCTTTAAATCTGTACAATTATAAAAAGCGCCATCATCAATTTCTTTAACATTATCAGGTACCGAAAATTCCGTTAATTTTGTTCCACCAAATGCACTTGCAGGTATGTTATCTATATTCTGAGGATAAATAAACTCAGTTATAGGTGTATTAAAAAATGCACTTCTTTCAATGTTTGTAATAGTTGATGGCAATGTTATCTCTGTAAAATTACTACAGTAGGCAAATGCCTCTTCACTTATCATCTTCACGCCTTCAGGAATGGTAACTTTTGTAACTGCATTATCTCCCATAATTGGAATACACTTCAAGCTTGCAGGAAAAATGATTTCCGCATTACATTTTTCAAATACACCATCACCTAATAACGTAAGGTTCTTTGGCAATGTAACCTTACCAAGTGATACACAATTACTGAATGCCTCTACAGCAATCTCTGTTATAGAATCTGGTAAAGTAAGATTGGATAATGCTGTACAATTTTCAAATGCATATTGACCAATTCTTGTAATAGAATCTGGAATTGTAATACTTTTTAGATTATTCATTCGCGAAAATGCAGATGTTCCAATTTCTTTAATACCTTTATTCATAATAATAGTCTCAACATTAAGTCCATCATCCTCATCTATACCGCCCAAATATGGTATTGTATTTAATGTTGATGGAAAAGAAATACTTTTCAAATTATTGCACTCATCAAATATACCATTTCCTATTTCAGTTACACCTTCTGGAATTGATATGCTTTTTAATGATCTACAATTTTGAAAAGTCCAATTTTTTATTTTGGTTAATGAAGCAGGTAATTCAATTGTTTCTACATTGTTAAAGTTTCTAAATAATCTTGATCCTAAAGATGTAATTCCATCTTCTACAATGATATGTTTTATACTGGTTTTATCCAGTTCATTAGCACTGTCATTTATATCTGCCCACCAACAAGCATCATATGTTTCGCCAGTACCTGTAATTGTTACAGTATTACCAGCAACAGTTGCTACAGCATTATTTCCAACATTTATTTTCATCCCTGTAGGTGCAGGTGGTTCAGGTGCTTCTCCCCCTATAGGATCAAAATTAATGCCATTATTATTAGCAAAAGTTTCAGCGTAAGAACCTGTATATCCTTTTATTGTTTGAAGACTGTCACATCCTGAAAAAGCATTATTATAAATACTTGTGACTGTACTTGGAATTGTAATTTCACTCAATTTCCTACAATTTGCAAAAGAATTTGGACCAATATATTTAACACCATTAGGTATTTCTATTGCTTCCAAATTATCACAATTTTTAAACATATCTTGACCAATATCACATGAAAATCCATCTTCAAAATTTACAGTTGTCAATCTTTTACAACCATTAAACGCTTCACCTTCTATGTGTTTAATAGTAGCCGGTAACATAATTTTTGATATACTCATACATCCAGCAAATGCGCCATATCCCATATATTCCAAATTGGATGGTAATTGTAAATTTACAACTCCACATCCTTTAAAAGCAGCATCATCAATTTTTTTAATACTATCTGCCATATTAATATTTTCAAGCCGTGGACATTGACTAAACATATATTCAGATATAGTCAATAAATTCTTTGAAATTTTTACGCTTTTTAAATTTTCACACCCTGTAAAACAATTAGTTCCCGCCTTTTTTACACTATCTGGAATTACTATACTTATTAATCCACACCCTATAAAACTTTGATCTCCAATTTCCTCCAAACTCTCTGGAAAAGTTATAGATGTCAGATTCCTGCAATTCTCAAATGCGCTATATCCTATTCTTTTAATATTTTTTCCGAAAGATATACTCTCGATCATATATCTGTCATTATAATTAAGTAAAAGCAAATCGCTCACACTTGTAATTCCATCTGAAAATACGATTTTTCGTATGCCTCTTATATTAGGAAGTGGATTCTTATGTTCTTTTTTTGCATCCCATCCATCCTCGTAGTAATCCCACATATCTCCAGTACCAGAAATAGTCACAGTCCCTGTAGAATCATCAAATGTAAACCATACATTGTCACCCATCTGATATTTGGCATTGCGCTCCTTATAATTTGGAGTTAATTTATCAGATATATGGTTGCCTTCTTTATCTGCAACAAATACATATATATCTACAGGATTTAAAGGTATTTTAATTGTTGTTGAAAAAATTTTTTCGTTTGTTGAAAGTTTTTCATGATTTTCATCATAGTCAGGTGCACTTTTACCTTTTTCTACATAGGTAACATAGTATAATGCATCTTTATTAATAACACCCTTTACATTCAATTCATCGTAGGAAATCCATCCACTTCGAACTTCTTCAAATGTTAGTAATGTTGAATCATCAGCACCAGCAACATCCGTATCAAACTGATCCACATCATCATTCTCTACTTCTGGAACATCTTCCGCATCATCACTGAACTGTACAATATCCTGTCCCATACCATCAGAAAAATCCGCTGCACTTGCCACAGTAAATGGTTCTATAACCATCGTACTGGCAAGTAAAAAAGCTAACACTTTCTTCTTCATTCTTTTATCCTCTTCTCTCTGTTTCTTTTTATAAAATACGGCACTGCTCTATCTCTCCGAAAGCACTGCCGCAATTATCATAGTTGCAACTGGCTGTCATACATTCGCTTAGACTCTGTAGTTTTATGTCACCGGATGTCCCCGGCTATGCCATATTCAATTCGATTATATGTGATACACTTTACTTAGTTTTCACAAAATGTTCACACACATTATTGTACTACATTTCTGTAAAATGTCCACTAATCTTTCAGAATATTTTATGTAATAACAAATATCTGGCAAATTTGCTAATATTCTTCATACATATTTATATATTATTCGTCTTTCCACATGCCTTTGTCTTTCAAACGCTGCTTGAACTGCTGCCAATGTCGTTCTGTCTCTTCCGGTGTCTCATGCCATAGCTTTTCTTTATCTAATTCTCCGTTTTTTTCCAAATATAGATAAAGTCCACATGCAAAAAACGCGTCCCATAACTTTTCTTCGTCTTTCTTCATATCCACCTCATTGGTATTATTTTATCTTACTTTATGCTATTTTTCAATATTATATCGCCTGTTTGTTATACTAATCAGCAAAAGGAGAGCTTGCATGAAACCATTGAAGAATAAAGTAAGCATCACTCTGGATGCAGATATTATAGATAAAATCAAGGAACTCGCAGAGGAAGATGATCGTTCTTTCAGTCAGTACATTAATCTTGTCCTGAGAGAACATATCAAGAATCTGGATAAATCAGAATAATGAGTGATCTGAAAAGTGGCAGCAGTCATATGCGACTAATCTTCAAAGTGAAAAAAGGGCAGCTGAGTAAATTATTGTTACTCAACCGCCCTATTATTATGGCTATATATTCCCAGAATCTTTACTGGATCAGTGACTGACCGTTCTGAAGCTCAGACTCCATAGCTACTCTCAGAGGTACTCTCTAATGTGGCATTTGTCCTCTCAGGATGCCCTCTACGCTGTCTATCCGTTCCATACGTCTATCCTAGATCCGGGAGCGTTATTTCTTTCAGCTCTCGTGTAAGTTCTCTGTAATGGTTCTATACGACGTCACAGATATATGTTCGATAAAGCCCTGCAAAGTTCAGAGTAAAAAAAGGCTCACAAACTGTCTTTATTTCTAACAGCTTATGAGCCTACCTTTTTATATCATCATGCCAATTAAATTCAAATCTTATCGAGTTCCTCTTTAGCATCATATGTACAAGATTCCCTCCTTTAATTTTATTAAGTTTTTCTATCAGGATTCCTTCTGAAAGGTACTTGATTACCTTTTTGATTACTTTTTGAAGACTGAGTCTCGCAAACCCAGTAAAATCACAATGTCATTAACTTTAGCAAAAAGCAGAAATCGTAAGTATTTATAAAACTATGATTCCTGCTTTTTGTTTTTTTATATGGGCATACTTATCCCCTTCTCTTTGTACTCGTATTTTCTAGATTAGTATGCTCTTTTATGAGTATTTGAATATTTCCCTGCTAACCGCCCTTTCGTTCTGGTATAATGCCGATCAGGACGAATAGGAACCAGATTCTTACTGATGTCTTCATATATTTGCTGAAATAATATATTTTTCTTTTGATTATCCGTTTCAAGAAGTATATAAATCAGATCGTTTTTTAAGATTCCAATACTAACTGTCTGATTGATCATCATTTTATGTTTTCTGTTTGTTTCCTTCTGATCCAGTTCACGCTCTGCGTCTAATATGATATCTTCGACTAAATTGCTCAGATATATGGTGCTGTATATATCTTGTAATAACAGAATAGGTTTTGTACCTGTAAAATTTTCTAACTGCAACCGATTCTTTAGTGTTTCATACGCAGTCTCTATTCCCCACCTCATATGATATAATTCTTTTATTTCTTCTGTATGAAATTCCGTTTGTGAAAGATTTGTAGCTAAAACTTCCAGATTTCCATTTTCTAATAGGATCTTTACCATACGCAATGAAATTTCACCCAGTTCTTTCATACGTTCTCCATCCGGCGTCCCCTCGTAATGTCTGATTCTTGATTTATCAAGTTTTATTTTAACCAGTTGATCATTTTCTGTTAAACTGCTTTGCTCTTTTTTGTAATCACTGCTTTTTAAACGTACGATAAACTTAAGATCCTTATCCATCATATGTATAAACGCTGGCGTAGAAGGATAGCCTCTGTCCATG
>ENA-OPRW01002188-OPRW01002188.1-human-gut-metagenome-genome-assembly--contig:-NODE-2188-length-11165-cov-4.649145_pt1 | contig 11165 bp, 8 predicted proteins | sample MGYA00241898_ERZ501890 | MGnify/ENA primary metagenome ERZ501890 (study PRJEB25962, sample SAMEA2042216) | human gut metagenome | biome: human gut; feature: human-associated habitat; material: faeces... | reverse complement strand
GCAACACAAAAATTTTATATTTTTTTAATTGTCTACTTGACGGGATGCACACCAAGATTTCCTTCCAGTTTGCTTTGTCTTTATACTGCTGTTCAATATCGTATAAAGCTCTTGCCGTTGTGTTTGTTCCACCCCATGTCTGGATGTATAATGTACGGTTGTCATTATCTAAAAGAATATCTTTTAAGAAGTTAGAACCATCTGTGGATTCTTCCATGTCACCTACATTTTTGATATTTCCGATTTTTAAAATGCTCTTAAGGTAATCTGGTTCTGGATATCCTTTTGCATTTGCACGAAGATTTGGATATACCTTTGCATAATTATCAAGAACTTCAGAAGCCCATTTTGTTCCTGTCCAACGATAAGGTTTTACAACAGTGCCGTCTTTCATTGTTCCACCTGCATAATGATAAGTGGAGCTTGAAAGGATGAGGCCTGCAATGTCCATTTCGTTAGAATACAACATAAGACGCATAAAGGAATCCATATCATCAACTTCACCGTCTGTTGTTACAACGGTACGAACTTTTCCTGTATTTGCGCTGGAATAAGATACGCTTACTTTTACCTGAATCTTTTTGTTGCTTCCATCTTTTGTCTCTACATAAATAGTAGCTTTTCCACCTTTTTTCGCTGTCACGATTCCTGCCCCGTCTACACTTGCTACTGCTGTATTAGAAGAAGAATATTTCAGAGACTTATTTGTTGCATCTGATGGAGAAACAGAAACTCTGAGAGAATACTTTTCTCCCGGCTTCATAGATTTTTCTGCTGCACTTGTGGAAATGCTTTTTACAAGGATTGGTTTTACTGTAATTTTGCTCTTTCCTCTATAAACTTTCTTTCCAACTTTCATTTTAAGCTGAATGGTTGCTTTTCCGGCTGCACGTCCAGTAACTACACCCTTTTTATTTACTGTTGCAACTCTCTTATTGGAACTCTTCCAGGTCAGCTTTGCTTTTTTCGCTTTCTTTTTCACCTTAAGCTTTGTGGTCTTTCCAACATAAATAGTTTTGCTGTTCGGTGTAATTTTTACCTGTGCTGTCGCTGCATTTACATTAATTGTTCCTACATTAGTAAATGCCCCTGTACCCAAAACAAGTGAAAATGCCAGTACAAAAACGAACACCGATCTTAATAATTTTTTCATACGTCCTCCTCCTTCTTATATGAAAATTGTACTTTTATCATATCAATGTACTCCGCACAAAAATATAACAAAACCGGCTCGTTTTTATACTATTCCGACATAATCCCCATTTATTCTTGCTGTTTTTTCCACGATTCAAACTGTCTGCGTTTTTCCGCGATTACTTCGTCTAGTCCATTTTGCTTGAGTTCTTCGAGCATCTGCTTCAATCCATTTTCCGGATTTACAAGGCCGCTTTCAAGGATTGGTTCATAGGAATCATAAATTTCCTGTAATTTCAAATATTTTTGTGCGACAGGAAATACATTAAAGTTAAATCCAATCTCGCAGGAATGTAATGCATCTTCATTATATTGTTTTACCTGATCCCAAACATTAAGCGGATTGCCCTCCCATACTTTTGTTATAAACTGATTTGGCAGACGCCATGAACCTCCATAATATGGATTGCCCTTTTTGCCTTCGGGTGCACGAATATGTCCATCTTCTGTCTCCACATAGTCAATGCCTTCGATTCCATATGCCAGCAGATTCATAATATCTTCATCACTGTAAAATAAATTGAGCAGTTTCATAGATAACTCTGGAGAGATACTATTTTTCGTTATCATCCACGGAAAAGCCGCCATACTGTTATAACTGATTGCAGGCTGGCCAAACTGTACGATTTCCATTTCACGCTCACATTTCAGACTTTCCTGCATCTTCATTCCCGGCTTATTTTTTACAGTTTCTGCAAATGCCTCCCCGTTCCTTATCATTTCTGTAATCGTGCTTGTATTTTCTAAAATATTATCGCCCATGTAACCTTTCAAATACCATTTACGCACTTGTTTTAATCTGTTTTTATATTCTTCTGTCTCAAATATATCAACAACTTCATCTTCCTGCCCATAGTTTTCATGCCCGCCTGAAACCAGGCTGTTGATGCCATCTGCAAGAGAAAAATTACCAAAGAGAGAACCGGTACAGGCAAGCGGCACGACTCCATTTTCTTTTTCCAGAACCAGATCAAAAACTTTCTCTAGGTCTTTGATATTTTTAATATCACTGGCCTTGATATTATATTTATTCAAAATGTCTTTCCGCAAAGCATAAGAATCCCAGCCAGCGGCAAAGTCTCTGTTATTAGGAAGCCCGTAAAGAGTACCACCAATCCGGCAGCAATTAATATATTTCCAGCCGACCGCATCGATAATGTCTTTTCCATTTTCCTTTAAAAGCGGTTCCAGATCACAGAGCTGCCTGTTTACATACGCCTTTACAAAAAGAGAATTTGACCCCCAGAGAATGTCAACCTGTTCCCCACTTGTCAGCATCAGCTCCACCGCATCGCTGTAATTACTGTCTGAAATAAGGTGGAATTCTACTTCCACTCCCAGTTTTTTTCTCGTAATTTTATTGATTTCTTCCTGTACCTGAGAAAAGCTGCTATCTTCTCCATATGCATCGGAATATACGACAACAAGCTTTGGATACTTCTTTTTCTCCCCGTCCTGTTTTTTATTGGGCGTAATATGGCAGCCAGTTAAAAGAATAATTGCACATAAAAGGCTGATTCCAATTCTGGTTTTATTTTTCTGATTCACTTTCATCTGCCTCCTCTCCTTTTATGGCTAATTGTCTACTTGTGTCATCACATTCATTTTTATCGATATTATTCCATTCTGCCTGTTCTGCAAAAAATTCTATTTTATTTAATCCTTTATTCGCTGAGAGGTCTATTTCTGCGTTCGTTTTATTTAATCCCTTATTCGCTGGCAATTTTATTTCTGCTTTTGCCCTATTTAAGTCCTCACTTGCTGGTAGTTCTATTGTTACTTTTGCCTTATTTTCCTTTGCTCTATTTTCCTCATTAGAAAAATGAATCTCTGCCGCATCTCCATATATAATATTTAGTCTGCGCTTTACATTAGAAATCCCGAAATGTTCCATTCCATTATGCATGACCGACTCGCCGTTTTTTAATTTTTCAAGAATTTCTTCCTCAAATCCCTGTCCGCTATCCTCTACGGTTATATGAAGCCTTTCTTTCTCTTCCCAGACTTTCACCCAGATATGAAGAACTTCTTCCGGACTCATCTCATGTTTTACTGAATTCTCCACAAATGTCTGTATTAACATTGCTGGAATCTTGCACTCGAATAGAGTTTCCTGTATATCAAGATGCAGCTTAAGCTGGTTTCCATATCGAATCTCGGATAACGCAATATAATTTTTTATATGATTTATTTCTTCTTCTAAAGTTACCTCCGTTTTTTCAGATAAATCATAACGTATATTTTTTCCTAATAACAGGGTAAATTGTTCCGCTTTCTCATACTCTTCCAAGAATAAAAGGTTCTTTATCGTATTTAAACAATTCGTCAGAAAATGTGGTTTTATCTGATGTTTCAGGTATTGCATTTCCACATTTTGCTTTTCTAACTGATTCTCATACACCTCAATCTTTAATTCTTTTATTTTCTCTGCCATCCGGTCAAAATTACGGTTTAGAAGCTGAAATTCATAAAAAAGATTTTGCTGATTCAGGCGGACTTCCAAATCTCCCTCCTGCATCTTTATCATTGCATTTCGAAGATCATCCATAGGACGGATAAAATATTTTGCCATCACAAAAGAGAACAGCATAATCAATATTCCTGATACAATTAAAACCAGTGGAACTACAATCGAAAGATTTGTCATTTTCTGATAAAATCCATTCTGCTTCAATGCAAGACAGAGGGCAACCTGATGCGAATTCTGTGGTTCTATAATCTGATACCCTTTTTCTGTCTCTATTTTATCCGACTGTATTTTATCCTGAAATGCCGTCTCATTTCCTGCTTTTAAAAATATTTTTTCCTCTTTTACATCAGAAAGTGTCTTTTCAAACTCCTGAAATATCTGGGAAATGTCCAGCCATCCTATCATGTACGTTTCCCGGTTATTTAAAATTCTCACAAGAATCTGTGAACCTTCCACCTCATATACAAACCAGTCCACATATGCATTTTCTTTTACTTTTTTCAAAAGACCCTCTGTATTTGCCGCAATCCATTTTGAAATAACCGATGCATTATTTTGTCCACGACGCATCCGAATAACCTTTTTTGTCACATTGGCCGTCTTTCCGTACCACATCACTCCTGACAGCATTTTCAACTGGCTGAGTTCTTCATCAAAAGTATCCCTCATCCGGACTTCCGCAAGATACTGATTTAGTTCCGTCGTACTTTCCAAAATACTTCTGGCATCATTTTCTATCATGACAGACTGCAATAAAAAATCATCAATCTGCTTTAACTGCTGTTCTAAATTACTGCTATAAATTTCAAGTGCCGAAGCATAAGAATTCCTTCTTTCCTTCGTCACTGTCTTTGAAATGTAAACACTTCCCCAAATCATTTGCAATTCAAAAACAGCCATAAAAAAAATGACAATTCCCATTACAAATCGCTTAAAAAATAATTTCCTGTTTTTCATCCGCCTAGTCCCTTTCTATATTCTCTCGGCGTAACTCCATTTGTATATTTCTTAAACATCTTTGTAAAATATGCTGTGTTAGAATACCCCGTCTCAATTGCAATTTCCGATATTGTAAGAACCGTTCTTTCCAGCAGCTCTTTGGCCCGCTCTATCCGCACCTTCGTTACATAATCCATCAGGGAACTTCCCGTATTTTTCTTAAATAATTTTGACAGATAATCTGGATTCATAAACACCTCTGAAGCAAGCGATTCCCGTGTCAGCTCCTCCTTAAAATGCGTTTCAATATAAGTTTTCACCTTCTCCACATTCTTTTCGGCGGATTGTACTCCCTCATTTAATTTTCGTATCTTCTCCTCCTTCAGAATACTTTTCTGCCTGCTCATTCGTCTCCAATATTTCGTATTGCCTTCTCCAAAGCCTGGTTCATATCTTCCGGCTCCACCGGCTTTAACAGATAATCCTGTACCCCTAAGGAAACTGCCTGCTGTGCATACGAAAAAACCGCATGACTGGTAAGGAAAATAACAATCGGATTTCTACCTGTATCCAAAAGCCACTGCACAAAATCCAACCCACTTCCACGCGGCATCTCGATATCACAGATAATAATATCAATATCCGTCTCCTCGCAGATCTGCTGTGCCTGTTTCATGCTTAAGGCTTTGTAAATTGTAGAAAAACCGTATTTTTCCTTGTCAATCATGCGGTTCATAACCTCTACGGCTAAACGCTCATCATCTACTAGTAATATGTTCATTTCTAACCCCTCTGTTTTCGTAAACTGTATTTAGTATAACATAAAATATAGGTAGGGGATGAATAAACAGACGAAACCTCAAAGCCCCTATACTGCAAAAATGCTTCGTTTCCCTGCGTCCAAGCTGCTCGCCCGCAACTTGAACTTGCTCTAAGGCGCATTTTTGCAGTATAGGGGCTTTGAGGTTTCTGTTTATTCACAATCCCACAAATTAGATTCTGTAAATTTTATAAATATAGGGTATCTTCTCTCTTCCAGCGGGCGTCTGCCTTGTCTATTTGGTTTAACTCAAATCACAGGCCTCTCTTCTTCAGCACCCTCTTTTCTACGTTATAGAACACCACTTGATCAATGAGGATTCCCACCACCACAATGACAACCATTACTAACATAACCTGGTTAATATCTGCCAGATTTCGTCCTGTCATCAATGTCTGTCCAAGCCCAATGGATGTTGTCATTACTTCGCCGCTCATCAACGCTCTCCACGCAAATGACCATCCCTGTTTCATTCCCGATATTAATTCAGGGAGACTTGCCGGAAATATGACTTTCCAGTAAATCTGCTTCTGATTTGCTCCCATTGTGAGGGCTGCTTTTTTATAAATTGGAGGTACATTTAATATTGCATTGTCTACGGCGATTGCCATGCTGAACGCCGATCCCATGATTACTACGAAGATGATTGCTGTTTGTGTAAGTCCAAACCACAAGATAGAAAATGGTACCCAGCAGATGCTTGGTAATGTCTGGATTCCCATAATCAGTGGTCTTAAGTTCCTATGTAAAAAAGAAAAATGGTTGATTAATATTCCGATTACTGCTCCGATTATAAGTGAAAGAATGTATCCGATCGCACCTCGGAGAATACTGTTTCCAATTGCAGCAAGTAATGTTCCCTGCTTCATCATTTCCACAAAGGAATTCCACACACCGACCGGGGATGGCATCGCATATGCTTTCCATATTCCAAGTCCGTCAACACCTGCCACATAGAATATCTGCCACAAAATGATGATTCCAAGAAGGAACAGTATTTCCCCTGCTATATTGGATTTTCTTATTTTTTTCATTAATAATCCCCTCCCTGTATCTCTTCTAATATTTTATGGCGATATGCGATAAATTCTTCATCATAGACATGTCTTGGTCTTTCCAGATTAATTGGCACAATATTTCTGATGCCGCCATTTTCTCCTGACATTACCACTACTTTGTCACCAAGATATACCGCCTCTTCAACGCTATGTGTAATAAAAAATATTGTCTTGTGTGTCTGCATCCAAATGTCCTGTAATTCTTTTCTTAAATGATTGGATGTCTGTTTATCAAGTGCAGAAAATGGTTCATCCATCAAAAGGATATCTGAGTCCATCGTAAATGCTCTCGCCAGGGCCACCCTCTGACGCATTCCGCCAGAGAGCTGATGTATTGCGTAGTCTTTATATTGTTCTAACTGCATCATCTTCAAATATTTTTCTGCCCGTATTTCCTGTTCTTCCTTCGGAACTCCATTTATTTTCATTCCAAACTTTATATTTTGGATAACATTCAGCCACGGAAACAGAGCATGTTCCTGAAACATCACTGTCCGTTCTGAACCCGGGCCTTTTACTTCTTTTCCGTTTAAAAGAATTCTTCCTTCTGTCGGAGCTTCTAATCCTGCAATCAGGTTAAGCAGTGTACTTTTACCACATCCGCTTTTACCAACTACACAAAGGAATTCTCCCGGCTGTATTTCAAGATTTATATTTTTTAAAGTGGCCTGACCCGTATTTTCAAAAGTCTTTCCCACATTTTCTAATATTAATGCCATGCTCTGTCTCCTTTTAAATGTCTGATATACGCAATAGGTACTATAATTTCTGGATGATTAAAATTATTTTACTTCCGTAATAAAGTCATCGGAAGGTTTCTGGTCAATGAATTTTTGTTCAAGGGAAATTGCTGCAAAATCATCCACTGCATCTTTATTTACCTCTGTTGAAATGGTTAATTTCTGAAATGCCGTCTGTAAAATGTCCTCACTTAATGATTTACCTGTTGCCGCATTAATCTCGTCATTAATAATTTTTGCCGCCTCATCTGCATTTTGATTAATTTCATCCGTTGCCGCTTCATGCTGCTTTAAAAATTCTTTCACTAAATCAGGATGCTCTTTTAAAAACTCATTTCTTACAACAACCACCGCTACCGGATAATTACCTTCCATGTAGACTCCATTGTAATCTAACACAATCTCCGCACCATTTTTCACAAGTGTAGAACCCCACGGTTCTGGTACAAGCGCCGCATCTATATTTCCCTGATCCATCATATTCTGAATATCCGCATTTTCTACAGCGGTAACAGTGACTGTTCCGCCTTCCTCTACTGTCTTTAACCCATTATCAGAAAGAAGTTTTAACAGGCACAAATGCTGTGTATTTCCAATTTGCGGAATGGCTACTGTTTTTCCGTCCAAATCTTTTGCTGACTCAATCTCTGAACCCGGTGCCTTTACCAGTTCTGCTCCTGCCTGAGACGCTCCTGATATAATACTGACATCTCCTTTTGACTTAACATTTGCACTGATTGCCGGAACTGGTCCAATGTATCCGATATCAATATCTCCTGAAAATAATGCCTCTACCTCCGATGGTCCTGCGTTAAAAGAAGTCCATTTCACTTTTGCTTTTCCATCAAATGCTTTGTCGAGAGTTCCCTGTGCTTTCATATAAAGAGCCTGTGCATGTGTTACATTATTAAAATATCCCACATTAATTTCTGTTGTTTTATCAGCATCTTTTTTCGTTCCGCCGCATCCTGCAAGCCCTGCTACCATTGCTGCGACTCCGGCTATCACAAAAATCTTTTTTAGATTCCATCTCTTTATGCTTCTTTTCATATCGAATCAACATCCTTTCCCTGTTCTAATTATCTATCAGCATTTTTTATATCCTTTCCGTCTATCTTTGGTTAAGTGCTGATTTTTACTTATCTCTGTGTTATTTTTTCTGTCTGACATCAGCTTGTTTTTCCTCTCACATGTGTTGTATTTATCTTATGTGAAAATACATTTAACAACAACACGATTTTTTGATAACGTTTTCTATCTCATAATATTGACTTTTTTTCTTGTTTTTTTTATAATTTTTTCATGTATACATGATTTTATAATTTATTTTTCAAAATATTTTTGATAACGTTATCAGGAGGTTTTTATGTCATTAAAAGAAATTGCCCACCGAGCCGGTACTTCAGTATCCACCGTTTCAAGAGTCTTAAATCATCCAGATTATAAATGCAAAAATCCAGAACTAGAGGCACGTATCTGGGCTGCTGCACAGGAAATCAGCTACACACCAAATACTGCCGCACAAACATTAAAATCCGGAGCACCTCAAATTAAAACCACTCCCCTCACTTTCGATATTTTTCTGACCCGTTTTCCCTCACTTTCTCAGGATTTATTTTTCAGCGAACTTTTTGAATCTCTGAAAAAAGAACTTCTACGTCAGCAATGTGTTCCCGGAAAGTTTCTCACCCTCCCGGAAGTCACTTCCATGTTAAAAGAAAAATCCTCTTTTTCAGTAACAGACACCCACGCTGATGGAATTATCCTTCTTGGAAAATGTCCTGCTGAACTGATTTCCACTTTACAAAATCATTATCACAATATCGTAGGAATTGACCGTAACCCGACAAACTTTGATTATGACGAAGTAATCTGCAGCGGAACAACTGCCGCCGTCACTGCCATGAACTATCTCATCTCTCTTGGGCATAAAAAAATCGCCTACATAGGCGATTGCTCCTATGAGGCGAGATATATTGGTTATTATCAATCTTTAATTTCGCATAATTTACCTTTAGACTACTCTAATATTTATCCAACCAGCCAAACCAGAGAAGAGGGCATGAAAACAATGGAACTTATCTTACAACGAGAAGAACTTCCCTCCGCCATTTTTTGTGCAAATGACAGCACTGCTCTCGGCGTTTTTGACTGTCTGCAGCACCACCGCAAAAAAGGCTACATTCCTTCCGTTATTTCCATCGATAACATACTGGAATCTGAGCAGACAAAACCTATGCTCACCACCATTGATATTCCCAAAAAAGAAATGGCTCACCACGCAGTAAACCTGCTCCTTGACCGGATACATAACCAACATAGTAATGCGGTGCGGATTGAACTTCCATGTAGGTTGATTGTACGCGAAAGTTGTTCCTATTGTGGGCGATAACTTTTGAGTTTCCTACCAATGCACTACTACTGGATAGGTGGATTCAATATTGTTATAAATTTTCTGTACTGCGCTTCTCGGTGTATTTACACAGCCGTGAGAACCATCGTATGTGAAGATTCCTCCACCATAACTTCCACGCCAGGATGAATCATGGATTCCGACACCAATCTGAATAAATGGAAGCCAGTAGTCTACATGGGAGGCATAGCCCTGGCCAGTTAAAGTATAATCTGTTGTTTTATAAAGGATATAATAAACTCCTGTTGGGGTTCCATGTCCCTTGCTGATATCACCAGTTACAACATCTGTGGATACTAAAGTTTTTCCATTTTTGTAGAACCACATATGCTGCTCACCTAAGCTTACTTCTACATAAGTACTGCCGATATCAAACTTTTTACGGCTCTTTGCTCTGTGAGCATATTCTGGTTTTATCTTAACAGATTTACCCTTTTTAATTGTTTTAACAAGGTTCTTTGTTTCCGCTTTCTGATCAATTCTCCATCCGTAAGTACCGCCACTGACACTTACCTCATTGCCGCAGATGGACGTAAAATTTCGTTTTATTCCAACAGTATCGTATTTATCAGCAAGTTTTTTGATATATTTTGCGGCCATCTCACTGTGAACTTTAACCTCATGTTTATCTGTTTCATACAGCCATTTGCTGATTTTCTTTCCCTTAAGTTCTTCAGTACGATCATCAAAGTCGTATGTAATTGTTTCCTGAACATATTTGTTCATCGTTTTATTTGCTTCTACGACTTCCTTTGTATCCTTCTTATAAGCAGGATTTTTATAGCAGTCATTTTTTTCTATATCAATGGATTTATCCATATTTAAGATTGCTTCTTTTAAAAGTGGTTTCAGTTTTTTCTTCTTTACCGTATTTCCGTAAACTTCCGGCACAATACTATAGCTGTTTGTAGCTTTATCATAGGTAGAATATGCATCAACCGGTGCAACTACCATATCTTTATTAAATGCATTCAGATTATTATATGTATCATTAAATGCTGTATCATCCATTGTCAATGTAATCGCATCTCTATAATCCTGAGACTGGAATAATGCAGTAATCCATGCATAGCCTTTCTGCTGTGCTTTAATTTCCTCAAGCTTTCCATCATCCTTAAATGCAAGATTTACCTGAGAAAATGAAATACTTTCCTTTTTCTTATTTCTTTCCTTAATTGTAATCTTATAGGCTTTGATATCTTCCTTTATCATTTCTTTTGTCTTTGAAACACTTCGGAAACCACAGGAATAACCATTCACTTTTGTTCCGATAAAATAATGATATTGAAAAAATACAGAAATAGCCGCATACAATAAAATAACAACAAGTACAGCCAGGCCGATTTTTTTCTGTTTGTTCATTTTTCTTTCCTCCTGTTCAAATTTATGTACTCTCGGAATCTTTTTATGCTTGATTTTGTGAGAAGATTTTTTGTCAGTTGTTCCCAAATTTTTGAGGCGTACGCGATGCATACGTTGAGGAAATTTGGGTGCGGCTGTCGGAAAATCAGCCACCAAAGTAAGTGCAGGA
>ENA-OPRW01002180-OPRW01002180.1-human-gut-metagenome-genome-assembly--contig:-NODE-2180-length-11219-cov-2.610982_pt1 | contig 11219 bp, 8 predicted proteins | sample MGYA00241898_ERZ501890 | MGnify/ENA primary metagenome ERZ501890 (study PRJEB25962, sample SAMEA2042216) | human gut metagenome | biome: human gut; feature: human-associated habitat; material: faeces... | reverse complement strand
AGTATGTTTTCACGTCATATTTACTGAGGTAGAGCAAACATTCCGACGGGCAGGCTTTATATCCCTTGGCAATATCGGTTTCACCGCTCATGGTCATTACCAATTCCCCGTCAGCACCTTTGGCCTCTATGATTTCTTTGGCCAGCGTGTACGCCTTGTCCTTCTTTCCCAAGTAAAGGTACATACGGGCTTGAATGGCTTTTACAGCCCAATAATTCATCCGGGACTGACGATAGTACATGTAGCTATCACTTAATTCATTCCCGTTCGCTGAATTCAACTCGGAAAAAGTATATTGGAACAAGGGATCATTGTCTTTCAATAAAGATTCCGCTTTCGACAAGTCGCTTTCTAATTTCACGACGTAATCATCAAAACTATAATAAGCGGGCATCTCATCAATCGAGGTTGTTTCAGAATAAGGTAATTCCACTTGCCGGGAGGCTCCCTGTGGCATTTGTCCGAACAAACGCAGCACGTCCAACTGGCAAAAAGCACGAATGGCGTACGCCTCTCCCGTGATAACGGCACGAGCCGCGGGGTCATCGATAACATCCCCGTTCTTCTCGGCATATTTAATAATCATGTTCGCCTGGGCGATCACGTTGAATAATCCCGCATAGATGGTCTTCACGGCCGTCTTGGAGTAGTCGCCCGTGTAGTCATGGTTCATGAGGTCGTTATCCTCGTAGCGTGTCGAATTACGGAACTGGTACCAGAGATTAGCCAAAGATTCAATATTCGACATCGTTAATCTTTCGCCATAAACATCTTGGCTGGCCAAACTCATGTAACAACCCGTGAGGGCATCCTGGAATCCTTTGTACGTGGTAAACAAATCTTTGTCTTTCTGTTCCGTGTCCGGCCGAACATCCAGCCAATCATTACAAGAAACGGACAACAAAGCCACGAGTACCGTTATGATATATAATCTTTTCATAAATACAGTTTTTAGTTGCGTGTTAGAATAAAAACTTGATATATCCCTGTATGTTACGAGCATACGGGTAGCTGGTTCCCCGTTCCATTTTAATGGATGATAAATGCAGGATGTCGGACATATTCACACCGAAAGTAATCGACGTGGCACGAGTATATTTCTGAATCCAGGGGGTATCCCATCGATATTGCACACCGATAGACGAGATCTCAAATACATTGTCATCCATCACGAAACGAGAGGTTGCACGGGTCTGGGTGTTACTCAATTGCTTGAAAAATGTCACGTCACCCGCTTGGAACCAACGGGATTTCAGCACACGGGCATCCACGTTTTGGCTGGATAAGGTATTCTTTGTTACCTCTACCTTGTTCAACAACGTCTCGTTGTACACCTTACCTCCCCAGTAATAGGAACAGGCCACGTTGACCGTCAGTCCTTTCCACATGAACATGATGCTGCCATTTCCCCTGTATTTTTGATCTTTTGATCCTAAATATACTTTATCAGATGGTTTCCAAGTATCGGTGATTTTCCCGTTTTTATCCAGAAAAATCTCGTTTCCCGTACTCGGGTCAATACCTAAAGAGCGTACGGCATAAATGGCATTCTGCGGACGTCCCTCGTAGAACAGGTTGCTCACGTCTACATCCTCCTGCAAGTACAATTCATTCTGGGCCTTGATCGCATCGGAAAGTTTGGTGATTTTATTCTTGTTGTAAACCAATTGCCCGCTAAACATCAAGTTCATCCTACGCTCCGAGTCCCGAATGGCATAGCCGCTAAAAGAGGCTTCCCAACCTTTATTTTCAACTTCCCCGACGTTCGCGATATAGGAAGAAAATCCCATTGATAGAGGTAGATCCATGTTAGAAAGGAGGTTTGCCGTCTTTTTCGTGTACACGTTGATTTCTCCTTTTACACGTCCTGTCCACAAACCGAACTCCATCCCGACATTAAATTCATCCGTCTTTTGCCAAGTCAGCTTGGGGTTTCCCCATCCTTGCAGGATCGTCCCATTCCAGTTCATGTATTTGTTGTCCGTGGAATACTTGTAGGTTGTCGATGCCCCGGTAGAGGAACCCTGTTGTGAACCGGTTTCCCCGTAAGAGGCTTTCAACCGTAAGGTCGTAAGCACGGGATGCCCTTGCAGGAATTGTTCGTTATGCAAGTTCCAACCGATACCGGTACTCCAGAAAGGTGCGTATTTCTTGTCACTCCCGAACGTGGAGCTACCATCAACACGATAGGCCAAGTCCACATAGTAACGCCCGTCATAGATGTAGTTCACGTTCCCGGTTAAACCAAAGCGACGGGTACTTGTTTTTGTTCCGCTAGGAATCCCATCCTTCATATACTGACGGGCGTTTCCTAAAAAACTCATATCCTCGCTCGAAAATCCTTCCAGTTCGAAACTGTATGAACGGGATTGTGTTTCGGCCAATGACCAGTCAACACCCACGGACAAAAGATGTTTCTCGGCAAAAGTTTTATTATAGGTCACCGTGACATTCCCGCTGTAACTATATTCTCTCCCGGTTCTATAACGATACAATCCGCGACGGAAGAATCCTTCATCCGTGGCATATTCCGCTTTCTGATCCCCGGTAGTGAAATAGGAATGTTCTGCCGGCAAGAAATAATCGCTACTGTTGTCCGTGCTGGAAATTCCCAACTGTCCCCTTAATTTCAACCCCTCGATGATATCCCATTCGATGGAAAAGTTATTGGTTAACGATTGATATCCCGATTTATCGAAAGTGTTTAACGAGGCGTCATATAACGGATTTTGCTTATCAAGGTTATTATACTGAAAACCATCGAAATAACGCACGAGATTACCATTCTCGTCATACGGGGCATCATAAGGTTGTTGCTGCGCATACGTGCTAAATTCCCCATACCGACTTTCACGCCCCCGGTTCATCCCGTAAGAAGTGTAATTCTTGAATGTCAATTTATCCATCATGTACATCAAAACGATGGAGCCGTTAAAATTACGCCGGGAAGAACCTTTCATGGCTCCAACCACGTTTTTGTAAGCCAAAGCACCACTCCAACGAAATTGTTCACTTCCTCCTTCCAAACGCAAATTATAATGGGTACCGACTCCCGTGTGCAAAGGCTTACTCAACCAATCCGTGTCCACCCCGGAGAGTACGGCTTTCAAACGTTTATTATATCTTTCGGAATATTTCACGTCATTCCCCGGCAGATCGGAATCATATAGCCCGGCCATCTTTTCCAATTGCAGTTTTTCTGCCGCATTCAGCAAATCATAGGAACTCAAATCCGGAGCCTCGATATCCATTCCTATTTCGGCATTCACTCTCAATTTACCCGCTTCCGGTTGTCTCGTGACGACCACGATCACACCATTGGACCCACGAGAACCGTAAATGGCCGTGGCTGCCGCATCTTTCAATATATTGATGGATTCGATCTCGTCGTCATTGTAGTCCATTAACTTTTCCAGTGTGATTTCGAAACCATCCATGATGATCAAAGGTGAGTTCACGTCATTTTTGATGCTTTCATTATACTCCTGCACACTCATGGGTAAAGAGGAATTACCCCGGATATTGATTTGAGGTACGTTATTCGGATTGCTACCCATGGCATTATTTACCATGAAGTTTAAGGAGGCATCAATATTTTTCAAGGTTTGCAAAACATTCTGCCCCTTGTACATTTTTAATTGTTCGGAAGAGATGCTGGAAACCGCACCCGTGTAACTTTCCTTCGCCTTTTTAAAAATACCGGTAACCACCACGTCTTCCAGCACGGTATTATCTTCTTCCATTACAACACGGACTTCGGTTTTGTCTTTGATGGATACCAGTTGTGTCTTCATCCCGACAAACCCGACTTCGAGTGTCATCACGTCTTCCGGAACACGCAAAGTAAAGTTCCCGTCAATATCAGTGGCTGTCCCGATTGTAGCATTCACCACCCGGACCGTTGCCCCGATAACTGTTTCTCCTTTACTATCCACAACTTTTCCCTTGATTTCTTTCGTGGTATCAGACTTTTTCTTGGGTTGGTAGACGACCGATATATATTTCCCATTCGCCACATCCGAAAAAACAAAAGGTTTACCATCAAGTACTTTTTGCAAAGCCTCGGTGATAGTCGCATCCTTCAACGAAACGGTCACTTTATAGGACTGCACGTCGTCGTATGTAAAGAGGATCTTGTAGGTAGAAAGTTTTTCCAGTTGTTTTAACACGTTGGATAAAGGTGTATCCTTGAATTCCGCCGTGATTTTCTTTTCTTGCGCCTGTGTCAGCCCTGCCGACAACAAGCAACATATCAAGAACACAACCCGGAATAACCCGTTCAGTCGAAAACTGCCCGGCTTGAATTGGAGTTTCTGGTGTTTCATAAATTTGTTCATTTAATTTATTTTTACATGACTCAAATACGTATTCTTTATTCAGATTTCGTTTTGAGATGTAAATCGGGTACCAGAAACGATAAAAATTTTTTATTTTACCGAAATTTTATTGTTTTCGTAAGTCGCTTGTACTTTACCAAGCATGTTCAATAATTGTAGTACTTCTTCTATTTTCTGATCGCGTTCGGCAAGGAAATGCAAGCGGTAATTCATCGCTTGCGGGTTCTCGAATTCTACCCGTATATTATACCACCGCCCTAATTCACGCATGATCTCGACCACGGTTTCATTATCAAAATAGAAATACCCTTCCGTCCATAAATAGTAGTTGTCCGTGTCAACTTCCCGCACGTCGAAAGTCCCATCTCCTTGTAAATGAGCGTCCTCCCCGGGACGTATTACCACTTCCGAGGATGAACTAACATTTTTCACTTTCACGCTCCCTTTCAACAAGGTCACGTGTGAATCATCGGACACGTAGGTTCTGACATTAAATTCGGTTCCCAGAACTTCCGTCGTGATATTACCGGATTTTACAATAAAAGGTCTTTTTGAATCGGGCGTTACTTTGAAATAACCTTCCCCCTCTAACTCAACCACTCGCTGCTCTCCGGTGAAGCGACTGGGATATTTCAAACGACTCTCGGCATTTAACCATACTTGAGTTCCATCTGCCAAACGAAGTTGATAAGCCCCACACCTGGGAGTTGTCAATGTATGTATCTTTGTTTCCCGGATCGTTTGCTGGTAATCCAACTCCTCGTCTCCCCGGGTAATACCTGTTTCTCGTAACAAACTATCTGCTTGAGGTGCGGATAAAGACACCATACGCCCGTCACCCGTGGACAAAAGAACTTCTTGAGATTGAGTACTGGCGGTAAAAGCCACGATAGGTTGGTTAACCGGAACCAGGGAGGTCCGATCGAACATCTGCCAACTGAAAAATAAAAGCACAGAGGCCGCCACACCTATCGAGATGCCGATCCACAATTGTTTTCCTTTATTTTTACCGGAAATTCTACTTTGCCGGAAGTTATTCCATTCTTTATTCACATCAGGTTTCAAGGACACATGACGACGTGCAAACGCTTGCCTGTAATCCCCTAGCAAGCGAGCATCTTCCTGTTCTTTCGGATCATCCAGAATTGCATCAAGCTCCTCCTGACTCAACGAGCCGGGATCATCCAAAGCATCCAGCAAATCCTTTTTATTTTTCATATCCTGATCATCCATGTTTATTAACGACCTAATTTATATTAATACGTTTAGACCTCATTTTCGGGCACCCCCTCCGAGCCATTATTTATATGAAATTCTTCCCGCAATAAACGCAAGGCTTTCATAACGTGCTTTTTTACCGCACTAGGACTGATGTTTAGCATCTCCGCAACCTCTGCATATTTTTTTCGGTTAAAATAACATTCTTCCATGATATGCCTTGTCTGCGGGGTTAAATTATCTAATACTTTATATATCCGTTCGATCTTCTCGTTTTCCTCGTCCAGCCCCGCATCCTCTTCCGAAAGCATCCGAGAATACAATGCCACGTAATTCTCTTCCACTTTATTATGCCGGAAGGTGTCTATGCTTTTATTCCGTACACTTTGAAAAAGAATCGCCACCACGTTCATCTTCCGAAAGTTTTCGTAGTTTTTCCACACGTACTCGAACGCATCATTCACCACATCCCGACTGACCTCCGCATCATTCAAAAACTGATAAGCATAGTAGTACAAACGGGAATAGTTCCCCGTGTACAGTTCTTCGAACTCTTTTCCATACCTCAAGCTTTTCAGCATATTCAATCCTGTTTATCCGCCTGCTAAGTTAATAGAAATTCATGGAACACGTACTTTTGATTTGCATATTCTTTAACTTTATAGCTATATAGTGATGATTCATATCTATTTTTACTACATTTGCCCTACTAAATAATATAACCGTGATGGACCTGCAAATCATTCAAGACAAAATTTATGAAATCCGAGGACAAAAGGTCATGCTTGACTTCGATCTGGCTGAATTATATGGAACAGAAACAAAATATTTGAAACGTTCCGTGAAGAATAATTTAAAACGATTCCCATCGGATTTCATGTTCGAGTTGACAAAAGAAGAGTGGCATTCTTTAAGGTGCAGTTTTAGCACCTTAAACGGGGGAAGAGGGCAACACCCCAAATATATGCCTTTTGCTTTCACGGAATTAGGTGTCGCCATGCTAAGTAGCGTCCTTAATTCAGAAATCGCTATCGAGGTAAACATGGGCATCATGCGAGCTTTTGTCGCCGTTCGACAATTAATAGCCAACTCTCCAACAGATAAAATAGGGGAAATTAAAAACGAGTTGAAAGAACTGAAAGAGTATGTCGAGGAAATGTTTGCCGACCAAAACGATATAAACGAGGACACCCGAATGCAACTCGAACTGATCAACCAAACACTTGCCGAATTACAAGTAAAAAATCGAGGGACTAACGAACGAAAACGAATCGGCTATCAATTACCGGGATGTAACAATAAATAAAAGCTAAAAGTACATTCTCCCTGTTTAACTTTTAGCTTTTATCTTTTTGTACCCCCGGGCAGAATCGAACTGCCATTTAAAGTTTAGGAAACTTCCGTTCTATCCGTTGAACTACAAGGGCCTTTATTCGGCTTGCAAAACTAATCGAAAAAACGGTTTATTCCAAATAATTATCACATTAGTCTTCTTTTTCTAGTCGAGAAAATCCCATAGCATCATATTATCTCCTCCACATCTCTGAAGAAACTTTTATCCAAGCAAAATACAACTACAAAGCTCTCAAAATTCAAATTATTACTAAAAAAGCTCGAAAACATACAAAATGAAAGTACCGCAATCGATTTTAATAAAAAACTGATATGAAAAATTTTATTTCAAAAACTTATTATTAACTTCGCAACACAAATACTTAACAGCGTGTATTCACTTTAAATAAGAATAAACATGGTTAGCGACTACAAAGAAATTCTATCAGACAGCGCCAAAGGGATGAAGCGCTCTGCTATCAGAGAGTTGTTGAAATTAACTCAAAAGCCGGAAATTATTTCTTTCGCCGGGGGTCTTCCTGCTAAAGAATCTTTCCCGTTAGAACAATTACAAGAAATTTGTGCGGAAGTAATTGCCACGGATGGTGCTGCTGCTTGCCAGTACGGTTCAACCGAGGGAGTTCCTGAATTATTGGAAATCCTTGCTCAACGTTACCGGGATCAAGGCTTGAGCTATGTTACAAAAGAAAATATCACGATCATCACTTCTTCTCAACAAGGTTTGGACACGGTTGGTAAGATTTTCTTGAACCGTGGAGACAAATATATTTGCGAGTTACCTTCTTATCTTGGGGCCCTCGGTGCGTTCAACTCTTACGGTGGTGTAGGCGTTGGTATTCCTCAGGACGAACAAGGTATGAGTGCCGTGGAATTAGAAAAGACTTTGGCTGAAATGAAGGCTAAAGGGGAAAAACCGAAATTCATCTATTTGATTCCGGACTTCCAGAATCCTGCAGGTATGACCATGCCGGAAGCCAGAAGAATCGAAATTCTGAATATTGCCAAGAAATACGAGATCATGGTTGTTGAGGATAGCCCTTACCGTGAACTACGTTTCTCAGGAAAACCGCAACGTATGTTGTACGACTTGGATAATGGAGAAGGTAATGTAATTACGTTGGGAACTTTCTCCAAGATCTTCATGCCGGGATTCCGCATGGGTTGGGTTCTTGCTCACCCGATGGTGATTGACAACTTTGTGAAGGCAAAACAAAGTACAGACCTTTGTACCTCTGCTTTCTTACAGAAAATCACGGTTAAATTCTTCCAGAAAAACTATTTCGATGCCAACGTGAAGAATATCGTTGATATGTATCGTAGCAAACTGGAAGCCATGTTAGGTGCTTTCGAGAAATATATGCCGGAAGGTGTCACCTGGACTCGCCCGGAAGGTGGTTTGTTCTTGTTCTTGACATTGCCGGAAGGATACGATGCAGAGGAATTATTCCAAATCGCTATCGAAAAGAACGTGGCATTCGTACTTGGAACCGTGTTCTTCGTTAACGGTGGAGGTAAAAACACCATGCGTATCAATTTCTCTTACATGAGCGAGGAAATGAACATCGAAGGTGTTAAGAGATTAGCCGACGCAATTAAAGAACTATACGCTAGAAAAAAATAATCTAGAATGTAGATTTAAAATTTAGAGTTTGGAGTGGAGTATATGAATAAAATTCATATATTTCACTCTAAATTTTAAGACTAAGTTCAAGATGAAAGTAGTTATTCAACGAGTTACACGTGCCAGTGTTACCATCGAGCAACAATTGTTTTCTTCAATAGATAAAGGGATGCTCATATTAGTAGGAATCCAAGCCGATGACACGGATGAAGACATTAACTGGCTATCTTCCAAAATTGTAAATCTCCGTATATTCGATGACGAGAATGGAGTAATGAATAAATCCATCCTAGACTCCGGTGGTGAAATCCTTGCCGTTAGTCAATTTACTCTCATGGCTCGAACCAAAAAAGGCAACCGTCCCTCATATATTGATGCAGCCCCTCCCGCCATCTCCGTTCCGTTATATGAAAAATTCGTCGCAACCCTAAGCCAAGAACTCCACAAAGAAGTTCAAACCGGACAATTCGGAGCTAACATGAAAGTCGAATTAATCAATGATGGACCCGTAACAATCATTATTGATTCCAAGAATCGACAATGATTGTTAAACTCACAACTAAAAGTTAAAAGATAAAAGTTACATGGATTCAATTTTACAAGATAAAAGTTATACTTTTGCCATAAGCATCGTGAAACTTGCTCAATTCCTTCAAAAAGAACAGAAAGAATTTGTTATCAGCAACCAAATTCTAAAAAGTGGAACCTCCATGGGAGCTTTAATCCGTGAAGCAGAATTTGCACAAAGTCAAGCTGATTATATTAACAAATTTTATATCGGTCTTAAAGAAGCGAATGAAACGAATTACTGGCTTAATCTTTTAAAAGACACAGGATATATTGATGGGAATAATTTTACAAATATGGAAAAAGATAATAAAGAATTAATTGCCATGCTTGTCGCCACAGTAAAAACACTCAAATCTAAATTAAAGAAATGAACTTTTATCTTTTAGTTTTTAACTTTTAACTTGGTAACAATGGATATCGCAGAATTACAAACCGCAGTAGATGCATGGATCAAGACCCACGGGGTAAGATATTTTAACGAATTAACAAACATGACTATTCTGGTAGAAGAGGTCGGAGAACTAGCCCGGGTGATGGCTCGAAAATATGGCGAACAGTCGTACAAGGAAGGAGAGAAGGATAATTTGGCAGAAGAGTTGAGTGATGTTCTTTGGGTACTGGTATGCTTGGCAAACCAAACAGGGGTAGATTTGAACGAGGCCGTAAACAATAATTTTGCCAAAAAAACAGCAAGAGATGCTAATCGTCACAAAAAAAATCCGAAACTCTTAAAAGATTAAACACTTTTATCCTACTTTTGCCAACAAATGCGCAAATAAAAAATATCATGTGGATTAAGATTGCAGGGATTCTTCTTCGTAACCGGGTGGCCTTTATTGTTGGGGTCTTGCTTATCACCGTTTTCATGGGATTTCAAATCCCTAAAGTGGAAATGTCATATGAATATTCGAACCTGTTACCAGCCACGGATAGCGCATACCTAGACTACCTTGATTTTCACGAGAAATTCGGACAGGAAGGAAACGTGATGGTCTTTGCCATACAGGACAAAGACTTTTACCAGCTCGACAAAATGAATGACTGGATCAGCATGTGCGATAGCCTGAAAGCTCTTCATGGCATCGTGGCTCTCGTGGATATTACCCATTCATTCAATCTTCACAAGGACACACTGAATAAAAAATTTGACATCCAACCCATCTTTCCCAACCATATCAAGGATCAACGGGAACTGGACAGCTTAGTGAATATCATTGAAAATCTTCCATTCTACGACGGAACGCTGTTCAACAAAAAGAAAGACATCTATGGAATGATGGTTTCCGTCTCCGCTGATGTGATGAACTCTCCTGCACGGGTAGGATTAGTAAAGGATATTTTAGAGATTACCGAACATTTCTCGGAAAAACATAACCTCCAGATGCACTATTCGGGACTTCCTTACATCCGGGTGGTCAACGCAGAAAACATCAAAGGAGAGATGTACATGTTCATCATCCTGTCGTTATTGATCACGACATTCATCCTCTACCTGTTTTTCCGTTCCTTCCGCATCATCGGTTTTTGTTTATTGATTGTGCTGATTTGTGTCAGTTGGACGGTCGGTGTTATGGCCATGCTAGGCATCAAAATCACGCTACTCACCGCCATGTTGCCACCTCTGTTGATCGTGATATGTATTCCGAACTTGGTATTCATGATTAACAAATTTCATGCGGAATACGATCGTCACGGAAATAAAATCAAGGCCTTGCAACGCATGATTCAAAAGATCGGGAATGCCTCATTCCTAAGTAATTTGACCACAGCTGCCGGTTTTGCAACTTTCATCGTGACCTCAAGTCAAATCCTCGTGGAATTTGGAATAACCGCCTCCATTGGTATCACTTTCGTGTACCTTGTGTGTTTGGTCATGATTCCTTGCGGATTCAGTTTCATGCCGGAACCGGATAGCAAACAAATCAAACACTTGCACAATAAAACGGTAACCGGAACACTGGAGCGTGTCACTCAACTTATCTTAAATCGTCGGAATGTCGTGTACGGAGTTGCCATTTCCGTTGTCATCCTTGGAATTATCGGACTTACTCTCATGAAATCCACGGGTTATATGGTGGACGATTTGAAAGAAACAGACCCGATTCGACAAGACCTAAGTT
>ENA-OPRW01002179-OPRW01002179.1-human-gut-metagenome-genome-assembly--contig:-NODE-2179-length-11226-cov-2.292812_pt1 | contig 11226 bp, 10 predicted proteins | sample MGYA00241898_ERZ501890 | MGnify/ENA primary metagenome ERZ501890 (study PRJEB25962, sample SAMEA2042216) | human gut metagenome | biome: human gut; feature: human-associated habitat; material: faeces... | reverse complement strand
AGCCTCTTATACCGGGAAATATCTTGCAGAGAAATTGCAGGAGAATAAATAACAGATATTGCTCATTTGGAATATTTAAATATGAAGAAGTTAATAGATTTCACTGTTACTGAGAACAAAAGATTAAATCACGACACCATTTTGCTGGTGTTACATTCGGATGAATTGCCTGAAATTCAGCCGGGACAATTCGTGAATGTGCGGGTGGATCATTCTCCCTCGACTTTTTTAAGAAGACCGATCTCCGTGCATGACGTGGATGAATCACGCGGGTTACTTTACCTTTTTATCAAAATCGTGGGATGTGGAACATCAACTTTGGGCGAACTACAAATTGGTGATAAAGTGAACGTGATGCTACCTCTTGGTAATCATTTTTCTATCCCGACTTCCGGTAGACCTTTGCTTATCGGTGGTGGTTGCGGGGTGGCTCCCATGTTGCATTTGTCCCGGATCATGAAAGCACAGGGTTTATCGCCTGTTGTGTTGATTGGTACCCGAACAGATAAAGATATTCTTCGGAAAGAAGAGTACGAAAAATATGCCACGGTATACTATACAACTGAAGATGGTTCCTTCGGGGAAAAAGGATATGTCACGCAACATTCCGTTTTGAAAGAAAAATTCGATCATATCTTTTGTTGTGGTCCAGAAGTGATGATGAAAGCAGTTGCGGGGTATGCGAACCAAAATAACATCAATTGTGAAGTATCCTTGGAAAACACGATGGCTTGCGGTATTGGAGCATGCCTCTGTTGTGTAACCGACACGAAAGAAGGTCACAAATGCGTGTGTACGGAAGGTCCTATTTTCAATATAAAAGATTTAAAATGGCAGATTTAAATATAAATATCAACGGCTTACCCCTGAAAAATCCCGTGTTGACAGCATCCGGAACTTTCGGGTATGGAACTGAATTCCAGGATTTTATTGATTTAGAACGTTTAGGTGGATTCATCGTGAAAGGAACAACGTTAAAACATCGTGAAGGAAACCCTTATCCCCGGATGGCCGAAACTCCTTCCGGAATGTTGAATGCCGTGGGATTACAGAATAAAGGTGTAGACTATTTCATCGAGCATATTTACCCGACGATAAAAGACATAAACAGTAATATACTGGTGAATGTATCCGGTTCAACTATTTCCGATTATGTTGCCACGGCAGAAAAAATCAACGCTTTGGATCATATCCCGGCAATCGAACTGAATATTTCTTGTCCTAACGTGAAAGAAGGTGGTATGGCTTTCGGAACAAGTTGTGTTTCAGCGGCTGAAGTTGTCAAGGAAGTTCGGAAAGTCTACAAAAAACACTTGATGGTTAAATTATCTCCTAATGTCACGAGTATACAGGAAATTGCCTTGGCTGTGGAAGGAGTTGGTGCAGATTCTGTATCACTCATCAACACGTTGATGGGAATGGCTGTCAATGTAAAAACTCGAAAACCTGTATTGAGTACAGTTACAGGAGGATTGAGCGGTCCCTGTGTGAAACCTGTCGCACTTCGTATGGTTTGGCAAGTTGCCAAAGTCGTGAAAATTCCAGTAGTTGGTTTGGGGGGAATAAGTTGCGCCAATGACGCGATAGAATTTTTATTGGCCGGAGCCTCGGCCATACAGATCGGTACGGCAAACTTTATCGATCCGACTATAACGATAAAAGTGATCGATGGAATTAACGATTACTTGGATGAGAACGGTTTCAAGTCTGTAAAAGAGATTATCGGCTTGATATAAGAAACAGACAATAAAAGAAAGTGAGTCAAAAGTCCGTTCGATTTTATGGATTTTTGACTCATTCTTTTTATTCTTTCTCATAGTCCTCAAAACTGCCATCTTCAAAAAATAATATAATCCGTTTTATTTTTTTTGTCTGTTTCGTTAAAGACCTGACGGATGTTATCGGATCTCTTGTTTCTTCTGATTTTACATTTTTATCGGACATAATAGGTGTATTTTGTTTTTCCGTCGGTTCCATGTCAAATAACGTAGGCTCGGTTACTACCGGATTTTTTTCTTCTTGTATAGGAGAATTATCCATTGATCCGTTTCCTGTGATTAACCAAGTCAGATTGAGATCCGGAAATGTTTTAGCTATATTATTGATAATATCAAAACCGGGTTTATTCCTACCTGCAAGAATATGGGAAATTGTAGAGGCATTTACTCCAATCATGGCAGCAAACTTTGTTGCGGTCAATCCTTTTTTCTCGATAATTTGATTCAAACGTTCTTGCATAGGTCTGTTATTTTGTAAAATCAAGAGTTACAAATGTAATCATTCGTGTCGAGAAATCAAAATTACATTTGTAATTGCCACAAATTACAAATGTAATCAATGATTCATGATGATATATGTCAATTTATATTATATGGTTGTAATATACTTGTTATCAACATGATTCATAGTATTTATATCTTTTTATTGTGCCGCTTATGTCATGAGACATACTAATTATTAATAATCAATAACTTACACATATTCGTGACAGTGGACAGTACTTACACTTAAACTTTATGTTAGAGTTTAATAACCACTGAATATTAGTGTGTTATAATTTAAATTTAAATCTAATTAACAACGGACATATTCTGAATTCGTTATTATGGTTAAATCATCATTAAATATAAACATCATATATTATGCGTTTATCTATTGGAATTCAATATTATAGATTGATTTGTTTATAACTGTTAACCCGTGAAACACCTTGAGCTAGCTGACACTTGTAATGATTACATTTGTGTACTCCTCTCCCCTTTTTGCGACAGTACGTACATTACAAATATAACACATAGCTTTCGTCACAACGACTTTACAAATGTAATTTTCCTCTATTTTGTTATATTCAACAAAAACTCTACATTTGAGAAATAAAAAAATATAGTCATGAATATACCAGAGAAATTAATCGAATTAAGACGCATTATGGATCGAGAAAATATTGCGGCTTATATCATATCCGGAACAGATCCTCACAATAGCGAATATCTTCCCGCTCCATGGCAACAGAGAAAATGGATTTCCGGTTTTACCGGGTCATATGGTACTGTTGTGGTCACGAAAAACGAGGCTGGATTGTGGACTGACACCCGCTATTTTATTCAAGCAGAGAAAGAATTGGACGGTTCCGGCATAAAACTCCATAAATTGCGTATTCCCGGTGCTGTCGATTATCCTCAATGGTTGACTGAAGTACTTGAATCTGGAACTAAAGTAGGAATTGATGGCTTTTGTATGTCTGTTAGTGATGTACGTAACCTGAAAAATGCATTAAGCCCTAAAAATATAACTATCCAGGAACAAATAGATTTGCTGGGAGAAATGTGGTTTGATCGTCCGGCTCTTCCCGTGGAGAAAATAATTCGTTTGGATACAAAATATGTCGGGGAATCTGCCGGAGAACGAATAGGTAAAATTCGAGAGTTTATACGCGATAATCATGGTGACGCCATATTATTCAGTTGTTTGGATGAAATTGCCTGGTTATATAATATTCGTTGTAACGATATTGCTTATAACCCGGTAGCCATTTCTTATGCCATTGTAGAAAAGGATAAAGCTCATTTATTCATCAAATTAGACAAGATTTCTCAAGAAATAGCACAACAATTGGCAGAAGATGGGATCGAGTTACATGATTACCATCATTTGTTCCTCTTTCTGGATGAACAGAATAAAGAAAACACGTATTTCGTGGACACGAATACCTGCAACTATGCTGTTTTTAATCATCTGGCGAAAAAATTCGAGGTGCGTGAAATCGAATCACCTATTCCCTTACTGAAGGCTGTAAAAAATACAACCGAGTTGGATGGATTTAGATTAGCTTGCCGGAAAGATGGAGTCGCATTATCTAAATTCTATTATTGGCTGGAAAATAGATTATCACAACAACCTATAACAGAACTGGAAGCAGCAGAACAATTAACTTGGTTCCGCTCTCAGGATAAAGAATACGTGTCGGATAGTTTTGGGTGTATTTCTGCCTATGGTCCTAATGCAGCCCTACCACATTATTCCGCAACCCCGGAACAACAATCGGAAATACATCCCAAAGGATTATATCTCGTGGATTCCGGTGCTCAATATATGCACGGCACGACGGACATAACCCGTACGATGCCACTGGGAGAACTGACAGAATTGGAAAAAGAGGATTACACGCTTGTTTTAAAGGGTATGATTGATCTTAGTATGCTATATTTTCCGAAAGGATCGAAAGGATGTAACATTGATATAGTTGCCAGGTTGCCATTATATATGAACCTTAGGAATTTTGGACATGGAACCGGACATGGTGTAGGATATTTTCTCAATGTACACGAGGGACCGCAATCTATTCGCCCTGATTTAAAGAATCAAGAAATGTTGCCGGGTATGGTAACCTCTAACGAACCGGGATTGTACCGGGAAGGTTTACATGGAATCCGTCACGAGAACTTGATCGTGTGCCAGCCCAAAGCGGTGAATGAATTTGGAGAATTCTATCAATTTGAAACAATAACTCTTTGTTATTTCGACACTTCAGCCCTATTAATTCAACTTTTAAATCAAAATGAAATCGATTGGTTAAATGCTTACAACGAACGGGTTTATCAAGAAGTATCTCCTTATCTTGAAGAACGGGAAAGAACTTGGTTGCGAAATAAGACAAAAGCAATTTGATAAGAATTAAGCGAGAGTTTGTTCCGAGATAAGTCACCATAAACGAATTATAGCCGTTTCCCCTACGTTTGAAACACGTGTGATGAAACGGCTATAAATTGTAAATTGAATGTCTGTTTATTTATCGTCTCGCATTATTTCTGTACTAATACGAAATAACGTCACATCAAATTAACTAATTTTTTGTAAAGTTGTCATACTCTTCACTTTCTTGATACAGAACAAGGCCTGATGATGAAGAAACTGCAGCTGCAATAGTTAGAAAGTAGCTACCTGCTTCCAAAGAAGAAACTTTAGATGAATAGGTACTTTCATCTATTGTAACAGTCCAATCTGCTTTTTCAAGTTCTGTTGCGCTATAGTTTGCAACAGTAATAGACGTGTAAAAAATGGATGATCGTGATTTTTTTATCATTACTAAATAATCTGTTGCTCCTTCAACTTTATTGAATGTTGCAGTGATCTTAGAATCTTTGAACTCCACATCCCCTTTCAATTTAGCCTTCATTTCAGTCGTGTTGTTTATAACGGCTACGCCTTGTGCTGGTTCTTCCTCTTGATTATAAGCAGTTATTGTAAATGTACCACTAGGAAGTTTATCCATTTCACTACCATAAGATGTATTTGAAACCCATGTTATTCCACTATAACCATCTAACTGAGTCATTAAAATAGATTCTCCACCAGGAGCTTTTACACTACATTTTGTCATGGGCTCATTTGCTCCCGCTAAAATAATGGGTGTAAATCTACTCGTAATGGTTGCCTCTTCTTCTCCACTAGCAGTTTGTTCACTAATGGTTTGGATTACATATCCTGTACCTGCAACTTGAAAAGCAGGATCATCGCTATCCAAACAAGATGTCATTGCGAAAGCCGCAACCAATAAAATTACGTACTGTTTTAAATTTAAGATTGTCTTCATTTTTAGTTGTTTTATAGTTTTAAATATTCCGTGATTATCACCACATATTTTCATTTCACACTGCGAAGATTCGCAAAAAAACAATACGATGCAAAAAAAAAGACAGCTTTTTAGCTGATAATGATTTTTTTTCATTTTTTTCGCGTAGTGAACGCAACCATTTACAAAATAGCGCATCTAAGCAATAGTTATCAATGTGTAATTTGGACAAAATAGTAGACCGATGCAAAAAGGGAGACAGAAAAGCGGGAGAACAACTTTACCATATGTTCTCGGCTAAAATGTTTGCCGTATGTATCCAATACTCCAAATCACGCGAAGAGGCGGAAGATAATTTGCAAGATGGTTTTATCAAAGTGTTGGAGTCCATTGGCCAATACAAGGGAAAAGGATCTTTCGAAGGTTGGATGAAGCGCATTTTCATCAACACGGCGTTAGAGAAATTCAGAAAAAATCGATCCGTGCAAGTTGTCGAAGAAGTTCCGGAAGTGGTGGATGAAGATGATGTTGATGATGACGTGAGCATACCTCCCGAGGTGCTGTTCGAGTTTGTCAACCAATTACCAGAGAAATACCGGCTGGTCTTCAACTTGTACGTCATGGAAGACATGCAACACAAGGAGATAGCAGCATTATTAGGTATATCCGACGGTACATCGAAATCTAACTTGGCACGGGCGAAAGAAATTTTGAAAAGGAAGATAAATGCATATTTGAGAGATGAGTGAGAAGATTGAGAAATTATTTAAAAACGCTTTGGAACAAGTTTCCGTTGAACCTCCAGCACGAGTGTGGGAAGGAATAAACTCCCATTTCGTGATGAAACAAAGACGTCTAAGGCGAATTTACACGTATAGTGGTATTGCTGCAGCGGTAATATTATTGTTCGGCGTGGGATTTTTCATGCAAAGCAAACATACCAATATCTATACCCCGACATCTGTTGCCACTCTAAACTCAGACATTAACAATCAGGATAATAATAAGATACTAGCATTTACTTCCACCCCTCATTCAATACCAGAAATAAAGAAGAAAAGAGAAGAATATACCGTAGAGCATCTTGCTCCGGTTCCGGTTTCTACCTCCACTTTAACCAGTTTGGAGAACGAGCAGCCGGAAGGTGATTTGAAAAAAACATCCGTTCGTGCAGGGTTTATCCCTTTGGTAAATCAAAATGCGATAGAAAATCAACGTAAATACACGGAACTTTTGGATGGGAAAAGTATAACCACGGTAAAGACTACCAATAAAGTAAAATCAGAAGATACTAAAATGTTTACTGTAGGTGGATATGTCTCTCCCGGATATTCGTCCGGTAGCTATAAAACGAGTGGAACAAATGCCCGCTCCGCCCAGTATGAAAGTAGCCAGATGAGTGGTATTTTTAATGTAGGTGGAGGGTTGACTTTCGCCGTAAAACCGACTAAACGAATCTCAATAGAAACTGGTTTGGGGTATTCCCGTATGGGACAAAAGACGGATGATGCACAAGTGTATGTGCCTCGTTCCGATATGGTGTCATATAATGCTAACACTCATGCCTATACCCCACTTGGTAGCGTAAAAAACAAAGCCAATGCGACCGTTTCTTCTCCCGAAACCTTTGTTTCGTTAAAAACAGAACAGGATGAAGACGGAAGTATCGAGCAGCAATTCGATGCTATCGAGATTCCTTTAATTTTCCGTTATCATTTGAATGATAATAGAGTAAAATTTAGTGTGTTAGGTGGGTTTGGTGCCAGTTTTATGGTACGTAACCATACTTACGTGAATTACAATGGGAAGAAAGAATTTATGGGAGAAGCCGAGGACATCAGAACGTTTAATATCAGTACGAATATCGGTTTCGGTATCGAGTATCCCCTTTCAAAATCAATCCACATAAAAGTGGAGCCCGGATTCAAATATTATTTACAATCCTTGAGTAAGAGTGCAGAAATTGATTTTAAACCTTACTCGTTCACGTTCTCCACTGGAATCGGAATTAATTTCTAATTAATATTTACGATTTAATATCTCGCTGGAAATTATCGCTTGACGAATATCAAAATCAAAATGTTCGGTAATTGAATTATTTGGTTGCTCGTTAGACTCTTCTTCTTCCTTAAAGAGAATAGCTTCTTTTTTATTTCTTCCCCTTCTTGCTTGTTGTAGTTGCTCAAGCATGGCATAACGTTCTTCATCTGTTTTACCAAAATTATTCACGTTTATCTCTCTCCCCGCTCTTTCTACAAGTTCATCGCTATTTGATATCGGAGCAAAAACAGGTTCCGGAGATGGGATTTCCGGTTCTTGTGAAATCACGACAATCTCATCATCCAAATCATCATGTTCTTCTTCCGGAAGATGAAATTCGGGAGGTGTATTTTTTGCTTTTTTCTCCTTGGAAGCCTTAAACCAGCCTATTGCACTCGCACCTAACGTCAACAGTAAGTAAACAATTAAATCAACACCTTTATCGCTCATAATATCAACAAATAAATTATTCCGAAACCTTTAATAATATCCAATTATTTATCAAATATACTGTTTTTTTGAACACGGGAAAGCGATCGCAAGAAAAATATTGCACGAAACGCTTTTTTATATAAAAAAATAATATTCTTTTTTTACCTTTGTCTGCAAGTAATATTACGTTTGGAACAATAAAAATTAAATATCCGGATGAGAACGAAAAGAGCATTAATCAGTGTATTTGACAAAAGTGGGATTGTTGATTTTGCTAAATCGCTAAATTCTATGGGTTGGGAGATTATTTCTACTGGGGGAACCTCTAAGAAATTGAAAGAAGAGGGACTACAGGTGAAAGATATTTCAGATTTAACCCAATTCCCCGAGTGTTTTGACGGAAGAGTGAAAACCCTTCACCCGAATGTTGAGGGAGGTATCTTAGCGATACGAGACAACGAGAAACATAAGCAACAGATGGCCGAGCTTGGGATAGAACCTATTGATATGGTCGTTTGTAATCTATATCCTTTCAAGGAAACCATTCTTAAAGCAGGAGTTTCACACGAAGAAATTATCGAGAATATCGATATTGGCGGACCGACTATGATTCGGGCGGCAGCGAAGAATTATCCTTTCGTGACGGTAATTACAGATCCGGAAGATTACACGAAAGTAATCGAGGAAATTCAAGCTCATGGAGATACTTCACTTGAAACCAAAGAGCTATTAGCAGCTAAAGTGTTTATTCATACTTCACACTATGATGCTCTAATAGCCAACTATTTCTCTAAACGATTGAATATTCAATCACCGAAGACCTTGACCTTAACGTTCGAAAAGAAACAAGATCTTCGTTATGGAGAAAATCCACACCAGTCAGCTACTTTCTATACCCAAATTCAGGAGACGGAGGGTACGTTGACCGGGGCGGTTCAGTTACATGGAAAAGAATTATCTTATAATAATATCGGTGACACTGACGGGGCTTTAGAAACCTTGAAAGAGTTCGAAGAACCGACAGTTGTAGCTGCAAAACACGCAAATCCTTGTGGTGTTGGTAGTGCTGCTACTCTTGCTGAGGCCTTCAAGAAAGCTTACGAGGCTGATCCTGTTTCTATTTTTGGTGGAATCATCGCGGTAAACCGGGAAGTAGATAAGGCAACGGCAGAAGTCATGTCCCCTATTTTCTTGGAAGTGATTGTAGCTCCTTCTTTCTCGGAAGAAGCTTTAGCAATTCTTACCAAAAAGAAAAATCTGAGATTATTACAGGTATCAAATATTAGTAAAAGAGATTATACTTCTCCCAAAGCAAAAACCGTATTGGGAGGTCTGTTGATTCAAGATATGGACCAACAGTTGCTTGATGGTGAATTGAAATACGTTACAAATCGTTGTCCTTCGGAAAAAGAACTGGAAGACTTGTTGTTTGCATGGAAAGTTGTCAAGCATACTAAATCTAATGCAATTGCGATTGCAAAAGACAAATGCACCACGGGAGTTGGTCCGGGACAAGTAAGTCGAATCTGGGCATTGGAAAATGCCATTCGTCAAGGCGGGGAGCGAATTGCGGGGAGCGTGATGGCATCCGATGCCTTCTTCCCTTTCGCTGATTGTGTTGAGGCTGCCCACAAAGCCGGCATCACTGCGATCATTCAACCGGGCGGATCTATCCATGATCAGGATTCGATTGATGCGGCCAACAAGTATAATATTGCGATGATTTTTACTGGAATGAGACACTTCAAACATTAATTGATTATGGGTTTGTTTTCTTTTTTAACACAAGATATAGCGATCGACTTGGGGACGGCGAACACGATCATCATCATGAATGACAAGATGGTTGTAAACGAGCCATCCATTGTTGCCGTCGATAAAAAAACAGAGAAGGTAATTGCTATCGGTGAGAGAGCTCGCCAAATGCAGGGTAAGACACACGAGTATATAAAGACCATTCGCCCGTTGAGAGATGGTGTGATCGCGGACTTTAACGCTGCCGAACAGATGATTCGGGGTATGATCAAGATGGCAAACGGAAAGAGCAAGTTCTTCTCTCCTTCTTTGCGTATTGTGGTTTGCATACCTTCCGGAAGTACTGAGGTTGAACTACGTGCCGTACGTGACTCTGCCGAACACGCCGGAGGACGTGATGTCTATATGATTTATGAGCCGATGGCGGCTGCTTTGGGGATCGGCTTGGATGTAGAAGCTCCCGAAGGAAATATGATCGTAGATATAGGTGGTGGTACAACCGAAATTGCCGTTATTTCTTTAGGTGGTATAGTTAGCAACAAATCTATCCGGATTGCCGGTGACGATTTGACCGACGACATTCAGGAGTATATGCGTCATCAGCACAATATTCGGATCGGGGAAAGAACTGCCGAGCAAATCAAAATACATGTAGGTTCTGCGCTGTCCGAACTGGATGAACCGCCTGCCGATTTTATCGTACAGGGACCGAATCAGATGACTTCGTTACCTGTCGAAGTACCGGTATCTTATCAGGAGATCGCTCACTGTCTGGAGAAATCTATATCGAAAATTGAAATCGCTATTCTAGGAGCTTTGGAACAAACTCCCCCTGAACTATATGCAGATATCGTCAATAAAGGAATTTATTTGGCAGGAGGTGGTGCTTTATTGAGAGGTTTGGACAAACGTCTGACCGATAAGCTCAATATCCCTTTCCATATTGCAGAAGATCCGTTGAGAGCTGTTGCCCGGGGAACAGGTATTGCTTTAAAGAATGTCGATAAGTTCTCTTTCCTGATCAGGTAAACCCATTAGGCTGTGAAAGAAATTATAAAACTGATATTAAAATATCATTTTACTATAATTTTTATTTTGTTGGAAGTCCTCTCCTTTTCTCTGATAGTTTTACACAATAACTATCAGAGAACTGTGTTTTCAGGCTATACAGCATCATTTTTCGGAACCATATCTTCCGTGGTTACCCGGGTAGACGATCATTTCTATCTGAAAGTAACCAACGAAAAATTAGTTGCAGAGAATACCGAATTGAGAAATGAGATTGAAAAACTGAAACTTCTCAATCGGATCAGTAATGCGGATACATTATGGGCCCCTACCGATTCTGCCGATGTCGATTATGTATACAAAACAGCTGAAATGATCAATTCCAGTTTTAACAAGACTAAAAATTATATTGTTATCGA
>ENA-OPRW01002174-OPRW01002174.1-human-gut-metagenome-genome-assembly--contig:-NODE-2174-length-11256-cov-2.464780_pt1 | contig 11256 bp, 7 predicted proteins | sample MGYA00241898_ERZ501890 | MGnify/ENA primary metagenome ERZ501890 (study PRJEB25962, sample SAMEA2042216) | human gut metagenome | biome: human gut; feature: human-associated habitat; material: faeces... | reverse complement strand
TTTAAATCAAGGTGTCTATATACATGTTTATACTAAATGTACGTTTATAAGTGTATATATATAATTGCCTAAATAAAATATACTTTACTCATTATGTATTTTTAAAGCAGGCGGAGAAGTCAGAAGTTTGTTTTGATTTTTGTAAAAATAATCGATCCAAATATTTTCTGTAAGTTTGTTTAAGCTTGTCTTGTATAGATGATATTCCGGGGCACTGGGCGAAATATTTTGTTTAAGGATGGAATCGACTTGCTGATTGACTTCCCGAACCAGGTTATTGTATTCTTTTAACCAAAGAGATAATGAATCTTGCGTTGTAATGGAGTCATACCAATCGTATAATTTTTGACAACGAAGTTCTGTTATATGCTGAGCTTGTTGGACGATTTGGTTATAAATATTGGTTGATTGGGAATATCGATTGACGTTTTGTTTTAATCCCCAGTGATATCCGAGTAGTAAACCACCCGTAGTTAGAATTGTAATTAAAAGAACGGATAAATAGGGTAAATATTTATTCTTTGAATGGAGCAAATGAATGATTTCGTCTGTGCTTGTGTAACGTTGGGCTGGAAGTTCAGAGGTACAACGTCTGATTATCTTGTGTACGTGTGGAAGTTTTACATGAGTCGTTTGTATGATTTCTTCTAAGATTACCCCGAGAGAATATATATCCGCTTTATTGTCTATGGTAGTTTGAGGAACTTGCTGTTCCGGGGAGGCATATTTTAAGGTACCCGCGGGATGTTTTAAAATGGAATAGGAGTCTGTATCCGATAAGCCGAAATCAATTAATTTGACATTTGAACCATTGCGTGTGATAAGGATATTTTCCGGTTTTAAATCTAAGAACTTGTCACAACTTTGGACAAAAAACAGACTTGTCAATGCAATAAGTATATATATCTTTTTCATGTCATTGATTTTTAAAATCCTACGGATAATTTGATGTTATATTCCCTTGATGTCGGGTACGAGAATGATCCTCCGGTTCCAACGTCTAGTCCTTTATACTTGGTAAAAGTGAATAGATTATAAGCATTGAATGAGAGAGCCATGTTTTTCATACCGAATCGTTGTGCAACTTCTGCCGGTAGCCTGTAACTGATTGCGATATTGGATAGACGGAGATAGTCCCCTTTTTCATATTTCTCTGATATGGCATATCCGGACCAGTAATCATTTCCAGAGGTTACAAAACGGGCGACATCTGTTACATCTCCTCGTGTTTTCCAAAAAGTCAAATAACGGCGTTCCCGATTCGTCCCCGAAACACTTAGATCACTGGCATATCCAATGGCAGCTTGACCTGCATTTCCCCAATTATTAGGAGCGTTCTGTAAATCATTAAAGGAAGGAATGATATGTCCAACCTTGTAACTCCATTGCGTTGAGAATTCTATATTTTTATAGCGGAAGTAAGTATTGAATCCGCCCACGTATTTGGGATTAGAACGTCCCAAATATTGCATGGACGGGCTGAAATAATCCGGAAACATACTTGCATCTCGATCAAAAGACACGTAGTCCGGAACCGAGTTTAGAGAAGTTACTGCACCACTATTCAAATAAGTTTGTTTGTTCGATTCGGAAAGGTTGTCCCATCTGTCCAGTAGTTGAGCGTATGCTCGTTTCCCGTCAGGTGTGAGGTAGTAACGTGGATTTCCGGTTAAAGGATCGACTCCTGCCGTTTTCCAGCCATAAATGGAACCGGTTTCTTTCCCAATCACGTTTACGACACCTCCTTTTAATACGCTTGAGGAAATGGCATCTTTATAAGATTCATAATCATGTTCAGAGCGGATAATGATATTCTTATTCCGGGCAATGTTTCCGGAGGTACTAAACGTGAGATCTTCCCGGTTAATCCATCGGATATTTAAGAAAAATTCAATACCACTATTCTCCACGGTTCCCCCGTTAGCTTTTACGCTCGATCTTCCGGTAGAAATAGGGATGCTTAAATTTTCCAATATGTCCTCTGTCCGGTTATTATAATAATCCATGGTAAAATTGATTTTACCCTTGAACAAACCGAGGTCTATACCGAAATTCCGATCCAGTTTCTTTTCCCAACCCACGGATGGATTCGGGTAAGTAAATCCCGTGGCGAAACGGTTACCTTCATACATATCACTACCTATCGTGATCGTGGAGAATGGATAAGCGGTCCTGTCTATATTCCCGGTGTACCCGTATGAACCGCGGATAGACAATTCGGTAACAATATCATTTTTGAAAAATTTCTCATGATGTAAGTTATACCTTAAGCCCAGTGACCATAAAGGAGTGAAACGGTTTGCGTCACCAATGGCATCTGCACCATCTGCCCGGTAGTTGAAATTCAATATATAACGATCTTTATACCCGTAACGGAAAGTCCCTAAAAATGATACGGTTCGATCTTGTCCGGTTGATGTGTTAAACATATTCCCGACTTGTGCGCGTAAAGTTTCATAACTAACTTCATTTCCGAAATCCGGAACTCCCGTGATTCGATAATCCCCGTAATACATGGGGGACGTGTAACCGAAATTATTGAATTTTTTAGAGGTAATTTCGTTCGCTACCAGAATGCTGAATAGGTGAGCTTTTTTAATGTTAAATGAGTAGTCTATTTGATTTCTGATCGACCAGTTGAAATTTTTTCCTGAAGACTCGGAAAGTTCTCCATTATTGTATTGTGCCGGGAGAACGGCATCCGATCCTTTATATATCTGCTTGGCAAAAGTCTCCTTGTTATACGAGGTATAAGTGCCTGCCTCTATTTCCGTGGTGGTCGTGTTATAACTGGCTCCTTTACGAATAATGGAAGAAATAGTAAGTCCCGGAATAATATCATAGCGGACATTAAATGTCAGGCTGGCATCCAATCCATCTTGTGATTGTTTGGTTTCTTTTAATTCTTGGAGGATATTGAAAGAATCATATTTGTAACCGGATGCGGTTGTTTCCGTGTAGTTCGTTCCCAGGTAACTTAGATCGGCAGCGTATTTCCCGTTCTCGTCGTAAGGACGTTCGTACGGGTTGGCGAAAATGGCATATTTAAACGGATCAACGGCAGAGGCGTGGTCCCTACTTTTCCGGATGTTTGCAGATAGGTCAACTGCAAGAATTAAGTTTTTAATCGGGCGATAGTCCAGTTTCATTAAAATACCGGCATTCGTGTATTTATTGGAAAGCAGGATGCCATTCTTTTCTTGGAAATTAACAGAGGTGTAATAGGTCATTTCATCAGATCCCCCTCGTATGCTGATATTATGAGAGTGAGAATGTGCCGTGCGGAACAATACCTTGAACCAATCCGTATTCGTGTTCTTCAAACGATTAATTTCTGTGTTATATTTATCTTGAGTGATATACCCCTCTAACAACTGTTTATAGAGATAACCACCTCGTCCGGTCCAGTTAGAAAAACTTAACCCGTAAGTTTCCAGTATATCCTTCTCGTATTGCAATTTTTCTCGTGAATTCATGAAATCCATGTGTAATCTGGGAGCTTCTGCCAAACTGTAATTCCCCGTATAATTGAATTGGGTCTTTGACCGGAATCCTTTCTTGGTCGTGATCACGATGACCCCATTAGCTGCCTTTGCTCCGTAGATGGCCGCCGCGGAAGCATCTTTCAAGATGGTTACCGATTCAATATCTTCCGGCATAATATTCCCAACGCCATCTTGCATGATGGTTCCTGCATAATCTCCGGTGTTGTTCTCCGGCACCCCGCTCATGAGAGGAAGACCATCCACGATCCATAACGGCTCTGTCCGTCCGGTCAAATTATTCTCCCCTCTGATCGTGATCTTCGCACGAGTTCCGGGCGCTCCGGATAAGGTGGTACTATTTAATCCGGCAATAGTTCCTTCCAGAATCCGGTCGATAGAAGAGATTCCTTGACTACGCAAGTCTTTTGCCGTGATCACGGAAGCACTTCCGGTCATGTAATCCCTCTTCACCGTTTCCATTCCGGTTACGATAACTTCGTCTAGTTCGGCCACGTCCTCTTCCATAGTCACGTTGACGAATTGCTCCCCTTCGACTTCTCGTTGCACGGGTTTCATCCCGATAAAGGTGAAACTTAAAATATTCTTTCCTTGTGGAATGTTGATTTTAAACCGCCCGTTCGGGTCGGTTACCGTCCCCAGTACGGAACCTTTCAGGACAACGGCTACCCCCGGTAGGGTAGCTCCCTGCTTGTCCTTCACGACCCCGTTCACCATACTTTGTATCGCTTGGGCGATATGATCCACTGTTTTCTTTTTTAGAATGATGATTTTATCCTTGATCGTGTACGTTAACCCGAAAGGGGTTAAACAGACTTTTAATGCGGAATCCAGAGTTACGTTTTTTAGCTCCACGGAGATTTTTTTGTTCGTATCAATCTCCTTGGAATTATACATGAAATCGTATTTTGTCTGATTCTTGATCTCTTTCAATATTGTTGGTAGATTTGAATCTTTTAAAGACAAGGTTAATTTCGTGCCTTCTGTTATGGCATTTGCCGATAATGTGGTGAAAAGTATTGTCAGGGAGATAATCGAAAATTTGAGATGATTTTCGAATCTCTTGAAACAATTACTTGTATGATATATTTTTTTCATGGTAATTATGCTTAGGAATTGAACAATATGCCTATCTTATCTGTTGTTCCGAAAAACTTCGAGGGAACTTGACGTCCATGATGATAGCGGGATTTACCGGGTAGGTAATGCCGTTTATCGTCTCGGTACTTTCCGGGATGATCGTTTTAATGCGGATAACCCCTTGCAAGCCATTTCCGGTTTGAACGAAAACAAAGCAAGGCGTTGTCGTCCCGATAGGCAGGGAAGGTTTTGCTTCCGAGAAATTGAACACGAAATCTTCTTGAGTGGCCAAAGCATCGAAGTCCGCATCTGTGAAATTTTGTGGTGCAGGCATGTATTTCGTGTGGCAAGGTAGGTCAAAACTATAGTCAAACAAGCTTTCACTCTGGAACGTGTTGTGCCATAATAAGGCTCTCATTTTTATGGGCGATTCAAAATAGATAGCTTGATTTTCCTCGTCGTAGGCGAGGGCAATATCAATTCCTTTTTTTGTAGATTCCGCGAGATCTCGATACAGGTTGGCGGAATAAACCTGTTGAGTTGAACTCAACAAAAATGAAGTTGCCCGCAGGTAATCCGGTTCGCTGTGAGCGATACCTTCCAAATCCGTGTACTCTACTTTATCAAAAAGAGCCTCTAGCTTGATATTCTCGTAAGAGTTTACCAACCCGATCTCTTTCCGGATGTCAAATGGTTTTAGACTTCCCGTGTATGTGCCTTCAATCGGTCCGCCGAAACTGGTTGTACATTTGAACGTGATCGTGTAAACTTCTCCCTCTTGGGAAATGTTCACTTCTCCTTCTGTCAATTCATTCGGTGTCGTGCTTGATCCCGACGTGTAATCCACGCTAGAATATCCTTTAAAGGAATATTCATCCCGGTTGGGCGAGTAGGTATATTTTCCCAGGGCGATTTTGTCTGTTTCCGGGGAGGCTAACCGCAGGCAGATGCAGGCCCCATTCCCGCGTGCGTCTTTGGTTAGGTCACTTAATACAAAACCGTGTTGATAAAGTCCGATCAGGAAATTTCCGGTTTGTTTTTCTTTTACTTCAGCACTGAATCCCTTTATCAGATCTGTTTGTTCCCCGTCTTTCCCTTGATAACGATCTTCAAAAGTATAGTCAGAGACGGCAATCACGGTATGGTTATTATCGTGATAAATCGCACCTTGTTCCAAAGGGTAAGTCTCCCCGTAGAAACTGATCCGGCTTGTGGTCGATAACTCGTTGTCCTTGTCCGAACAGGATGGGCAACTGGTCAATGCAAGTAGCATTGCGGTTAATATTCGACAGTTTTTTTTCATAAAGTTGTAGTTAAAAATTTGCATGTTTATGATTATCTCATAAAACGATCGTTTTATAAAGCACTTAAGTTCAGTGTGTTCTGGTGATAGTTGTCGCTAATTATTATAGGATACGATTAGCGTTCGGCCACTTATTTTGAAATGCACCCCACCCGCAATTTCCATGGCTTTTAACAGGGTATCAATGTCATCATATTTGGTAACGTCCCCACTGAACGTGACGGACTTGGCCGCCTCGTTACTATAGAAAACTTCAATATCATACCAACGAGAGAGTTGTTTTAATATGTTTTCCACGCTTTCATCCATGAATATATATTGTCCATGTCTCCAAGCCGTGTACAGTTCCGTGTTGACTGTTGTTGTTTGTATCGGTTCATTGGGACGATAAGTAGCTTTATGTCCCGGTTTCAGAACAACGGTATCCTTACCTTGACTCATTCTTACGACTCCTTCTTCCAATACGGTCTCTACAGAATTTTCGTCACTATAGCCTCTGACATTAAATGAGGTCCCAAGAACCTCTACACAAACATTATTTTTTACATTTACATGAAAGGGGCGATGTGCGTCCTTGGCGACTTCAAAATAAGCTTCTCCTTCTAGGTACACTTCTCTGGTAATGTTATTGAATATTACGGGATATTTAATTTTACTTTGTGAATTGAGCCATACCTTTGTTCCGTCTGATAATGTCAAGGTAAATTCTCCTCCTTTAGGGATGATCAATTCGTTGTATTCGTCCGTCGGCTCATCTTTCGAGTCCTCTGTTACCGAATAGCTAAGTTGAGTTCCATCCGTTTTGATTGAAAGCTTCTGATTTGTAATAACCTCGGTTTTTCTCTTTGAAAGATCAATAATGTTCCCATTATTTAAAACCAGCATGGCTTTTGAACTGCCGGGCGTGATAGCAACTGATACTGGTGCTGTCGGTTCCTCTTGGTAAAAGAATAGGGCTGAAACGCTGAAAAAAAGAATGGCCACCGCTACGGCCCAATACCAGCGGGTATAAATACGTTTTTGTTTTTGAGCATAACGTCTATGATATTTTTCTAAGCCTTCTGCAATGCGGATGGATTGATATCTGGAAACGTCAGTGCTTAAATCTTTTTTTCGTAGATAAGCATATATTTTTTTGTTTCTAGGTGACTCTTGTAACCAAAAAGTTAGTTCTTCTTTTTCGGCGTTGCTGAGTTCCTCAATTCTCTCTTTTAAAATAAGAGATGCGATATGCTGTTTCTTCATTATCGGGTTCATAGTTCTTCTGTTTCTATTCTATAAACCCGTAACTTTTTATTTTGGTGACAAAATAAAAAATATTTTTTTGTGATTATTATCGCTTAGTTCGTTTCGGTATTTTGTATCAAAATCATTAGTATCAGGAACGGGGTATCTTTCAATAGAGTGCGTAAGGTCTGGATCGCTCTTAATTTGTAAGTTTTAACGGAATTGATGGAGATTTCCATTTCGTCAGCAATTTGTTGTAACGTTTTGCCTTCAAGTAATCCCATGATGACCTGTTCGCCTTGTTTAGGAAGTTTATTAATGGCTTCGTTCAATAGCCGGCTCATCTCCTCTTCCATTAGGTAATCAAAAGCTTCTTCCTCTTCTTCTAGTGGAATATTTTCCTCGATGATTTTTTGTCTATTTTTTAGATTGCGGGCCACGTTTAAGGTTCGGTTCCTCGTGGCTGTGAAGAGTAAGGAGTGAAGTGCTGCCGGAGATTTCAATTCTTCTCGGATTTGCCAGATATGATGAAAGGTTTCGAGGACGATGTCTTCTGCTTCCATAAGCTCCAGATCATGGCGCATGGCGTAAGATACCAATGTTTTGTAATATTGGCAAAAGATGGTTTCAAAAGATTTTTCATTTCCTTTGACAAATTGTTGAAAATGTTTTTCGCTAATAATCATGATCGCACAACTTTTCCAGCACAAATTTAAAGATAAATAGATAAATAATATACATGAAACGTGAAAACTATTTTTAAATATTTTTGAATGTTTCCTATTTTGGTAGGAATAAGATGGTTTTATTATTTGGAGAAATTATTGTGATTATTCCATTTTATTCGTACTTTTATACAGGTTGTATGTTAAAATTGTGCTAGAAATGGAAATAATTAAGATTGCCTCTAAGGCGTGGTATAAATTGTACGTGATACTATTTTGTTGTATCCTGAATGCAGGAGTATTAAACGCATCCGGTCGGTTGGATGTCGACACGACGGTTTATGTCGTGGCGGATGAAGGTCCTGAATTTAAAGGAGATATGATACAGTGGATAGGTGAAAATGTTCAATATCCTCAAGAGGCTTGGGATAACGGTATCATGGGAAAAGTGATTGTCGCTTTTATTGTGGAAAAGGATGGAAAAGTTTCTAATGTACAGGTTGTACGGGGTGTACATGAGTCTTTAAATGAGGAAGCGTTAAGGGTGTTTAACAAAATGCCTGCTTGGAAACCGGCAAAAATTAAGGAGGAGAATGTGCGTTACCGTTTTACTTGTCCTTTGACATTTAATATCGAACGTGCGGAGGCAGAACCTTATTCGTATGATGAATTTATTACTATGTTGGATCGGGAAGGAAAGATCCCTTTGGAAAATATTCAGGAAGAGACGGATCCGGTAATCATACAGATGTACGTGGCACAGAAACAACAATTCCTGAAGGGTGGGGAAAGTGCTTTCAAGCAGGCTCTTGATAGGATAAGCCCGTCATACAACGTGAGAGTGCCTGCGAGTTTTGTCCGGGAATACAAGTTGGATAAAGAACAGCAGAAAAAATTGGATGCCGTGTATAAATGGAAACGTCTTGAGCAAGAAAAACTGATAAAAAGAATGGGGAAGAAAGACTTGATTAAAAGATATGCGGAATTGTCTCCCTTATTTGCTCATTTGAATATCTTGGAAGAGGCGAAAATAAGGGAATGCATGAATCCCGAACAACACTTGTTATATTTTCATGATTTGATGGAAGGGAAGATGATTTCCCATGAGCCTGATGGTCATGAGTCTTGTTCTTGTAAATGCTTTTATCATCTGAATGTTTCTCTGCATGGAATCGGGGGAATACAGAACTGGATAGCGAGAGAAGTGAAATACCCGATAATTGCTCAGGAACGTAACATTCAGGGGAAGGTGATCGTGGGTTTTCTGATTAACACGGATGGGAGTATCTCCGATGTTCACGTGGTCCAAAGCGTGGATCCGAGCTTGGATGCGGAATCTGTGCGGGTCATGCGCCGATTGCTGCCTTTCGCTCCGGTGATATGTCCTATCCATAAACGGAAAGTAGCTGTTTATTATACAGCTCCGATAAATTTCCAACTTCAATAGTTTATATATGATCGGATTTATTCATTTCCTTTCTCTAGGTCTGCCCGGGCTTTACTTTGCGTCACGAGATAGACTCCCGTGAACACCAACAGGGCGGCGACGGGTTTATCCCAAGTTAATTTATCCTGCCCCATGAGAATGGCTAGGGTAGCTGCAACCAGGGGTTGAGCGTAATTGTACATGCTGATTGTCGTGGGACGGATGCGTTTCAAGGCAATCGGGATGAACAGGTAAGCGAGGAACGTGGCGAAAAATACCACGTAGAAAAGGCTGGCCAAAGCGCTTAGAGAAGTCTCTGCCGAGAATAGTTTAGCGTTTACCACGTCGTGCATGCTGAACGGGAGCATGAGAATCGTTGAGAACAGGAACATCCATTTCATTAGGGTTACCGGGGAATAGCGCTGGGCGATCGGTTTTGAAATCACGAGATAGGTTGCGTAACTCACCACGCTAATAAAACAAAGCAGGTTGCCCATCAACGACCCCCCGTGTCCCTGGTTTATCGTGTAGGATTGCCAGATGATTAGCAGAGCCCCACACGCCCCGATCAGCACCCCGCCTGCCTTCTTGGAAGTAATGGGTTCTTTTAGCACCAGGGCTGAAATAAGCATCACCATCACGGGATTCATCGTGACGATCAACCCGGCATCGATCGGGGAGGTCATTCCAAGTCCTTCAATGAATGTGAGTTGATTAACAGTTGTACCTAGAATAGCACAAAAAAACAGGATTAGTAAATCTTTTTTACTTACTTTCTCGTTTAAGGTAAATAGGGAAACCACCCAAAAGGCGAGTGCCCCGAATGACATACGTAGGAACGTGAGGCCTACAGGATCAATCCACTCCGGCATTAAGGTTTTGGCGATAGGAATATTTATTCCAAAGAGGATGTTTGCGGCGAAGATGGCTATGTGGCCATGCCATTTATCTTTTGTCATAGGCTCATGATTCTTATATTGTTATGCGAATGTAAGGTTATTTTTAATATAAATAGATGGGCGTATGAAAAAAAAGAAGATAGGATTATTACCAAAGATCGTGATCGCGATTGCTTTGGGTATAGCGTGCGGACTTTTCTTCCCCGGTTGGCTGGTAAGAATTTTCTTAACGATAAATGGTTTGTTTAGTAATTTCCTCGGTTTTATCATCCCGCTGCTGATCCTTGGATTGGTGGCCCCGGGCATTGCCGATTTGGGTAAAGGTGCCGGGAAGTTGTTGTTGATAACTGCTTTGCTGGCGTATGGATTTACCTTGTTTTCGGGGTTCTTCACTTACTTTGCCAGTGACTTGAGTTATCCGTGGCTATTGAAAGATGCCGAGTTGCAACCGCTGGAAACAGCGGCGGTGGAACCTTTGGCTCCCTATTTCACGGTGATGATGCCCCCTTTGATGGACGTGATGACTTCTTTGGTTCTGGCTTTCACGCTAGGTTTGGGAATGTCGGTTATCAACGGGGCCACGTTGAAAGGAGCGATGGAGGATTTCAAGGATATTATCAACAAGGTGATCACGGGGGTGATTATTCCTTTGTTGCCGCTTTACATTTTCGGTATTTTCCTGAATATCTCAAATTCCGGCCAGGTTTCGGGTGTGTTGGGCGTGTTTGTGAAAATTATCGTGATGATATTTTTCTTGACGATCGTTCTGTTGTTTATCCAATTCTTTATTGCCGGGATTGTATCGAAGAAGAATCCGTTCCGGTTGTTCCGGAATATGTTACCGGCTTATATGACGGCTTTGGGAACACAGTCTTCTGCGGCAACGATTCCCGTGACACTAGAGCAATCGGTAAAAAATGGTGTTAATCGGGAACTGGCAGCTTTCGTGATTCCACTTTGTGCCACGATACACTTGTCGGGTAGCACGATGAAAATCGTGGCTTGTGCCATGGCGATCATGTTGATGTCGGGGATGCCGATTTCTTTCGGGGTGATGGCCGGGTTTATTTTCATGCTGGGAATCGCGATGGTGGCGGCCCCGGGGGTACCGGGCGGTGCGATCATGGCGGCTTTGGGGTTATTGCAGTCCATG
>ENA-OPRW01002173-OPRW01002173.1-human-gut-metagenome-genome-assembly--contig:-NODE-2173-length-11258-cov-4.845666_pt1 | contig 11258 bp, 10 predicted proteins | sample MGYA00241898_ERZ501890 | MGnify/ENA primary metagenome ERZ501890 (study PRJEB25962, sample SAMEA2042216) | human gut metagenome | biome: human gut; feature: human-associated habitat; material: faeces... | reverse complement strand
CAGGCGCCCCGGACGCGGAGGGAGAAAAGCAGCAGGGCCAAGGCGGAGGTGAAGGGCACCGCCCAGACGGACCGGTTGAAGGACAAGCCCCTGGAGGGCAGGCCCACCCTCTCCGACCTGGATCTGAACAAATTGGATCGGGAGCTGACAGACAGGGAACGTGAGGAGTGGAACGAGATCTATGCGTCTCTCCGCTCCCGGACGATTCTGACTGGGACGGTCGTTGGCATCGACACCCATTCCTTCAAGGTCAGGGACCGGGACACCAAGCGGATCGAGTACAGGGAAATCCTCTGTGCAGTTGTCATCGCCTACCGGGTCAAAGTTCTGATCCCGGAGACGGAGATCTGGCAGCCCGGCTCAGAGCGGCCCTCCCACGTCCTGCGCGGCATGGCAGGCGCGGAGATCGACTATGTGATCCTGGATGTGGACCGTGAGGGCGGCGTGGCTATCGCCTCCCGGAAGCTTGGCCTGGCCGCCAGGCAGCACTATTTCAACGCCGAAAAGAACGGCCACAAAATCGGTGAGTATCTGACCTGCCGGGTGGTATCCGTTGGCCCTAGGCTGTGCATGGTCGAGTGTGGCGGACGGGACATGACGCTCAAGCAGGCAGATCTGACCTATACCGCGACCCCTGACCTGCGGGAACGCTACCGCCCGGGCCAGAAGCTCCGGTGCGTCCTGACGGAATATGACCCCTACCGGCAGCTGATGAACATTTCCGTCAAGGCCGCCACCATAAACCCCTTCCAGGGAGCCATCAAGCGCCATCCCGTCAACAGCAGACGGCAGGCCACGATCAGTGGCAAATATGGCGGGGGCGTATTCTGCACCCTGCCGGATGATTCTGTGTGCCTGTGCAGGTATTCCGCTCAGCAGAGAGACCGTGAATTTCATGTGGGTGATTCGGTAATCATTGTGATTACCAAGCACAATTTTGAACGCAGCATGATCTATGGCCGGATTCTCTCCAAGTGGTGAGGTGGTAAAAATGGATCAGCAGATGGGATTGTTGGACCGGCTGGCCCAGATGAGCGGCTGCGTCTGTCTCTCCGATTTGAGAACACCAGCATACCGGCACCCGGTACTGGACGCCCTTGGACGGATCTCCGCCGAGGAATACCCGGCCAAGGAATGGCTGGAGGCGATGGGGTATCTGCTGGTTCCGATGCAGGAGGACGGCAGACATCCGGTATAGTATCCAGCTCCTCCTCACCCTCACACACTAGAATCACATAAACACAAAAAGGTCCCGTCCGGTTCAGATGCCGGATGGGACCTTTTTTATTTTTCCCGGTTCTCGTTTGTATGTTTCATCCATAGAAATTGTGAGATTCATCTATATAGCCTAGTCTATCAAGCTGATGATCGCGACCTCTGGTGGTGCTATCAGATAGGTTGAAACCGCAATCTTGTTCATTTTATACTCTCTGGCATAGGACGCCCCAGATATAAAATCCAGCAATTTTTGGGATTCCACTGAGCCGCATCGTTCCAGATTAAGCACCACAATATGGCCTTCTTTGATTAGACTCGCAATATCCAATGCCTGCTGTTCACGCATGGGCGCCTGAATAAAGATTTTCCCAGCCCGGCTCTGATAGATGGTAATAATATTAGAATCATAGGGCATATTCCTCACCTGCCTGGTGGTCCTATCACCCCCCATTTCAGGGGGGCCTTCCTGTGTATAGCTTTCTCCCCTCTTTCTGAATCATAAAGAGGGGCGGAGCAAAAGGTCCCTTCTAACAAGGACATATATAAAGTTTAAGGGCAGGGAGATCTTGTAGATGCAGTACCCGCCTGTTCCTTTATGCGCTTTTCGTGGTATCCAGTGTATCGTCATATTAAAAAAGATGGCTCCTTACAAAGGATCGAACTTAGAGATTTGCGTGATAAGCAAATTTTTGCTGACCTTTTTCAATTGGAAAAACACAAATAGCCCATACAGAAAATCAGCACACTATGTAGGCTATTCTGTGTCGGTGACTTTTACGGAGTACTCATTATTAAGCGACCTAATTCGTATTTTCTTGCCTCTTTGGGCCGAAAGAGTTTGCTGGCAGATTATAGTCTTGTCGATCTCTACTCCGTCACTATTCTTTAACTTGCAAGAGTAAAAACGGTACTTTAGCAATTCGAGTAATATATTAACACTGAAATGACTGTGTCGTATGGACAGAAAGGCCAAAACAAGGAAGAAGATAAGGAACTGCACGACCCCGTCCCATACTGTGAAATCAAATGCAAATAAGGGTAAAATATAAGAGAGCAAAAATTCTGCAGTTATTGCCTTTTCCTCCTTTACCTCAATAATTGTGTATACCTGACTCCCATTTTTATTCCTGGAGATACCATAAGAACAACCAATGAGATGAATGTCATGACCAAAATCAGAATAACGCTGATTCGCTCTGTCCAAATGTGAGGCTGCCCCTCCGCTATGCTCTTTATATCTATGAACAGTACCGAAATCCACAAAGGAAGAAATGACAGAAAGTACATGCTGAAACCTGCTGCGATTGACATATCAGCACCTCGTAATCAACGCCATTGCCGTGCACCATCAACCTCAACGGCGTTTTTCTCAAACGGGTCAACCATTCCTTTCTTACAAAGTAATTTTACAATTTTTTCTGCAGCACCCTCAACAGAAGCATCAAATTTCTCTCCAGTAGCATCTAAAGGAATATTAAATTGTTTTGACATAGAAAGCCGAGTGTTTTTTCGTTTCAGTGCGGTTAGCCTGCTCTCACTAAATCCAACAAACCGCCTTGGATTGTGTCCAGATCCTGCTACCACCTTAAACTCATCAAAGCCGCTGATAATGTCGGCCTGCTCAATAGCGGTAACCTTCTGCTGGCAGACCGCTTTATACGATCGAGCCATATTAAAGAGATTCTCACCAGATAGTGTTAAAAAGTACACCGTACTGTTTACAATCAGCAAATCCATAGTGGGGCGAAGTGAGAGAACCTTATCTGTCAATTCTACAAAAGTCCCCTTATTGTGAAGAAATTTATGTTTTAGCGTAGTAACAGGATTTTGCATTGATACCAACTTTATTAAGAAATCTTCATCATTGGTTGTGAGTTGACCCGTGATCAAATACGCCGAGGTATATTCAAACGGATCATTCTCTGAATCGGGATCAGCAATTTGCTGTACAAAGTTTTCATATTCAGACGATATAAGATCGTTGGATGCATCAAGCTTATAGATAGTAAGTGCATCCGTGGTGCCATCATATTCACGCACCTCGCGAATGAGGTCAAGCGATTTTTTGCCATTACCAGTATAGATATTTGAAATATCTGTCAACAATTTAGTAAAACGCTCTGGCGGGGATAATATAATTTGGCGGCTACTATAACTAGTGCCGGTTCTCTTGGATGTTGTTATATTCAACAACTGTAATGACCAATTATTTCCGTTATTTAGATTTTGAAATACTGATTTGACTATATCAAGCGACAAACTGATCGCCTCCTACTTCCCCTCAAATCTTTTTGAAAACCGCATAAAACTTCAACTGGACAAGACCTGTTAAAGTAATTATATCACAAAAGTGTAACTTTTCAAATGGTTGAGTACGCTTACTCTCCTATTACAGATAGAATGTAAAATTAAAGCATTCCTTTAAGACTTCATATCGATATTGGCGATCAAAGGAAAACCGTCCATCACAGGATTCTGTGATGGACGGTTTTGGTTCTCTGAAACGATTTTTGTGTTGTTCTTGTGAGACAAGGCATAAGCCCCGCTCTCTTTTAATCCAGTCGGCACCCAGATAAAGACACGAGGTAAAAACATTCTAATTTTATCCATCTGCCGTGCGTTTCGCTTTCATGGGGAACCCCATTATCACCGAACGCGTACCTGTGGAGAGAGCAGTAGTCCGGTTAGAGGCTGTGCAGAAAAAGGATCAGGCTGCCCAACCCAGAAATCATCCTCCTTTATTGTATAATGGTCTCCAGCTTTTATAACGGAGGAGATCGATTATGAACAATCTTGAAGCCCTGATCGAGTGTTATTTGGACATCTGCCAATACGAAAAGAAGCTGTCCCAGGATACGCTGAAGGCATACCGAACTGACCTTGCTCAGTTCCGCGCCTTTGTGGGAGGCGCGGAGGTCAGCCGGGATCTGCTGAGCCAGTATATCAAATATCTGAACAACTCCTTCGCGCCGCGGTCAGTCAAACGGAAGCTGGCCTCCCTGCGGGCCTTCTATCGTTTGATGGAGACACGGGAAGCGATTTCACAGAATCCCTTTGAAAAACTGCAAATCCATATCCAGGCGCCGCGGCAACTCCCACGTACCATTCCGGAACATATTATCCGGGATCTGCTGGAAGCCGCCTATATGGAGTACCAGCCGGGAGCCGGAACTGTCCTGCGTGATATTCTCGTGCTGGAGCTGCTGTTTGGAACAGGAATCCGGGTTTCCGAGCTATGCGCCCTCTCTCCCCAAACCGTCCAGCTTGGGGCCCATAAGCTCAGGCTGCTGATCCATGGAAAGGGGCAGAAGGAGCGAGTAATTCAGATTGACACACCGGAACTCCTGGAGCTCATGCGCATTTATTATCAGACCTTTGGGGGCAAAATCCAAGTGTCCAGCACCGTCCTGTTCAATGACCGCGGCAGAGCGCTCTCTCCACAGTCAGTACGGCGGATTATCCGAAAATACCTGCGGAAGCTGCCTGAGCAATATGCGGCCACACCGCATATGTTCCGCCACACCTTCGCCACTACGCTCCTAGAGGCTGGAATGGACATCCGGTACATACAAAGCCTGCTTGGACACAGCTCCATTTCAACGACACAAATCTACACCCATGTGGCCGCGCAGCGGCAGGCTGACCTCCTCTGCCAGCTGCATCCGAGAGGCAAGATGTCCTTTCACCTCTAAAAAAGCATTATATCAGGTCGAGTCCATTTCATCCAAATTACTGACGTGCTAACAGCGGCAGAAAGGATATTTGACGGCTAAAACCAAAAGTATCTCATGCATTATCCAAAGGTGACCGTTGCAGGACATTTCTATCCTTGCAACGGTCACCTTTGAGTCTGCCACTTGGAACGATAGATAATCTCTTATTATCTACCTTTTGGGACTCCTGACAATGGTTTTCAGGGGCAGTGAACACACTGGAACGGGAAAACTGGCGAGCCCCCCTCAAGTGCTTCCATTGGAGGATGGTTACCTATGTTGGACTTTTACCGACTAACACCAGAAGACTTTGAAACTCTGTGCTATAAGTATATATGTAACCTCTATCAGAAACCGAATTATCATGTAGAGCATACGCGGTATATCCATGATGGCGGCCGCGATATTGAAGTTACCTTTTACGACGAGCTTTCGCACTTCAAAATCTGGGCAGAGTGCAAACAGCACAAAAGAAATATCGGTTTGGATGAGATTGGGAAAAACGTGGTGCTCGTCATTTCAAAGCACATCAACAAAGTCCTATTTTTCTCTGCAAGCGAGATTACGGAGGGGGCAAAAATCGAAATCAGCCGCATTGCCGATAAACTCAATTTCGAGGTTTCTTTCTTGTGTGGGGAGAGACTTTCCGACGAGTTGGAAACCCAGCCTGCACTGGTCGATGAATACTTTGGAGAAAGCAGAGATTCCATCGTGCTCGGCACCGAGAAACCTGCCATTTACTGCTCTATCTCTGAATTTGAGAGTGACGCAATTCTCGCGGTTCATGAGGGTCAACCGCCCATTTTGATGAAGAACGGGGAACTCTTTAATATTTATGTGCATATAGTCAACCGAACCCTGAAACCGCTACGGGATATTCTGGTCGAGGCCGTGTCCCTGCCATACGCCGTAAGGATGTATGAAACTGCAATCGAACATGAATGGCTAGGTCGCCAAGCAGACTTCATTGCACACCTCCGTGGGGAAATCATCAGTCAGCAAATGACCATCATTGAGCTTCCGCAAATTGTTGTCAGCTATCGCGACAGCGAAAATAAATGCAGGCGCAAAACCGTCTGCCTACCAAGTCTTGACATCTCCCGATGTAAGCACTATCCATTGGTGGGAAAGGAGGTAACCGAATTCCTGGCGAACGAGGTGGGAAGTGCCTTAGAGTGGTGTGCCAGAAATTATCCGCAGGTGATTGATTTGCGGGGAATCAGCGGTAGCGGCAAGAGCCGTTTAGCAGATGAGATTCAAAAGAAAGCTGCACGCCAAGGACTCCATACAGTCTACCTGAACAGCACGGACTATATTGACTTCGATTTGATCCGCAAGTTACTGTGTGAACTGCTACATCTGCCTTTCTATCGCGGAAAATGGAACTTCTCACGGGAGGACATTCTGGGGTTGGTAAAGACGCAGGGCGGTAGCGACACGTTTGCAATCAAGATTGCAAGATTCCTGGAGCGTGGAAAATGGGAGAAAAGTGACGCCTATTATATTGTGGAGGCCGTGGCGCACTTTCTGTTGGTTCCGTTTAGGGAAAAAGGCTACTGCATTACAATTGACAATTCACAAGGACTGCATCCCGAGATTTTGAAATTCCTGATGCGGTTGGCGGACGAGCTAACGCAGAACCATGGTCAGACGATTCTGATTATCGTAAGTAATATTGAGCGAAAACCTGCGTTTTCATCAAAGAGTTTCCAGTCCTTTTTAGACTTTCTCTCGGAAAAAGCAGAGTCCCACCATCACACATTTACGACGCATATGTGCGAGCCATTCCGCGAGGAGGACGCAACCCTTTTGCTGATGCATTTGTTTCAGATTAAGAGCCAACATGATCCATTCCTTAGGAAACTCCTGCAAAAATCCGGACGTCTTCCTTTTGAACTCATCATGGTTCTAGAGTATCTCTCCGATCTGCGGATCATCAAGTGGCATAACGCAAAGGAATGGAAAATTCGGGACCACGAAAAATTTACGGAATTCCTGGCAGAGGGGCTCCCTGCCGGCGCATCCATCCTTTCCAAGCGGAAAGAAGCATGGCAACAGACCCATACAAAAGTGGAAAACGAAAAATTTACAGACATTCTATCTTCCATTGTATGCTTTGAGGGAATCCTGCCATACTCTTACATTTCGGACTATCGTCTGGATCGATCTCTGTTGGATCACATGGAGCAGCTTCTCTGGCTGGCACCAAGCCCATCCGGACAGGGCATCACGTTCTTTCATGATAATATCAAAGAGTTCTGCAATACCCAGCCGCTATACCGGAAAAACGCAAAAATCTTGAAGCAGACCTTGCGCTGGCTACATGGAAACCCGGAGACGGATGTTCCACGCCGGGAAAAAATCATATTCTCTTGCCTCTATCACTTAAATCGCTTCAGCGAGGCACTTACATATGGGTTGGATCTGTTAACAACCCATGTAGATATGTTAGCCCATGAGGACGTTGTATCAATTAGCCAAACTCTATATAAGGACGCTCGTACACAGAAAACATCTTCGGATTTCCTGATCATTGCCGGAATCTATGCGGATGCAGTCTTTTCCCTGGATAGCAAGGAGTTGGGCTGCCAGCTCTATACGGATCTTGTGGAACGCATTAGGCAAAATCCCTCCTGCATTGCGTTGGCATCGTCTTGCAAAATCCTGCATCAAGCAATCAATTCGCAACTACAATCTGCCCGGTATGATACAGCGCTCGCGTGGATTGGGATTCTGGCATCCCTACCAGGCTTGCCTCTGGAATACCAATTTATTGCACAGAATAGATATGGAGTTGCCTACATCGCTCTTGGCAAGTTTAAAGACGCAAAGGTCTGCCTAGATGACGCTATGGAACTGGCAGAAAAGTCTATGAAAAATCTTTATTGGACCAGTACCGCGCACAGCGACCTTGCCCTTTATTATTTCTATAATTGGAAACCGCTCGGGAAAGCGACATCTGCGGAACAAATTATTTACGAGTTTGAAAAGGCAATTTCTGACTACCAGAACTTCGGGAAACCCGATGTATCCAGGGATATAGAAATGGCCTGGCATAGGGCATTTCTTCATATTCTAAAGGAAGACTATCAAAGTGCGTGTAACGATGCAGAGGACTGTATCCATTTGAGTCAGGCGAACTCCCAAGCATACGGACTCTCAAGAGGATATAATTTGCAGTCGCTCGCTTATTTGAAAAACGGTGATATTGATGCCGCACGCGACTCCCTTGAGGAGGGACTTCACGCCTGTGAAATGTACGCATTTCCAGCAGGTATCTTTCGTATGTACAATAATCTGGGTGTGGTTTCCTGCCAAAATGGTGACTTCGCAAAAGCCGGGGCGTTCTTTTCACTGGCGTTAGATTGCGTGGATCAACAGCTGGAATACAAGCAGTTTCCTATCCTGACAAACCTGCTTCTGGTCGGGATGCACCTCAAGGACGAAAAGCTGTTACAAAGGGCACAGAAGTACTGTGATGAGATTCCCTCAGAAGATTTAATGAGGTATCGGAGATCCCTACGGCCAGGTACCCTCCAGAGCGGTACAGTGGAGAGTTTCGCGTTTTTTGGATTTTCTGGAATCAGCTATCTCTTCTAAAACTTCGTCACGGTCTTGGTTGAGGAGATTCTATGAGGTTTCCATTCCAATCAGCAATCAGGTCTCCTTTCCCTGTTCGTAAGCGGAACCAAAGATAGTTAGCTAAAAGAGCTCGGTAGTCATCCGCAAAATACAGAATCGGAACATCTAACTGGCAAATATCCCATCGCAGATAGTCCGTTAATGTAATTTTTGACTGATTACACCGAATTCGATATTCGCTGATGGGGGAAAGGCCTTTCACTCGGCATAAGCAGTTGATGTAATCATGGCTGAATAGGGATGAGGAAAAGTCCACAATCAGATAGTCGCCTGCTGGAGCATTCTGTAGCGTGTACAGCTCTGCTAAAACTGAGAGAGCCTTGGTGTCTGCTTCAATTTCATGGCACCACTTCTGGAAGAAGTAGGAGCGCGCGTAAATATGGGAGGTAAAACGCACTTCGCCCGAAACATTCCCGCGATGGTACACAAGGGAGTTTGCTGAAACATAGTTCCTATAATGTTTGGCATTGAGTTTCATAGAAAAATCTAAATCATTGCAGGAGTTAAAGAACAACTCATCAAAACCGCCAACACTTTCAAACGCCGCACGTGAAACGATCATACAGCCGGAGGTTACAATCTGACTGACGTGGTCTTCCAGGAGGAACGGATGTTTGTGCGCTGCCCCTTGAAGGGGTTTGACGGACTCAGATCGATACATCTCCATGCCGGCATAGACGATTTGATTATTTGCAAAATCAAGAATCGTGGACATTGCCGCGCCACAATCGGGGTGATGAAAATATGTTTTTTTCAACTCCTCAAACCATCGCTCTGAAACCAATATATCGCAGTCCAAGAAAACCAGATATTTCCCTTGGCTATTTTCTACACCTGCTCTGCAGGCACCAGAGTGCCCACGGTTTTGCGGGTTTTGGATGATTCTAAAGGGAACGGGAAATTCTTTCATGTGAAACTCTGGGCCTAAATTTAAAGCGGGATTGTCATTCACCAACACAACTTCTACATCCTCGCAGTTGGAAAGTGTATCCATCAATACGCGGATACAGTTCCAGAGCATATTAATGTTTTGGTAGAAGGTAATGATTATAGAATATTCCATATAATTTACCTCACAAAGATTTTCTTTTCTTTAGGAATGGTATCGACAGAAACTGAGACGGCGTCTCATGTCTGGTTCCCAAAAGGTAGATAATAAGAGATTATCTATCGAAAGTCTTCCCTTCTTACATTTTACTTACTCTTTTGCACTATTGCAAGTGCTGTTTTGAGACAGAAAGAAATAGCGCATTTTTCTGATAGAGATCTATGACATTCAGTTGACTTCGGATATAACATTTTATATAATTTTATTGTTAAAAATGTTATATGTGATGAGGACATGATATGAAGCAGTTACTACAAGAAATTCGGGGCGCATTTAGTTTGAGCCAAGAGCGGTTTGCAGATCTTCTCGGAACGACGTTCGCCACCGTTAATCGCTGGGAAAATGGCCGTACAGTTCCAGGTAGAAAGACGCAGGATAAGATCATGCGTCTCTGCTCAGATCACGGCATCCAGCTTTACGAGTTGGTGATGGACCATATTCGGAAAGAGTCCCTTGTTTCACTGGTACCGAATCGAGTCCTTCTTTATCATGGCTCCAAGAGCGGCCTGACTGGCGCAATCGCACCTATAAGCCGGGACAAATGTGATTTTGGCCGAGGATTCTATATGGGGACAGATCCTGTGCAGCCCCTGACCCTCATTTGTGATTTCGAGCAGGCCAAATTCTATGTGTTGTCCATAGATTTGACTGATCTGTCGGTTTTTGAAGTCCCCCCTGACCTCGATTGGGCCATGCTTGTAGCGTTCTACCGTGGAAAGATGGAGGCGATTAAAGGAACCACTTTGTATCGGCACTACGCGCAAATGGCACAGGGAAATGATGTACTGATAGGCGCCATTGCAAATGACCGTATGTTTTATGTGCTGGATAACTTCTTTTTGGGAAATATAACAGATATAGCCCTGATTCAGAGTTTGTCTGCTTTACAACTGGGCCGCCAATATGTGGCGATCACTGAACACGCCTGCGAAAAAATCAGAATTGAGAAAGAGGTTCCTTTGTCCCATTTGGAACGAGTTTGCCTGCAGGAAGTTAGTGAGCAGAACAGGAGCAAGGGCGTCTCCCTAGCCAATGAAATATGTAAAATCCATCGTAGAGAAGGACGATATTTCGATGAAATCATGAACAAAGCAGGAGAGAATGTATAATGGATAGTTTACAGCTTAAAATATGCGATGTTCAGGGTAGGCTGTTTGAGTTGTCCCGGAAAGCGTGTTATGATAGCGGACCCTTCATATCTTCATTCATGCGGTCCAGACTGGCCAAATCACTGGATTCAGTCTATAACCGAATGCAATGGTCTGGAGAGGAGTACCTTTTAGAGGAATTAGAATCTGAAGTTCCAACTTTACCTGTTACAGGTGCACTATATGAAAAAGAAATTCTTTTTTGGATCGGGTATTTATACCGCTATTGGCACTACTTGACCGGGGAAAGCAGCTTGGAAATCTACCGCCAGGCAAACGAAAGGACCATGAAGCGAAATTATATGATGTTCCATACCCTAGAGCCAGAAATTGCAGTACAGGATTTGAAAGAAATACACCATCAAAAAAGCAAATGGTCGTGTCAAGATTTTTTCGCACTTTAGTTTGCAAGCTCTGGCATGAATGGAG
>ENA-OPRW01002168-OPRW01002168.1-human-gut-metagenome-genome-assembly--contig:-NODE-2168-length-11288-cov-2.694739_pt1 | contig 11288 bp, 7 predicted proteins | sample MGYA00241898_ERZ501890 | MGnify/ENA primary metagenome ERZ501890 (study PRJEB25962, sample SAMEA2042216) | human gut metagenome | biome: human gut; feature: human-associated habitat; material: faeces... | reverse complement strand
GGTAATGCCTTGTATGTTCATCGGCGTGATTGTCGCGCTACAACCTAATACGAAGAATATATTGAAGAGGTTGGAACCGATAACATTTCCGATCGCCATCTCCGGGTTCTTCTTTAAGGCGGCCACGACGGAAGTCGCTAACTCAGGAAGAGAGGTTCCTCCGGCCACTAAAGACAAACCGATAATAGATTCGCTGACACCCAGTCCACGGGCGATACCAGAAGCTCCATCCACGAAAAATTGTCCTCCGTAAATCAAACCAGCCAATCCACCAATGATGAATAAACTCGCTTTCCAAATGGGCATTATTTTAATCGTGCTCTCTCCATTTTCCTCTCCATTATGTGCGATCGCGAATGTATAGCCAAGGAAAATGGCGAAGAAGCATAATAGTAACATTCCATCGCTACTACTGATACTATTTTGCGATGCGCCGTTGATCAAAACGTCATTCGCGCAAATAAATAATACGATTGAGGCAAGCACGCAAAGAGGGATCTCTTTGCTCAACGTACCTTTCGTGACGCTGATCGGTACGATAGCGGCCGTACAGCCGACAATCATCAAGGCGTTAAATATATTGCTTCCTACTACATTACCAATAGCGATATCTGAGCTTCCTTTCAAGGCAGATACGACACTGACCGTTAATTCCGGTGCGGAAGTCCCAAACGCCACAATAGTTAACCCGATTACTAAGCTGGAAATATTGAAGCGTTTGGCTACCGAGGCGGCACCATCCGTCAAGGCGTTAGCCCCAACTAAAATTAGTAGTAAACCGCCAATTAGTAATACGATATCCATTAGTCTTTAGAATGGCAAATCATCGATAGGATTGGCCGGTCCGAAATCAGGAGCGGATGAGGCTGGGGCGAAATTATCCGGAGTTACTCCCATCGGAGCGGCTTGAGAAGCTGCCGCCATCGGACGGTCTACTTTCCATGCGTTGATACTGGTGAACCAGCGGCCTTGGTACTCACGGCTGTCAATGTCGAAAGAGACTGTCAATTCCTCGCCCGGCTGAATGGCCGCTTGAGCGATCTTATCCGCTCCGAATATCTGGAAGCATACTTTCTTGGGATATTGATCGTGTGTCTCTAATACGTACTCTTGTTTTTTCCATTCGTTTCCGGCTTTGCTGACACCGCCTACTTCCGGTAGGACTTGAATAATTTTTCCTGTAATTTCCATGTCTTGTATTTTATTTGCTTATGTTTTATTTAATTGGGGACGAAGGTACGGTTTTGTTCTGGTTTTATCAACAGAATAATCACACTTTCGGGGCAAAAGCATCGAATGCGTCTTTCATAGCTAACAGCTCTTCTTTGATCTGTTTCAGGCGGTTTACGATCTCTTCTTGCCGGATCGTCGTCTCTTTATTGTCCTTCAGTTTTTGCCGTGCGCCGGCCAAGGTCATCCCTCTCTCTTTAACCAGATGGTAGATGAGGCGTACCGCGTCGATATCCTCCTGCTTGTAAAAACGGGTACCTTTGCTCGTCTTCCTTGGATTGATGATATCGAACTCTTTCTCCCAAAAGCGAAGGGTGGACTCGTTCACGTCGAACATCTGCGCCACCTCGCTGATGGAAAAATAGAGCTTGAGATCTTTATTCTTTTTTAGACTCATACTGCTAATGAAGTTTAATCCATAACCTGGCCATGATTCTCGGCGATCTGGATCATACGGTCGTATTCCTCAGGTGAGAGATCCATGTAATAGTATTTGGACGGATTATCATGCTTTCCTCGTACGATTACCTCATAATGCAAGTGAGGGCCGGTAGATTTCCCGGTATTTCCAACCTCGCCAATCACCTCTCCACGAGTAACCTTCTGTCCGACACGTTTCTTGAACTTACTCATATGACCGTATAACGTCTGATAGCCGTAGCCATGATCGATAATCAAACAATTTCCGTATCCCTGTTTCCAAGCGGCAAAAGTGACAACGCCATTACCTGTCGCATAGATCTCCGTTCCCACTTTAGCCGAGAAATCCATTCCAGAATGGAAACGAGGTGTACGGTAAATCGGGTCGATACGCACGCCATAGCCGGAAGCGGTACGACGCAGATCCTTATTGGAAATCGGCTGGATAGCCGGGATACATTTACTTCTCTCTTCTTGGTTCTTTCCTAGGGAGATCAGTTCTTCCAAGGAATTGGATTGGATATATAATTGCTTACGTAGCATATCCATCTTTTGGGTCGTGGAGACAACAAGCTCCGGATTGGACAGGCTCATCAAATGCTCGTAACGGTTTGTCCCTCCAAACCCGGCTTTCCGAACGGACTCCGGGATGGACTCGGCTTGGAAGATCGCCCGGTACAGATTCTCATCACGCTGTTGGATATCATCCAATACGTCCAACGCGTTATTTAAGCGAAGGGAAAGTACCTCGTATTGAGTTTGCAATAGGCGGTTCTCCTTACGTAACTGAGATTCCATCGGAGAGTCCACCAAATGCATCATGACGAAAAAAGTGGCTACGCCGAACGCTATTCCGGTGCTTAAATGGCGGAGAACGGTGAACAGCCGGTCTTTGCTAGATGGGTATACACGCTCATAATTGAGTGTGTTCGGATTGTATAAATAGTATGTTTTGCGACTTTTAAAGAGTTTCATCTACATTTTTTGTTATCTGAATGCACGCAAAAATAATAATTTGCAGTACTTTTGCAAATTGTTTTTCAGAATATTAACGAGAACTATATAAATAGATTATGTTGACAGCAAAAGAAATCCGTGAATCCTTCAAGCAATTCTTCGCTTCTAAGGAACACCAGATCGTGCCTTCCGCTCCAATGGTGGTAAAGGGTGACCCCACGTTGATGTTTACGAACGCGGGAATGAATCAGTTTAAAGATATTATCTTGGGCAACGTGCCCCGTAAGTATCCTCGTGTCGCGGACTCTCAGAAATGTCTTCGTGTTAGCGGTAAGCATAACGATTTAGAGGAGGTAGGGCATGATACCTATCACCATACGATGTTTGAGATGCTCGGAAACTGGTCGTTCGGAGATTATTTTAAGAAAGAGGCGATCAACTGGGCTTGGGAATACTTGGTAGAGGTATTGAAGCTGAATCCGGAGCGTTTATATGCCACCGTATTCGAGGGAAGCCCTGCCGAAGGCTTAGATCGTGATAACGAAGCTGCTGGTTATTGGGAGCAATATTTACCGAAAGATCATATTCTGAACGGTAACAAACATGATAACTTCTGGGAAATGGGGGACACGGGTCCTTGCGGTCCCTGTTCCGAGATCCATATCGACCTTCGTTCGGACGAGGAGCGTGCGGCGGTCAGCGGCGCCGATATGGTAAATAAGGATCATCCGCAGGTAATCGAGATCTGGAACCTTGTGTTCATGCAATTCAACCGCAAGGCCGACGGCTCTTTGGAACCGCTGCCGGCTAAGGTAATCGATACCGGTATGGGATTCGAGCGTCTGTGCATGGCATTGCAGGGTAAGACCTCAAATTATGATACGGACGTATTCCAACCGATTATCAAGGTAATCGCGGGAATGGCGGGTACGACTTACGGTACGGATAAACAGCAAGATATCGCTATGCGTGTGATCGCCGATCACATCCGTACGATCGCTTTCGCTATCACGGACGGACAGTTGCCTTCCAACGCTAAGGCCGGTTATGTAATCCGTCGTATCTTGCGGCGTGCCGTTCGTTACGGTTATACGTTCTTGGATCGCAAGGAAGCGTTTATGTATAAGCTTTTGCCCGTATTGATCGAGACGATGGGCGACGCTTATCCGGAATTGATCGCTCAGAAAACCTTGATTGAGAAGGTTATCAAGGAGGAGGAAGAATCTTTCCTTCGTACCTTGGAAACCGGTATCCGTTTGCTGGATAAGAAAATGGAGGAGACGAAGGCTGCGGGGAAGACGGTCTTGAATGGCGTAGATGCCTTTACATTATATGATACCTACGGATTCCCGTTGGACTTGACGGAATTGATTCTTCGTGAGAACGGCATGGAAGCCGATATCGAGGAGTTCAATAAGGCTATGCAGAAGCAGAAAGAGCGTGCCCGTAACGCCGCCGCTATCGAGACAGGCGACTGGATCACGCTGAAAGAGGGTGAATGTAAGTTCGTGGGTTATGATTTGTTCGAATGCGAGGCAGAGATCTTGCGTTATCGCCAGATCAAACAAAAGAATAAAGTATTATATCAGATCGTTCTGGATCAAACCCCGTTCTATGCGGAAATGGGTGGACAGGTCGGTGATACGGGTTGGTTGATCGCCGACGACGAGAAGATCGACGTGATCGATACGAAACGTGAGAATAATTTGCCGGTTCATTTGGTAGCGAAACTACCGAAGGACGTAACGGCTACATTTACCGCAAAGATCAACGTGAAAAAGCGTATCCAGTGTGAGTGTAACCACTCTGCCACGCACCTTTTGCATGAGGCGTTGCGTGAGGTATTAGGTACGCACGTAGAGCAGAAAGGTTCGTATGTTTCGCCTGATTCTTTACGTTTCGACTTCTCTCACTTCCAAAAAGTGACGGACGAGGAAATCCGTAAGGTGGAAATATTGGTTGGAGAGAAGATCCGTGCGAACTTCCCGTTGGAAGAGCATCGCAATATGCCGATCGCCGAAGCAAAGGCGCTAGGGGCTATGGCTTTGTTCGGTGAGAAATATGGCGATGAGGTACGTGTCGTGAAATACGGAAGCTCCGTGGAGCTATGTGGTGGTACGCATATCCCGGCAACCGGTATGATCGGTTCTTTGCGCGTGATAGGAGAGAGCTCTATCGCCGCAGGAGTCCGTCGTATAGAGGCGGTTACGGCCGAGGGCGCCGAGCAATTCGTATATGCCCAGCAAGATCTGATCCGTGAGTTGCGTGCGTTGATGAACCATATGCCGAATTTGGCGCAAGCGATGAAAAAGTCTATCGAGGAGAACGCCGAGATGAAGAAACAGATCGAGGATTATATCCGTGAGAAGTCTATGCGTTTGAAAGAGGAGATCGTGGCGAAAGCTTCGGAGAGCAATGGTATCAAGGTTATGCAGTTCGTTGGTAAGGCAAATGCGGACGCTATGAAGAACGTGGCTTTTCAGATCAAGGCGGAGACAACCGATAGCTTTGTCTTTGTTGCCGGTATCATTGACGATAACAAATGCACGCTCATGCTTATGTTAAGCGATGATTTGGTGAAAGAGGGCTTGCATGCCGGTAAGATCGTAAAAGAGGCCGCTAAGCATATCCAAGGCGGTGGTGGTGGACAACCCCATTTCGCTACGGCCGGCGGTAAGAACATGGAGGGCCTTTCTATTGCGGTTGGCGCTGTGAAAGAGGCTGTTGGAGTACAATAAAATCGGTTCGGAAGAAATTGACTTTTCTTTCGGACGCAATGATAGATTCCTTCGGATCGAATAAGAATTCCATCCGAAGGAATTTTTTTATGTCGTTTTGATAATCGGAATACATGTTTTACCTTTGTGGTCTAAGGTTTTAAATAAAAAAGATATGTCAGAGCAAAAAGTGGTTATTTGCAAGGACCTGAAATCGGAACTGCAAGATTTTCTCTTCTCTCTAAAATACGATAAGTTGTTCATCCTTATGGATACGAATACCAAAGAGAAATGTTTTCCCTTGGTAGAGGATATACCGGCCTTTCAAAAGGCGCCGATTCTCGTGATGGAAGCGGGTGATATGAATAAGGGTTTTGTCTCTTTAGCCCAGATATGGACAGCTTTGTCGAATGAGGGGGCTTCCCGTAACTCCTTGCTGGTGAATTTGGGCGGCGGTATGATTACGGATATGGGTGGTTTTGCCGGCGCTACTTTCAAGCGGGGCATCCGTACGATCAATATCCCTACGACCTTGATGGCGTCCGTCGATGCTGCGGTTGGCGGTAAGACGGGTATCAACTTCAATGGGTTGAAGAACGAGGTCGGTTCTTTTTATCCCCCCTTGTGTGTATTCATCGATTGCGATTTCTTGCGCACGTTGGATCGCGATAATATCCTTTCCGGTTATGCGGAGATGATCAAGCACGGGTTGATTAGTTCGATGGAGAATTATGCGTCTGTCATGCTTTTTGATATCGACACCATGAATTATTCGTATTTGAATAGTTTGGTAGGCCAGTCGGTCGCCGTGAAAGAGCGGATCGTAGAGGAAGATCCCAAGGAACAAGGTATTCGTAAGGCATTGAATTTCGGTCATACGATCGGCCACGCTTTCGAGAGCTTGTCTTTCCTGAAAATGCGTCCGATCTTGCATGGTCATGCGGTAGCGGCGGGTATCGTGAGCGAGCTTTACCTCTCGCATAAGCAGTGTGGCTTCCCGATGGAGAAATTGAGTCAAGTCGTTTATTATATAAAAGAGTATTATCCGGCGCTCTTCTTTGACTGCACGGACTACGATACCTTATATGAGTTAATGACACATGATAAAAAGAATGAGGGCGGTATCATCAACTTCACTTTACTGAAAAATGTAGGAGATGTCCGTATCAACCAATCGGTCACCAAGGAAAAAATCTTGGAGTCTCTTGATTTTTATCGTGAAAGTTTTGGCATTTAACGGAAAAAAACTACCTTTGCACCCGTAAAATAAAAGCGGGATGTAGCTCAGCCCGGTTAGAGTACGCGTCTGGGGGGCGTGTGGTCGCTGGTTCGAATCCAGTCATCCCGACTAAAGCTGAGATAAAAGGAGTTAAGTCTATGGCTTAACTCCTTTTTTTACTCTCTACCACTTTCCTAAAACAATGAGGCAGTAGAAATTCCGACTCATCCGATATTCATGGGGGATAGCCTTAAATCATGACAATAGATTAAAATTGATATATTTCCGTTTGAATTTAGTGCGGTCATTCCAGCCTGTTTTAGCCATTATATCTGTTAATGGTTGCTTAGTGCCGACTTATCGGTGCATGCTCTGTGAGTTCAAAGTCTTTTGGGGCACGATTGTTTATCGGAGTAGGGAGGCCTAGCTGTTTGATAGAGTGCCATTGGCTGCTGAAGTGAATAACTAACGGCTTGTCGAATGAATAACTAGCGGCTATATATAGCCGCTAACTAACGGCTCGGGAAGTGAATAACTGATCACTTGGAAAGCCTTCTACGGCCTGCGAAATCAAGTATGCGTTAACCTAGAGGAGGATTTTTGGAAATTATATTATATATGTACACGTACATTAAAGAATATGATATATGTGAATAGGTTTTAGTAATACATACCAATAATATCAAGGACTGATTTATCTAATAAAACGGCTAGTATAAACGATCGTTTTAATCAGTCATTTGCAAAGGTACGCGTTTCTTTGACTTCTGCAACCCTTCCGAGCTATTTTTTTCATCCCTTATTCTCTTTCTTATCAATAGGATAGCCTATCCTTTACGAAACAACCGATTCTGTAAACGAATCTCTCTTTTTACTCTTCGAAAAACGCAAGATTTAGACGATCGTTTAGACTAGTCGTTTTTGAATAGAGGGCGATTGATTAAGGTCTTGATAGATATTTAATTAACACTATTATTAATATTTAAATTAGAGATTATGAACAAAGGGATTTTTACTTTGATGACAGCGGCTTTATTGTCCGCAGGTTCAGCGGTAATGCCTGTTAATGCTGCTTCTGAGATTACAGCCTATTCGACTGTAAATAAAGATAAGGTATTAGCTAACGGCGTGAAGTTCTATTTGCAAAAGAGTACAGAAGCAAAAGCTGGAGAGACTTATTACACGGTAAAAGAAGTGACACTTAAAGACAAGACTAAGGTTTGGACTTTGACTGAGGCTGAGTCTGCAGAAAAAGCGTCTGTTTTTGAGGTTTCTAATTATGCTAAGGTAGGTAACCAGTACACCTTCTCATTGTCTGCAAATGGGAAAGTTGTTACTTTTCAGAAAGATGCCTCTAGCATTGAAGATGGCGCTGATTTGAATGCGGATGCCCGTACAACAACTATTCTTTCTACCGTAAACAAGCTAAGTGCAATCAAAACGTTGCCTGCTTTCTTGAAAGAAGCTACAGGTTTTTCAGTGATTCTAGCTACTGAGGTAGAGACTATGGATGCTGAAGCATTGAATACTTATAATAAGAATGGCTTTACTTTCGGATTTAACGCTCCGACTGAGTTAGTATCCAATCCGTTCGCCCAGCCGATCTATGCGGTAGATTATACGGAAGAGGTTGCTACTGCGGCTGAAGGTGAGACTTTCGGCAATACGTACTTTGTTGTTGGTGGTACGGAGAAGGCTTTGAAGGCTTTGAAGGAAGACTACAAGGATGGAACATTGGATGAGAAAGACTTGCTGTTCAATAAGGACATCAAGATCCTAGCTTTGAAAAAGGACGTTAAGTATGACGTGAAAGCTGCTAAGACTACGGCTTATAAATTAGAGACTGTAGCTGGTGATAAGGCCAATGTGGCTGAACACTCCGCTGCTTTCATGGTAACGGAATTCGATAAGTTGGCTAATCCGGATGAATATCAGTTGAAGATCAAGTCTCCGGAAGCAGAAACCGCTCTTTATATGGGTGCTATTCGTTTCACTTCTACGGATACGAAGACTTATGTGACTACTGTAGAGGAAGGCGAGATCGGTTCTTTGATCAACGCGACTTTAGGTGCTAGCACTTATTTGAAACCTTCTGTATTGTTGAAGGAAGGCGTGGCTAACTTCGTGAATGTTTACTTCACTAGCTCGAATGAAAGTCAAAAGGACAAGAGCCTTACAACTGAGTATCATAAATACTTGGTTCCGGGTGTTTCTGAGGGATCATTCGTATATAACGCTATGGCCGCTAACGACGTGAACTTTAAGTCTGCCGCTTCTCAATGGGCTGTTAAGGACTTCGATGGTAAATATACGTTCACGTTAGTGAACCGCGAGACTCAGCAAGAATTGGAATTGAGCATGCAAGAGACTAAGGTTAAAGGCGAGTATGAGGTGGTTGCTACAGGTGAGGATAAGAAATTTGGCAACTTGACCGAAGATGGCAAAAAGGATACTGAAGAGATGAAAACAATCGCCGGTACTAAAGTTAAATTTATCCCTGTTGAAAAAGTAGCAGGTTTCTTGGATCTGTCCAAGGAAGAGATGGAGGCTGGTGTCTCTTTGTTGTTCAAGGGTAAAACTGACTTGATCGGTGAGAAGACTTTCTATGCTGCTATGAAGGAACAGAACACTTTGACTCCTAGCATGAAAGCTTCTGAATTAGCTTCTTTGTCAATCGAGAAAGCAAAAGGTAAGATCAATGAGGACGATAAGGACGCTGTAGAAAACTATACGATCCAAGTGGTTGATGTAGCTTACTTGAAGGATGGTAAGGTTGTTGCCGCTAAGGATACATTATTTGTTCCTACTTATACGATCTTCCACGTGACAGGTGAAGGTGATGACGCTAAGACATTCTGCTTAGGCGAGGATATGAAATATACAGAGAAATCTGAGGGAACAAATCCTGCTGAGTTCTATTTCAGACAGAATGCGAATGGCTCATACGCTATGGGCTTTGCGGAGAATGGTCCGGTTAGCTTTGGCGACGAGGGTACGATTAACGCATCAGCAAAAGCAATCGGTGTAAGTCAAGAGTTGGCTTTCACTAACGATGAGGCATCTGTTTATGATATGAAGGCTGATAAATTCGCAAATGTAACCGTACAAGTAAACGACAACTCAGATAAGACTACATTGGCTGCTGAGCCTCGTCACGCTTCTTTCGACGATGTTGATCAGTTAGGTTCTATCAACTATCAGTTGAATAAGAATGGTATCACAGAGGGTATCCTTTCCGCTGAGAGCATGATCTTCTGGTTGGATACGGCGGATAGCAAGGCTACGACTCCGTACTTCTATATCTCTAAGGGTATTGAGGTGGCTGAAGGTGAGGAAAAACCGGCTGAGAGAATGTTCATGTTCAATCCGACAGATTCTTTGCATTATTTCGTTGAAGGTTCTGCGCAACAATATACGGACGAGAAATATTATTTGGAAGGTTCAGGCAAGTCTGAGACGAAGGTTATCTTCCGCCCGGCTATCCTTACGGGGGTTGATACAATCACTACTACCGTGAAAGGTGAGACCGTTAAGGTTGTTAAGGAGCTTAACGATGACAAGAGCGTGAAATCAACAGATCGATTGGATGCGTTCAAGTTTAATATCACACTTGCGGAGGGAGATGATGAATATTTCGTTTCTTCTCAAAGAAAGGTCAAAGAGGGTGATGTTTATAAGACAGCTTATGTATATGCTTTGAATGGTATGTTAGGTTTAACAACAAATCCAGAAAAGGCAATGGTCTTCACGCTTGGCACAGAGGTTCCGACAGCCAACGAATCTATCGACGCAAAAGAATCTTCTATCGTAGTTGTAGCCGGTAACGGTGTCGTAACTATCCAAGGTGCCGCAGGCGAGACTGCTTACGTTCGTACTGTATTAGGCCAGACAGTTGCTGAGACAGTTCTTACTTCCGACAACGCTACTATCGCCGCCCCTGCTGGTGTAGTATTCGTAACGGTAGGTAACGAGACCGTGAAAGTAGCTGTAAAATAAGGATATTCAATAAAGGAATAATGAAATAAGATAATCAACAATTCCCGTGAGGGTTTCGATCCCAAGTAATCCGTGACGGATGAACAGGCGGGAGTTGGATTAATATTAATACTAAAGTAATAAATTAAGAGGTCCGTAAGTACCTCCGTGAGGATGGAGTACGGATAAAGAAACAAGTCTCCGGCAGGCGTAAGCTTTGCTGGGGACTTCGTATTTTGCGACCTTATTTATGTGTAACTAATGAAAAAAGAACTGTCTAATAACGTGAAAGATGGGGCCTTTTTGTATTTTTGCGGAAATTAGGAGTAATAGTAGTATCAAAAATAAGCTCAAACAATTAATGTCAAACTCAAAAATCTCAGCGGCCGCATTCGCGGACACAAAACCTCATTATGACCTTCTTGATGGATTGAGAGGTGTCGCAGCGTTAATGGTTATATTTTATCATGTATTCGAAGCCTTTGCTACGAGTCCCATTGATCAACAATTTAATCACGGTTATTTAGCCGTTGATTTCTTCTTTATCCTGTCTGGGTTCGTGATTGGTTATGCTTATGACGACCGGTGGAAAACCATGACAACAAAGGATTTTATCAAACGTCGATTGATCCGTTTGCATCCGATGGTTGTCCTTGGAGCCGTTTTGGGAGTTATCGCGTTTTATATACAAGGGTGTGAGAAGTGGGATGGTACGCATGTCTCTATATCCATGGTGATGCTAGCTTTGCTTATCAACCTTTTTTTGATAC
>ENA-OPRW01002165-OPRW01002165.1-human-gut-metagenome-genome-assembly--contig:-NODE-2165-length-11298-cov-4.832518_pt1 | contig 11298 bp, 10 predicted proteins | sample MGYA00241898_ERZ501890 | MGnify/ENA primary metagenome ERZ501890 (study PRJEB25962, sample SAMEA2042216) | human gut metagenome | biome: human gut; feature: human-associated habitat; material: faeces... | reverse complement strand
TTGCCTATTTTGATTAGGCAAGCGGCCATTTTTATATGGGGATTCGTATGGTTCTATTCTTGTTGTGATAGCGCGTCTGTTGCATTCTGTACGCGCTATTTTAAGGAACCTTTTTATCTTCCGCGCTGATAGGTGATCTCGTAAGCGCAGGGATATACGTTGTAGGAAGCATCGCTTTGTCCTTGTGTGCTGGGAACGATGAGGCGAACGAGGGCTGTTCCACCATCAGGCGTGTCTTGGCGTCCGAGGTTGATGAACGACAATGGAATCAGCCATGCAGTGGGGACGGATGACGTTTTATACGTGGTAAGCATCACGCCAGAAGTATAGCTGGCAGAAAACAAACCGTTGGTGTTCGTGCAACTCATGGCATCGGGGGCTGCGGCGTAAGTCTGTACGCGATTGGTGGTCTGCAGCGTGTCTGTTGAGATATTAAATTCGGTGTAGCGGTTCAGAATGGTAAGCGTCTCACCGTTTTTGATTTTCGAACCTGTACCTTTTCTCACGATTTGCATATAGACACCAGAACCGGCGAAGAGCACATATTGGTTTTTCGAGACATCAGTGGTGCTGTCGTTGGCGTAAAAATCGCTCTCAGAAATCACTTCAATATTTCCTGGTATGTTCAGCAGATAGCCAGCAGAGTCGCTTGACATAACTTGTGCGCCAGTTTTTAGGAAAGCTTGTATTTGCTTGCGTTCGCGTTTCACGCGGTCTGCGTATGTGTCGTCGTCATTACAGGCGCAGAGGCATGTTATGGCCGCACAAAAGATAAGTACGATTTTTTTGATGGTCATCTTTTCTGTTGATGTTTGGGTTCTTGAGTAAGCGTGATTTTTTATTTCAGAGCAAAAGTACAAAATAACCCGCATACCTCGTTCCATTTTACGTTTTTTGTGGGTATCATGGAGGTGTCTTTTTATTAGAGACACCGAATCTAATGGGTTTTTTCCCGTTTTCTATGGCAATACGTGTATTCTGATTCAGCCCTAAATGGCTTGGTAAGCCTTTTTAAGGTAATTTTGAAGGAATAGGCACCAATATGCAAGGGCGAAGATGCTCAGTCCTCCTCCGACGATACCGATTTTGCTAATTGAGAGATGTGTGCACACTTGTCCGCCAATGAAAGCCCCTGTGCCGATGCCGAAGTTGAAAATGCCTGAGAAGATGGACATGGCAACGGATGTCGATTCCTGCGTGGTGTGGCTGATGATTTCCGATTGCATTGAAATATTGAATGCAGTGCTCACTATACCCCAGAGGACGAGTAAACCGATGACAGCCGCGGCGCTAAACGAGAGAGGAAGCAGCAGTAGCATGCAACTTGTCAGCAGAAGAAAGATGGTTGTATTGAATTTGTAGCGGTGCTCAGCGTAGAATTTCGAAAACAACAAACTGCCGATGATGCCAGCGCAGCCAAATATCATCAGACTTGTGGTGATGAGCGAGTTGGGCATCAAAACAATATCCTTCATAAACGGTTCGATATAACTGTAGCTCGTGTAGTATGACGTGGCGAAGAATATGGTGAGTATGAAAATGCCCATCAACGGTTTGTTTTTAAACAAAGCAGGTACTTTCTTGACAGAGAAACGGCCTCGGCTTGGCAACACCGGAAGCGTGAAAAACATGTAGATGAAGATCAAAGCCGCTGTGATACCAATGCTGAGAAAGGTCATACGCCAGCCTATATGCAGACCGATGGCGCGTCCGATGGGCATACCGAATACCATAGCAATGGATGAACCTGTTGCAACGAGACTCAGTGCGATGGAGCGGTGGCGTTCGGAAACCATTCGTGCGGCCATAGGGGAGACAATGGCCCAAAAAACGGAGTGGGAGCAGGCAACGCCTATTCTGGATGCCATCAGCATGCCGTAGCTGTTTGAAAGGGAGGACATGACTTGGAAGACGGCAAATAATCCAACCAGGCCGAGCATGAGGCGGCGCATTTCCATGCGTGAAACGAGAATCATCAGTGGCAGTGATAGCAGCATCACCACCCAAGCGTAGACGGAAATCAGCATTCCAGCATGTGCCTCGGTGATGGAGAAGTCTGAGGCAATGTGTGTCAGCAGGCCGATGGGAATAAACTCAGAGGTGTTGAAAATAAATGCGGAGGCTGACAAACCTAATAGTGCCAGCCAGCTTTTAAAGGACATCTTTTGTTCCGTCATAGTTTTGTGCAATGAATGTTAGTAGAGTGTTGTGGCTTCGTCGGACTTCCACTATATGGTAAGTGCGTGCTAACAGTACCATAAACTGGGTATGCTTAATGGGTGTATGCTATATGAAAAAAGGAGATAACTTCTTAAAAGTTATCTCCTTTTGGGTGCTTAGTGGGATTCGAACCCACGACATTCAGAACCACAATCTGACGCTCTAACCAACTGAACTATAAGCACCATGTTGGCTTTGTTTTCAAAAGCAATGCAAAGGTAGGCATTTTTTTTATACCAACCAAATTTGCAAGCAACTTTTTTAGAAAAAGGCCTCGAATTTTTTATTTTGGCCGCAGAACTCCTTGTTTTGGATTATAAATGAGGGGTCAGCCTTGCTAATTTTGTGTTTAAAGGATAAAGGCCATAACTGCGTATTTACGTCTCGCAGTCATGGCCTTTTATATTTTAATAATGCAGGGCATTATTAAAATGGTTGCCCGTTTATCTGTTTCCAAGTTGGGCTTTATCCAATCTGAAAGCGCTTGGAAGCTCGCAAGAGATGGCGCATCATGGAAACAAGCTCCTGCATTTCCTGAAGCGTGTTGAGATAGAGTAGTGACACCTTGATGTTGCTGTCTTCACGCTGCATGCGGTCTTGCTGCTGATGGCGAATTTGCGAGATGCGCGATTTTATGGCGTTTCCTTCAACGAGCAGTTCGTCTGCCGTGTTGAAATCGCCGCTTGAAATCATTTCCTTTGTACGCTCAAGATAATTGCATACGTCGTTCAGCAACGGGTCAAGCTCTGATTTATAGTTGTCGGGCAACGGGTTGAAATTGTTGTCAACGTGTTCCATGACGGGTTCAAGCATACGCTTCAAGCAGTAGATGATCTGCGTGGAGTTGTTGCATCCCAGATGGAACCAAGTGTTTTTTTCAACCGCAAGCATGTAGTCGATTTTGCGCATACCGAGGATTTCCTTACGGCGGTAGCGTTTCCATTTGCCTTTTTCGTCTTCGATGGCATGGCTTGCTTGGCGCAGCGAGCGTACATCCTCATTCATCATGCCGTTGACAATGCCGTTGAGCGCTTTTTGGGCAAAATCAATCAGTTCGCTTTGGGTTTGGCTGACATGCTTGATGAGGAGCTGCCATGTTTGCTGCTTGTCGTGGCAACGCACCAGCTGGCGGAAGAGCGTATCAACATTTTCTTCCTGCTGCTTGTTGAATTTCTTATTGTTGTTGATCAACACGGCAGCCAATATGCCAATCAGAATCAGCATGGCAACGAAGCCGCCAAAATGGTTGAGCGTGGCAATTGTGAAGCTCATGATGAAGGCGGCGCCGGCTGTGATAAACCATCCGCCGATAACCGTGATCACGCCAGTGAGTCGGTAAACGGCTGTTTCGCGTCCCCATGCGCGGTCGGCCAAACTTGAACCCATGGCCACCATGAAGGCAACGTAGGTTGTTGAGAGCGGCAATTGCAGGGTGGTGCCGACAACGATGAGCAGACCAGCTAATACGAGGTTGACGGATGCCCGGACGAGGTCGAAGGCAACACCATCATCGAGCGTGGCTTCTTCAGAATTGAAGCGTGTGTTGATCCACGACTTGACGTTGTTGGGGATATATCGGGAAACAGCATTGGTGGTGTTCAATACGCTTCTGACCGTCTTGCGGGCGATGCGTGATGAACTGAACACCTCTTCGCCCTCGTCTTGTCGGGAGAGGTTGACCGTTGTTTGAACCACTTTGTGCGCCTTCTTTGAGGTACACACGGCGGTGGTCATGATGATGCCGGCCGCCAGTAGGAATAGGTGCTTATAGGGCAGTGCAGACTCTCCAGCCAAAACGTCCATCGTGTAGCTTTTGGCTGCTTCGCCGTTGCCGTTGTGTGTGAAATCCAAGAAAGATTCCAAACCAGCCAATGGCGTACCGATGAAGTTTACCAAGTCGTTTCCAGCAAAAGCCATAGCCAGAGAGAATGTACCGAAAAGCACGATGATTTTGAAAATGTTGACCTTCAGTAGGTGAAGAACTTCTGCCAAAACCGTGAAAATACAGAAGCAGTATAAAAGCAGAAGACCGTGGTTCTGGTCAATCCAGTCAGACACTCCAAGGTCCTTCAGCAAGTTGGAACCTTTAAGTCCGCTAACAATCAGGAAATAGAAGATGGAGGTCACTCCAACACCTCCGAAGAGGGCGATGGTCCATCTCAGGTGTTTTTTGTAATTGAAAGTGAATATGATACGCGTGATCCACATCACCACCAAACCGAAGACAAAAGCGATGGCTACGGAAAGGAAAATGGCAATGATGACCTGCAGGGCTTTGTCTGTGTTGATGAGTTGCTCGTAGGTGTATTGGCCGCCCCATATTTTGGTCATTGCCAATGCCGTGCTACCTCCCAAAAGTCCGAACACCATTGAGACTGTGGTGGATGTTGGCATGCCCAGCGTGTTGAAGATGTCCATCAGGATGACATCTGTTGCTGCCACCGCTAAGAATATGCACATGACATCATTAAACGAATAGAAATTCGGGGTGAAGATGCCGTGTCTTGCAATGTCCATCATTCCGCTGCTCGTTGTTGCACCGACAAAGATGCCGACGGCCGCCACAATGAGAATCGTTCTAAACTTTGCCGCTTTTGCTCCGACGGCAGGACTCAGAAAGTTTACTGCATCATTTGCGACTCCGACGGAGAGGTCGAAGACTGCCAAAACGAAGAGAAACAGCAAAACCACAAGATAAAAGATATCCATGAGGGGGTGTTTGTTGAAGCATTCCTTTCAATTACCAATAGATAGCCGCTGATGAAAGCAAATGTCTAATTATTAATTAATAACATTAAATTGGATGAAGGATTGTTTGTATAGGCAGGCAGTCCTGAGTGCCTGCCTATTTGGTGGTTCGGCTTGCGGCCCAAAAACATTCCGTCTGCAAAGTTAAATTTTTCTTTGAATTGTTGGGTAATATTGCATCATTATTTTGTTGCAAATATGTCATCAGGATTTAACCGCCTACTTGACGGGAGGCTTTGGGTGGTGTTTGGGAAGTATGATTGTGAAGGTTGTGCCCACGTTGATTTCGCTCTGCTTGACGAAGATTTTTCCTTTGTGATATTGTTCGATGATACGTTTTGCCAATGAAAGCCCCAGTCCCCAGCCTCTTTGCTTGGTGGTGTATCCAGGGCGGAACACCGATTTGAAGCGTGAGGCCGGTATGCCCTTTCCCGTGTCGGTCACGTCGATTTCAATGTGTTTTTCAAAAGACCACGCCGTGATATTGATGCTGCCGACGCCGCTCATGGCGTCGACGGCATTTTTACACAGGTTCTCAATGACCCATGCAAACAGGGGAGGGCAGAGGTTGGCCGTCATGGTTTCCTGTGGAGGATGGTAGGAGATTTTTGCCTTTCCCGAAGTTCTTTTGGCCATATATTTGATGGCGCTTGAAATTGCGTCACTGACGTTGGTCGGTGCGAGTTTGGGAGCAGAACCGATTTTGGAGAAGCGGTCGGCAATGAGTTGCAGGCGTTCAACGTCTTGTTTCAGATATTCAATGGTGTCGTCTTCAGGATAAAGTTCCTGCAACACCTCCGTCCATGCCATTAAGGAGGAAATCGGCGTGCCAAGCTGGTGAGCCGTTTCCCTTGAAAGTCCCACCCATACCTTGTTTTGCTCAGATTTCTTTGAGGATAGCAGAATGCTGACAGCCAATATAAAGAAAAGCCCCACGACAGCCAACTGGATGTAGGGGTAAACGGCCAGTCGCTTCAGCATGGTGCTTTCGCCATAGCAGAGCGTAAAGTGTCCCGGCATGTTGTCGATGCTGAGTCGCATACTGTGTCCGCCTTCTCTCATGGCTCGTGCTTCACTGGCCAAATAGGCCGTGGTGTCGGTTGAGGCAGAGAACGTGATGTTACGGTAGTCGATAACGTGGCTTTGTTCGTCCAGCAGAATGACAGGAATGGTGTGGTTGCTGTTGATGATGCGCAACACCAAATTGAGGTCTGTATTTTCGTCAGCCCGCATGAACGACTGCATGGCCTCGGCCCACACCCCCACACGTGCTTGTTCCTCGCTTTTCAAGTCGGCAATGAGCGCGTTGGACACGAAAAGAGAGCCCGCGGCGATGATGAGCGCGCAGGAAACCAAAAGCGTTTTGATGACCTTTGTTCTTTCGGGCTTAAACATGACTGATGGGACGGATTTGCCGATTGGGGCGTATTTAAGGGGTGTTCTATAAATTAGTTTTAATGGAGATTCTTTATTTAGGATTGACTTGGCCGCTTTTACAGTTCTCACTCGCATCTTGCTGTATTTCAAAGACTCACATAGCTCGCTATGCTCGTCTTTGAAATACAACAATCTGCTTCGCGATAAATGTAAAATCGGCTCAAGCTAATTTATAGAACACCCCTTAAAGTAAGGGGTGTGGATTATGTATATGGGATGTTCAGAGCATGCAGCTTTCAATCGCCTGCTTATTCTTGCTGCGACACCTCTTTGATGATGGAATCCATATAGTCCAGCAGTTCGTTTCGTCCTTCTCCTTTTTCGCTGCTTGTCACGAAGTGTGGCGGCAGCTCCTCCCATTGTTCTTGAAGCGTTTGTAGGAATGTCTGGATGTTTTTCTTCCGCTCGCCAGCCCGCAGTTTGTCCACCTTCGTAAACACGATGACAAACGGGATACCATGCTCCCCTAAAAAGTTGATGAAGCTGAGGTCGATTTTTTGCGGTTTGAGTCTGCTGTCAATCAAGACAAACAGGCAAGTCAGTTGCTCCCTGCAAACCACATAGCTTTCGATAAGGCGCTTCAAGGCCTCCATAGCCGACTTCCCGCGTTTGGCGTAGCCATATCCGGGAAGATCCACCAGATGCCAGGCCTTGTTGATGAGGAAATGGTTGATGAGCATGGTCTTTCCTGGGGTTGACGATGTCATGGCCAATGCCTTGCGTCCTGTCAGCATATTGATGAGGCTGCTTTTCCCCACATTGCTTCGTCCGATAAAGGCAAATTCCGGCAAAGAATTGGTTGGACATTTGCGATAATCGGTGTTGCTGATTAAAAATTCGGCTGATTTAATTTCCATACGTATCTTTTTTTATGTGGCAAAGATAGCTTTTTCCAAGGACTTTTGCGTACATTTGCGTTTCAAATTGCGACGACGTGCAGCACAATAGCGGCCTCTTGGTGCAAATTCCGCCAACTGCGGGATGTCGTTGCCACATTCCACCTTTACGATAAAATCCCATGCCAACAGAGCAATATCCATCCAAATTATTAGAACATGCCGTGTCGGAATTTTCGAAATTGCCGGGCATCGGCCGCAGAACCGCGTTGAGGTTGGTGCTGTTTCTTCTTTCGAGGGACAATGCCGCCACTCATGGTCTTGCCGAGAGTCTGGTCAAGTTGCGCGACGAGGTGAAATATTGCAGCGTTTGCCACAATATTTCGGACACCGATGTTTGCGACATCTGCTCCAATCCCTTGCGCGACCATTCAACGGTCTGCGTGGTGGAGAACGTGCGTGGCGTGCTTTCGATAGAGAATACTGGGCAATATCGCGGTCTTTATCATGTGCTTGGCGGCGTGATTTCACCTGTTGACGGCATCGGTCCGGCTGATTTGGAACTCAATTCTCTGGTGGAGCGCGTTGGTGAAGGCGAGGTGAAGGAAGTGATTTTGGCGTTGAATCCCACCATGGAGGGCGACACCACAAATTTCTACATCCAGCGGCGTTTGGCTGCTTTCGATGTGAAAATCACTGTATTGGCGCGTGGCGTCAGTGTGGGAGATGAGCTTGAATATACAGACGAAGTGACGCTCGGCCGTTCTTTGATGGACAGAAAGCCCATATAGACCGACTGCCAGACCAGCGTGGGGAAAAAAATAAATTGGTGGGCAAACATATTCTTTTTTGACTACCTACTCATATATATAAGGAGTGTCTGCTCCTGTGAAAAGTAATATAAATATTGAAAACATGGAAGGAAAAATGTCATTGCGTGTGGCCTATATCGCCGTATGGGTTATAACAGGTTTGATAGCCCTGTGTTCTGAAGAGGGATTTTTGCCTGTTGAATACCTCTCTCACGATCCCAATACAGACTATGTCGTCGGTGTGGTGGCGTTTCTCACGGCCATCGGCGGCACCTATCTCGCGTTGCGTCTTTTGGCGTTCAAAGCCTTTGTCAGGAAACTGACCAGTGCGGACGATGCCCATGCAGCATGGGCCGTATATAAAAAATGGTGTTTCGCACGCTTGGCCGTCATTGCTGTTGCTATGTGGGTCAATGTTTCGCTCTACTATGCTACGTCGTATGCCGACTCCATTAAATATTGTCTTCTCATCGTCATGATTGCCGCTGTGTTTTGCTGGCCTTCGGTGGGAGAATACAATAGCAAAAGAAACAACGCTGGGGAGGGCAAAATATAAATTCAGCAGGTGTCAGCTTTTTTGTGAGGCACCAGTGTTAAATGTAAAGATCATCTTTGAGCACCATTACAAAGTAAGGAACCACCAATGGATTTGTCAATTATCATTGTCAGCTACAATGTGCGTTATTTTCTTGAGCAGTGTCTGTTCTCAATTTGCGGGTCGAAGGGAAACTTCGAATATGAGGTCTTTGTCGTGGACAACGCCTCAAAAGATGGGAGCGTCAACTATATACGCCACCGCTTCCCACATCGGGAATATCCAACGCTTCATGTCATAGAAAATGTGCGCAATGTCGGTTTCGGGCGGGCCAATAATCAGGCGTTGGAACGCGCGAAAGGGAAGTATGTGCTTTTTCTCAATCCCGATACGTTGCTGGCAGAAAACACCTTGGCCGACTGTCTTGCTTTTGCTGAGAGCCACAAAGATTTGGGTGCGCTTGGCGTGATGATGCTGCAAACGAACGGTCTCTTCGCCAATGAGTCCAGACGCGGGTTGCCCACTCCCTGGACCGCCTTTTGCAAAATGTCTGGTCTGGCTTCGCTCTTCCCGAAGTCCCGGATTTTCGGGCGTTATTATATGCGCTATCTCGATAAAGAGCAGCCTTCGGAAATCGAGATTGTTTCAGGGGCCTTCATGCTGCTCAAAAACGACTCGCTCAAAAGACTGGGCGGTTTCGACGAGCAGTTTTTTATGTATGGCGAAGATATCGACCTTTCATACAGGATGTTGCGTGGCGGCATGAAAAATTACTATCTGCCCACCCCGATGCTCCACTATAAAGGCGAGAGCACGCAGAAAAGCAGTTTTCGCTACGTCCATGTCTTTTATGGAGCCATGCTCATCTTTTTCAAGAAATATTACCACCACTATGCCGCCATATTCTCCATCCCGATAAAGATGGCGATATTGGCAAAGGCATTGATGGCGCTGATGTCCGGCATGTTCCATCAGATGAAACATTTCCTGCACCCAGAAAAGGAAATCAAGTTGGGAACCCAACTCTATGTTGGCCCCAACGGAAAGCAGATGCGGCATCTTGCACAAAGCTACGGCATAGATGTGACTGTTATGCCAGGTGATGAAAGCTGTGTTTCGGCTGAAGATATAGCACGGCACATCCCCAAAGGCTGTGTACACGTCATCTTCGACACCTCATGCTTCTCCTATACCTATATATTGGAATATTTTAGGCAGTCAAACCATAAATACTTTGTTGGCACCTATAATCCGCAGACGGGCCGTATGATAACAGGCTCTTACGTCCTCTCTCCAGTCAAAGAATGAGTGTGCATGCAGGAGTGGCGCTCGCTGGTAAGAATAGCCAAAAATGCAGTAGTCATTGTCAAATTATTTTTTTACCATTACTAAATACACCATTACTTATAAAATAATACTGACCACCTGCTTATGGATTTTTCAATTTCATCATCTCCCGTTCTGCTTCGTCCTCTTGAACCAGAAGATTTGGAACTCCTTTACACCATAGAAAACGATGCCACATTGTGGGATGTGTGTGACGACACGACGCCCTATTCGCGTTATGCCCTGCGTCAGTACATCGCCAATCAGCCGCAAGACCTCCACCAGTGCCGGGAATTGCGCTTGATCATTGTAGAGCGGCAAACAGCTGCTCCGATTGGCATTGTGGATTTGGTGAATTATTCACCCAAAAACCAGCGTGCGGAAATCAGCATCGCCTTGCTGCGCCACAAAAGAGGGAAGGGGTATGGAGAAAAAGCCATTTTTTTGTTGGAAGAATATGCGCAACGTTTCTACGGCATCAGAATGCTTTATGCCTTGGTCTCTTCTCGAAATAACGCGCTGGCAAACAGTATGTTTAAGCCCTTAGGCTATGAATGTATTGCGTGCTTGCCTCAATGGCACAAGAGGGGGGATGACTTTGAGGATATAGACGTTTTTCAAAAAATCTTAGAAAAAAGACGTTGAAATATTTGGTATGTAAGAAAAAAAGTTGTACCTTTGCACTCGCAATCGAGAGAGATAGCAAACATAATAAATATTGAGAATACAATGGTGCGTTAGTTCAGCTGGTTAGAATACATGCCTGTCACGCATGGGGTCACGGGTTCGAGTCCCGTACGCACCGCCAATTGGCTCCTTAGCTCAACTGAATAGAGCATTTGACTACGGATCAAAAGGTTATAGGTTTGAATCCTATAGGAGTCACTCATCTGTGTTCGAAGCAGAAAGATTTCAGATAAAGAAATCGAAAGAAATTTATGTGGTATTTACAGCAATGTAGATACCACATTTTTTTTGTATATATCTTCTCGAAGATGAATTTGAATTTCGTGCCGCTTTCTTCAGATTCTTAGAAAATTTGCGTAGGAAATAATTTTCTCCTCATTCTCCAAGCGTACAAATTCTTGGTGTTGTTTTCCTGTTTCGTTTTTCCAGTCGCAAGCCTGTTTCATTTATTTCAAAGGCAATCCGCTTTCGTGTGTTCCCCTTAAAAGTATGACAAATCATCTACCTTCGGCCGCGAGTAGCGCGAATCGCGGCCGAAGGTAGCGCGAACTGCGGCCGAAGGTAGCGCGAACTGCGGCCGAAGGCAGGGCCGACGCATTACTTTACGGCATCAATTTAGCAAGGAAAGAACTGTCCCATCCCGCTCTCTTTCTTTTTGCTTTCATGCTGCCCTTAGTTTCATCTTGTTTTATCCTTG
>ENA-OPRW01002161-OPRW01002161.1-human-gut-metagenome-genome-assembly--contig:-NODE-2161-length-11308-cov-58.537812_pt1 | contig 11308 bp, 9 predicted proteins | sample MGYA00241898_ERZ501890 | MGnify/ENA primary metagenome ERZ501890 (study PRJEB25962, sample SAMEA2042216) | human gut metagenome | biome: human gut; feature: human-associated habitat; material: faeces... | reverse complement strand
AAATTGAAAGGTGAAAGGTAAAACTTTCAAATTTCAATTAAATAGTATACGGAAGCGGGTCAATCCATCGTTGTAGGTACGTAGGGAGAACGTGCAACCATGACGGCTCAAAACTTCCCGGATAAACACCAGGCCAATTCCCTGCCCGTTCGGCTTGGTGGAAAAGAAGGGACTGAAGAGTTTAGCTTCGGTCTCTTTACTTATCCCCGGACCATTGTCAACGACTTCGACAGAAGCGGGGGCAGTGGTCCTTACTATTATCTCACCTTGCTGTCCGTTTTCTCCGGCATCCCCCTCTATACTTTCGGCAGCATTCTTGATGATATTCACAAGCACCTGCTCAAAAAGAGAAGCATCCATACGCACCATTCCCACCTCCGGGTCGCATTCCAGACGTAGCTCTATATTGCGGTCATTGCACATTCCTTCCATAAAACGCTTGCACATGGACACCAACTCATTCAGTTGGACGGGTGCCAGGGTAGGTTCAGGTATCTTTACCACATCTGCAAAACGGGTAATGAAACGGCTCATCGAGAAACAACGCTCCGTACAGACGCGCATCACGTCGCAGATGTCCTCCATATCATCTTCTGTAGAAAGTGCCTGCTCCACTGTATCGAGTGTGGAAGTGATGCCCGCAGTGGTATTGTTCACTTCATGAGCTATCATGCGGATTACCTTTTCATAGGCACGCTTCTCGGCACGCATCACTTCTTCCGTCATACGCTCTATCAAGAAAAAAGGATGTTTGAACCCTCTGTCAATAAAAGAAGAATGGGTGCATTTATAAATATTCGCATCATTGAGACGGACCACCGCCGTCTCGTCTTTGGGAATAGACGAAAGTTCGGCAGCCAACGGGGAGTCCATCTGGTCCAGCCGTTTTGTCATCGCCTCCTCCATACGGACACCGAGCATCTTTACCGCCATCGGATTCAGTTGCGACACTTCATCGTCCATTGTCAGGATAATAACCCCCATTGGAGATGCCTGAATCAACAAATCCAAGAAGTGATTCTGCTCGCGCATGCGCAACCGTTCATTCTTGAGCTGCTCCATCATTCGGTTAAAGATATTCACAATGCGGTCTGCCTCGTACTGCCCTACCCGACTGAGACGGCTACTGAAATCCTGCTCGCGCAGCAACTCCATACCGCTGCCGATGGTATTCATCGGCTTCACTATCTTATTATAGAATACTATCAGATAGATAAGGATAAACCCGATGAGCCCCTCCAATACGTACAGATACAAAAGCGGCTTCCCACTCAGCAAATATACCAACATTCCACCCAGACCGAGCAGAAAAAAAACAAGTATGAAGAAAAAGAATTTTATGCGCACGGGACTTGAATATTATATTTTTCCAAACGTCTGTAAAGCGCAGCGCGGCTGATGCCTAATGACACTGCCACCTGACTGAGATTCCCTTTATGCTGTTCCAACGCCTGCAAGATAGTCTGCCGCTCTATTTCATCCAAGGTCATACCTGCAAAAGAAGTACCTTCGGCAGCTTTGGCCGGTTCGTCGTGACGCAGATATTGGGCATCAAAATCCGTGGCATCCAGCACCGGCTTGCCGCTGACCAGAATGGTACGCTCCACCAGATTCTTCAACTCACGAATGTTGCCCGGATAAGGCAGGCGGGAAAGGAAATTCAGAGCGTCGGCCGAGAAATCCGTACGCGGCAAGCCGTTCACCTCTGCCTGACGGTCGGCAAAATGACGTGCCAGCAAAGGTATATCCTCACGGCGCTCCCGCAAGGAGGGCAGTTTTACGGTAATCAGGTTGATACGGTAAAAAAGGTCTTCACGGAAAGTACGTTCGGACACCATCTTGCGGAGGTCTGCATTAGTGGCGGACACAACGCGCACATCGACTTTGCGGGGACGGCTATCGCCCAGCACTTCGAATGTCTGGTCTTGAAGCACGCGCAGCAGTTTCACCTGGCAGGAAGGGTCGAGGTCACCAATCTCGTCGAGGAAGATAGTACCTTTATTTGCCATTTCAAAACGCCCTATACGGTCGGCGCTGGCATCGGTAAACGCCCCTTTCTTATGGCCGAACATCTCGCTCTCGAACAAGCTCTGCGAGATGCCACCAAGGTTCACCTTAACAAAGGGCTGCTTCACGCGTTGGCTGTTGATATGGATGGCTTCGGCAATCAGCTCCTTGCCCGTTCCGCTTTCGCCCGTAATCAGCACCGAAGCATTGGTACGGGCTATGCGGGCCACTGTGTTCAACACTTCCATCAACCCTTTGGACTTACCTATAATATGGCTGCGATTCAATGCGGTAGTCTGTTCTTCCGGCACCTCTTTCGGGGCGGCCGTAAGCTCAAGGGCCGTCTCGATGCGCTGCAAAAGAGCAGCATTGTTCCAAGGCTTGGTTATGAAATCGAATGCGCCGGCCTGCATACCCTGCACGGCAAGCTGGATACTTCCCCATGCCGTCATCAAAATAACGGGCACATCGGGACGGAACACCTTTACCTGCTTCAATAAGGTAAGTCCCTCTTCTCCGGTAGTGGAAAGAGTGAAGTTCATATCCATCAAAATCAAGGCGGGAGCTTCGGCCCTCACTATGTCCATAGCTTCGCGAGGACTTGGAGCCGTTTTCACCTCATATCCGGCACGCTTCAGCATAAAGCTGAGGGAAGAGCGCACAGCACTATCGTCGTCTATTATCAGTATCATAAAAATTGTAGTTTGTTTCCCGCAAAAATAAGTAAAAAAGCAGAGTTATGAATGATAAGTTATAAGTTATTTACCTATAATATCGCATATACGGTACTTTTACCGGCAAATAACTCATAACTTATCACTTGCAACCCGTCGACTTATCCTCTTACCACCTCTTCAAAATCAGCTTCCAATTCCGTATCGCGTTCAAAATCCCAAAGGGTCAAGCTGCGGAGCTGATAGAAGTAATACCAATAGTAGTACAGCTCTGAAATATGCTTTTGACGGGCTTCGTCTTTAGAGTTCTGTGCATCGTTCAGGTCCAGGGTGCTGATTTTACCTATCATAAAGGTCTCTACACTGGTCTTGTAACGCTTCTCAGCAATGACATCCGCCTCTTCGGCTATGTCCAGCTGTTGCGCCTGGTTGTTGAAGTTAGCCACCAGCAAAAAGATGTCCTGGTTAAAGTCCATCTGTTCCTGACGGATTCTGGACAAGACCACTTCACGGTTGCTCTTTGCCACCCTTACCTTGCCGCGGCGCTTGCCCCAGTCAAGGATAGGAATCTTGACGCCTACCTGCACAATCTGATTATCAAGCAAGTCCCGGTAGGCTGAAGAGAATTCATGGTTCTGCCCCGTATAGCCCACACTGGCAAAGAGGTCGATGCTGCGCAAGTTTCCGCGTGCCGTTGCCACTTCATAATCAGCTTCGAGCTGGCGGCGGCGAATGTTCTGTGCAAAGGAGTTGCGTTCCAGTGCCTTGTTCAGCACACGGTCATACTCCATCTTTATATCGGGAACAGTGGCGGGCAACACCGGATTCAGGCTTTCCTGCTCGGACACCCCGAGGAAAGAACGGAGCTGGAACATTTTTGCATTCAGGTTGCTCTCTGCCTCAGTCACGTCGGCCTTGCCCTGCAATGAATTCAGTTTAAGCTGCAACAAATCATTCTCGGATATCTGTCCCATTTTACGTTTGGCTATGGCCACTTCATAAAGGCGGTCGGCATTCGTCTTGTTCTGCATGGCGGTAGCGAGCGATTCTTTGGCCAGCAGCAACTCAAAGAAATAAGTGATGGTTTTCATCGTCACCTCTTCCGTAGCTGAAATGAACTCGGCCTTTGCCTCGGCATAGCGTACGGGCTCTATACGGCGGTTCCACTTCAAGGTATTCACTCCGAAGACCGGTTGCGTCAACTCCAGACTCACGGGGACTGACATGAACTGCTTCGCTCCTCCGGAACCCAGTTGTTTGAGATAATCCAGCGAAGAAGTCAGTGACAGCTTACCCCCCGTAAACCAAATGTTCTGGTCTACCGAAAGCTGTCCGGACAGCCCCAGTGTATTGTTGCGAACAAAGCTATAGGAGCCGTCGGAATTCTGGTAGGTACTGTAGGACTTGTTATAGTTGGGTAGTGTACCGGTGAAATTCACTTCCGGCAACAAGTCCGCACGGAATGTACGGTATTCCCAATACGCGGTTTTCAATTCATTCAATGCCACAGCAGCATCCACAGACTGCGTACGGGCCAGTACAATGGCCTCCGACAGCGTAATATTGCGTTCATGTCCCAAAGTATCATTCTGCGCCATGGTTGCCAACGGCATCAAAAAACAAACTGCAAGTAAAATATTCTTTTTCATGTTCAATCTTTAAAATTGTCGCAAACAGAAAAGCAAAGAGTGTGCCAAGTGGCCGGAAAGGTTTCATAGAGGGGTAAGTGTTCATTTTCGGACAGTGGGGATGTCCGTTAGCGGACGATATCAAGAAAACAACCGGTCTCTATCTAAAGTCTGAAAAAATCCTTCTAAAGTTCAATTAACCATTAATTAATTGATGAAAAATTTCTTTATTAAGGAAGAATTCTCTTTCTTTGTGCTGCTTTATACCTTTATTAAAAAGGATACAATACTAACATTAATTTATATAGTTATGAAGATTTCACACATTGAGCATCTGGGCATTGCCGTTAAGAGCATTGAAGAAGCCCTTCCGTACTACGAAAACGTTTTAGGTTTGAAATGCTACAACATCGAAACCGTGGAAGATCAGAAAGTTAGAACCGCTTTCCTGAAAGTGGGCGATGTAAAGATCGAATTGTTGGAACCTACTTCTCCCGAAAGCACAATTGCCAAGTTCATCGAAAAGAACAACGGTAACGGTGGCATGCATCATCTGGCATTTGCCGTTGAAGACGGAGTGGCCGGTGCGCTTGCCGAAGTCGAAGAAAAAGGTATCCGCCTTATAGACAAAGCTCCCCGCAAAGGTGCAGAAGGTCTGAACATTGCATTCCTGCATCCGAAGTCAACTCTCGGTGTCCTGACTGAACTTTGCGAAAAACCGGAATAAGCACGACCATAAATCGTCCAACCATAAATTGTATAAACATTAAAGAATATAAATTCATGAGTAATCAACTTGAAAAGATTAAAGAGCTTATAGACCGCCGCGCTGCAGCACGTCTCGGTGGTGGTGAAAAAGCGATTGCAAAGCAACACGAGAAGGGTAAATATACAGCTCGCGAGCGCATAGCCATGCTTCTCGACGAAGGCAGTTTCGAAGAAATGGACATGTTCGTAGAACATAGATGCACCAACTTCGGCATGGAAAAGAAACACTACCCCGGTGACGGTGTAGTAACCGGTTGCGGTACAATCGAAGGCCGTCTGGTTTATATCTTCGCACAGGACTTCACAGTTTCTGCCGGTTCACTGTCCGAAACCATGTCTCTGAAAATCTGTAAGATTATGGACCAAGCCATGAAAATGGGTGCTCCGTGTATCGGTATCAACGACTCGGGCGGTGCACGTATTCAGGAAGGTATTAATGCCTTGGCTGGCTACGCTGAAATCTTCCAACGTAACATACTTGCTTCGGGTGTCATTCCGCAGATTTCCGGTATTTTCGGTCCTTGTGCCGGTGGCGCCGTTTACTCTCCTGCCTTGACAGACTTTACTTTGATGATGGAAGGTACATCCTACATGTTCCTTACCGGTCCGAAGGTAGTAAAGACTGTAACCGGAGAAGACGTAAGCCAGGAAAACCTGGGTGGCGCGAGCGTTCACTCCACCAAATCTGGTGTTACTCATTTTACTGCACAGACAGAAGAAGAAGGTTTGGCTCTTATCCGCAAACTGTTGAGCTACATTCCCCAGAACAACCTGGAAGAAGCTCCCTATGTAGACTGTACAGACCCTATCGACCGTCTGGAAGATTCCCTGAACGACATCATTCCTGATAACCCGAACAAACCGTACGATATGTACGAGGTAATTGGCGCTATCATAGATAATGGTGAGTTCCTCGAAATCCAAAAAGATTATTCAAAGAATATCATTATTGGTTTCGCACGTTTCAACGGACAGTCCGTAGGTATTGTTGCCAACCAGCCGAAGTATCTGGCAGGTGTGCTCGACAGCAACGCATCCCGCAAGGGCGCACGCTTCGTCCGTTTCTGCGACGCCTTCAATATTCCTATCGTATCATTGGTAGACGTACCGGGATTCCTTCCGGGAACCGGCCAGGAGTACAACGGCGTCATCCTGCACGGTGCCAAACTGCTGTATGCATACGGTGAAGCTACTGTACCCAAGGTTACCATCACACTGCGTAAATCCTACGGTGGTTCGCACATCGTGATGAGCTGTAAGCAGCTGCGTGGCGACATGAATTATGCTTGGCCTACTGCTGAAATCGCTGTAATGGGTGGTGCAGGTGCCGTAGAAGTATTATATGCCCGCGAAGCCAAAGAGCAGGAAAATCCGGCTCAATTCCTGGCTGAAAAAGAGGCTGAATACACCAAGTTGTTTGCCAATCCTTATAATGCAGCTAAATATGGCTACATTGATGATGTTATCGAACCGCGTAACACACGTTTCCGCATCATTCGTGCCCTGCAACAGTTGCAAACCAAGAAATTGACTAACCCGGCTAAGAAGCATGGTAATATTCCCTTGTAATCAAGCTTTTCACACTAAAACAAGAACGATTATGAATAAAACAAAAATCGGAATATTCCTTTCATTGATGCTGGTGTTAGGCTTTTGCTCTTCTTGCAAAGAACAGAAATCGAACAACAAACTGCTGCTGAATGAAGTGCTGGTCAACAACGAAAGCAACTATCAGGATGACTACGGTGTGCACAGCGCATGGATTGAAATATTCAACAGATCATACGGCAGCGCCGACCTTGCAGGTTGCTATCTGAAATTCAGCAGCCAGCCGGGTGATACTGCCAGTTATTTCATTCCCAAAGGTGACGTTCTGACACTCATAAAACCACGTCAGCATGCACTTTTCTGGGCTGATGGAGAACCAAGACGCGGTACATTTCATACGAACTTCAAACTGGATGCCACAAATGCCAACTGGATTGGGTTGTATGATTCCGGCAAGAAATTGCTTGATCAAGTCATAGTGCCTGCCGGTACTTTAAAAGCCAACCAATCCTATGCCCGTGTCAGTGATGCAGCCGACCAATGGGAAGTAAAGGGTGGAAGCGAAGATAAATATGTCACTCCGAGTACCAACAACAAGACTATCGACAGCAATGCCAAAATGGAAAAATTCGAAGAGCATGACAGCGTAGGTATCGGTATGGCTATTTCTGCCATGAGCGTTGTATTCTGCGGGCTGATATTACTCTACATCTCCTTCAAGATTATAGGTAAAATATCAGTTAACCTCAGCAAACGCAATGCCATGAAAGCTAAAGGTATTACTGATAAACAAGAAGCAAAAGAGAAACAACTGGGGCAGGCTCCGGGAGAAGTTTTTGCTGCCATTTCAATGGCCATGCACGAATTCCAAAGCGATGTACACGATGTGGAAGACACGATACTTACCATTACCCGTGTAAAACGCAGTTACTCACCGTGGAGTTCAAAGATTTATACGTTGCGTGAGACTCCTCACAAAAAGTAAGTCACCCATAATAAAATAAAACGATGAAAGAATATAAATATAAAATTAACGGTAACGTATATAAAGTTGCCATTGGAGATATTGAAGACAACATCGCTCATGTAGAAGTGAACGGTACTCCCTACAAAGTTGAAATGGAAAAAGCACCGAAGGTAGTTGTTAAACCGGTAGCACGTCCGGCAGCCACATCCGCTCCTGCTGCTCCTGCTACTCCGGTAGTAAAACCGGCCGCTGCTTCTACCGGCAAGTCAGGTGTAAAATCTCCGCTTCCCGGTGTAATCCTCGATATCAAAGTAAATGTCGGCGATACAGTAAAGAAGGGACAAGTTATCATCATTTTGGAAGCCATGAAGATGGAAAACAATATCAATGCTGATAAAGACGGTAAGATTACAGCCATCAATGTAAACAAAGGGGACTCTGTTCTCGAAGGTACTGACCTCGTAATTATTGAATAATATGGGAGAATTTATCACATTTTTAGGAAACAACCTTGCCGACTTCTGGACTTATACAGGTTTTGCCAATGCAACGGTAGGACATGTGGTAATGCTTCTGGTAGGTTTGTTTTTCATATACTTGGCTGTAGCCAAGGAATTTGAGCCGATGCTATTAATTCCTATCGGTTTCGGTATGCTGATTGGTAATATACCTTTCAATATGGAAGCCGGATTAAAAGTCGGTATCTATGAAGAAGGTTCCGTACTTAATATTCTGTACCAGGGAGTAACCTCCGGTTGGTACCCGCCACTCATATTCCTGGGTATCGGTGCCATGACGGATTTCTCTGCTTTGATATCGAACCCCAAATTAATGTTGGTTGGTGCAGCAGCCCAATTCGGTATATTCGGTGCTTATATGATTGCCCTTGCCATAGGATTTGACCCGATGCAGGCTGGTGCAATCGGTATCATTGGTGGTGCCGATGGTCCGACTGCCATCTTCCTCTCTTCCAAACTGGCTCCTAACTTAATGGGTGCCATTGCGGTATCAGCCTATTCATATATGGCATTAGTACCGGTGATACAGCCGCCTATTATGCGTTGGCTGACCAGTAAAAATGAACGTCTTATCCGTATGAAACCTCCCCGTGTGGTTTCACATACGGAAAAAGTAATGTTCCCGATTATCGGTTTGTTACTAACCACATTCCTTGTACCATCCGGTCTGCCTTTGCTGGGTATGCTGTTCTTCGGTAATTTACTGAAAGAAAGTGGAGTTACACGTCGTCTGGCAAACACAGCCAGTGGTCCGCTGATTGATACCATTACTATTCTGCTTGGTTTGACAGTAGGTGCTTCTACGCAAGCATCCGAGTTCTTAACCCTTGATTCAATCAAGATATTCGGTCTGGGCGCCTTATCATTTGTCATTGCCACAGCATCCGGTGTCATCTTCGTGAAGATTTTCAACCTCTTCCTGAAGAAAGGCAACAAGATTAATCCGTTGATCGGTAATGCCGGTGTATCTGCCGTACCCGACTCTGCACGTATCTCCCAAGTAGTAGGTCTGGAATACGATCCTACCAACTATCTGCTGATGCATGCCATGGGCCCGAACGTTGCCGGTGTAATCGGTTCCGCTGTAGCAGCAGGTATCCTGCTGGGATTCTTAATGTAATACATTTATTCATTCCGTTATCCGGCTTGAATTCTGAACTATTTTAGAGCCCCTTCATTTTTGGAGGGGCTTTTTCGTTAATCTATCTAAAACAGATTACGATTATTTCGTAAATACATTCTTTTTAGTAACTTGCAGTCAGTTTAACCTCATATAAATGATATACTGTATGCGAAAGCTTTTTATCTCCTTATGTTTCAGTGCATGCTGTTCGCTTCTGGCGGCACAGACCACAAATCCCATTCAAGAGGCGATGGCCAACTACGATTATGAAACAGCCTTGATGCTGATCGATCAAGAAACCCCGACCGTCCCCCTACTCTACCAAAAAGGGAAAGCGCTGAAAGGGCTGGGCAATAACCTTGAAGCTCTGAGCGTATTTCAGGAAGTCGTAGCTCAGGATTCTCTCAATCCCCGGGCATACATTGAAGCTGCCGAATGCTGCAAATCACTTGCCAAATATAGCGAGGCACTGGATTACTACCAAAATGCGCTCCACATAAATCCGGACAATAAATACGCACGCATCCAGTATATCAGTCTGCTGATGAACATGAAGAGATACCGTGAGTCTCTAAAGGAAAGCAACCTGCTGGCAGAAAGGGACAGTTCCGCCTATGTACTACACCTTAGAGCCGAAAGTATGGGGCAAGTCTATGACAACACAGAAATCATGCATGTGATAGATGCCTACCTGGACATACAGAAAAGATATCCCAATGATTACCTGTCTGCTGCCAAACTCGGCAACATCTATGTAGCAGGCCACCAGTATGAAGACGCCATAAACATAACGGAGAAACACCGTTCCATAGACTCCACCAACGTCCTTGTGAACCGCATCAATGCCCAAGCCTATTGCCTGAACAAAGATTACCCCAAAGCAATAGAAAGATATGAACAACTGTTACAGGAAAAAGACAGTTCTTTCCAAACCTGCTTCTACGCCGGAATCAGCTATTATGCCCTCGAAGACTTCTACCCAGCACACGACCTGCTGGAAAGGGCTCTTAAAGATGACAATACCAACATCAACGTTCTCTATTATCTGGGACGCGCCTGCTCCAAGACATCATGGAAAGAGGATGGAGTGACTTATCTGGAAACTGCCGTAAGCCTCGCCATGCCCAGCGACAGTGTCATGTCCCGCCTATATGTGGGGCTTGCGGACTGCTACAAGATGGCATTTCAATACACCGACCAGGCGAATACCCTTCTGACGCAATACGAAAAATACGACCGGCAGAAACACAAACTGCTCTACGACGCAGCCTTTATCTATTATTACTATCTGAAAGATGTGTCCAAAGCAGAGAGATATCTGACGGCCTACCTGAAAACCCGTCCGAAAAACAGCAAGGACAAAGTGCAGGAAGTAGATGCGGACGGAGTTCCCATCATCGGAGAAGACAACCGATACAATGCCGCCGAAAACTGGCTGAAGGACATCAGAGAAAAGCGCAAGAAAGAGGACTTCTTCAAGGGAAAGGTCGATACCGCCAGCGTAACCCCCATCAAATAGCCCCAATGAAAACGTTTGCATAATATAATAAGGTACAGTAACGGAGAAAGATTAACTTTCTCCGTTATTTGTTTTAAATTAGCGCAAAAATTAACCGTAAAGTTACTATCATGAAAAAAGTATTCTTAATCTTGGGAACACTCTTACTCTCCCTCAGTACGTATGCAGCTATGAATGTGAACAAAATCGACCCTCCGTTTTGGTACACCGGCATGCAGAACCCGGAACTCCAGCTGATGGTCTATGGCGAAGGCATCGGCAACGCGGCAGTATCCGTCAATTATCCCGGCGTCTCATTGAGCAGCACCGTCAAGCTGGAAAGCAACAACTACCTCCTGGTCTATCTGAAACTGGACAAGGATGTAAAACCCGGCAAATTCAACCTCACCTTCACTGAAGGAAAAAAGAAACTCGTAAAGGAATATGAACTGAAGGCACGCAACAAGAAAGGTTGCGAACATAAAGGTTTCGACGCCTCCGACGCACTGTACCTGCTGATGCCCGACCGCTTTGCCAATGGCAACCCGGACAATGACCAGATTGCGGGCATGGCCGA
>ENA-OPRW01002160-OPRW01002160.1-human-gut-metagenome-genome-assembly--contig:-NODE-2160-length-11310-cov-2.705820_pt1 | contig 11310 bp, 6 predicted proteins | sample MGYA00241898_ERZ501890 | MGnify/ENA primary metagenome ERZ501890 (study PRJEB25962, sample SAMEA2042216) | human gut metagenome | biome: human gut; feature: human-associated habitat; material: faeces... | reverse complement strand
GGTTGTGGTGCGGCAGGTGCCATTGCCGGAATCTTTAAAGCTCCGATTGCCGGGATTGTATTCACGATGGAGGTGTTGATGCTTGATTTGACGATGGCCTCGTTGGTGCCGTTGATGTTCACGGCTATTACCTCGTACGTGGTTACATTCTTCCTCATGGGGGATGGTTTCGTGTTTTCCTACCAGATCACGGATAAATTCGTGATGGCCAATTTCCCTTACTACGTTATACTGGGAATCTTTGCCGGGGTGTTGTCCGTGTATTTCGTTCGGATGAATCTCCGGGTAGAACAATTCTTAGGGCGTATCAAGCATACATGGAAAAGAATAGCTATTGGTGGAGCCTTGTTAGGTGTCATTATTTTCGTGTTTCCCCCTCTATACGGTGAAGGTTACACGGCTTTGGATGACATGATGGCCGGACATTCCGATAAATTATTGAATAATACCTATTTCTTCGGTTTTCGGGATAGTGCCTGGATGATGATTCTTTTCGTGGTCGGGTTGATATTCGTAAAAGTGATTGCCACGGCCTTAACCAATGGTAGTGGGGGTGTTGGTGGTGTTTTTGCTCCGAGTTTGTTCACGGGTGGTGTTGCCGGGTATTTGTTGGCGATGTTGATTAATATGAGCGGAATCCGTATCGTGGAACCCAGTCATTTCGTCTTGGCGGGAATGGCGGGAACGATGTCCGGGGTCATGAAGGCCCCGTTAACAGCCATGTTCTTGATTGCCGAGATTTCGGGAGGTTATGCCTTATTCCTACCTTTGATGCTGACCTCGGTTATTTCTTACCTGACCAGTCAAGGGATGGAACCTTATTCTATTTATGCCCGTCGTTTAGCCATGCAGGGAGACCTGTTGACTCATAATAAGGATAAAGCCGTGTTGACTTTGATGAAATTGAACAAGGTGGTGGAAACGGATTTCAAGACGATCGAGGTGGACGCGACATTAGGTGATCTGGTAAAGGTGGTTTCCAAATCGAGCCGGAATTTATTCCCTGTTTTGAATTCCAACCAGCAATTGCTGGGGATTGTTTTGCTGGATGACATTCGTAAAGTGATGTTTAATCAAGAATTGTATTCGAAAACTTACGTGCGGGATTTCATGACAACGCCTTCCGTGGTGATTGACATCAACGACTCGATGGAGGTTGTTATGAAGAAATTCGAGGATTCAAAAGCGTGGAATCTACCCGTCCTTCAAGATCATAAATATATTGGTTTTGTTTCTAAAGCGAAGATATTCAACACGTATCGAAAAGTGTTGATTCATTTCTCCGATGATGAATAGTTTTTAGTGTAACAATTTAAATCGTTTTGCGTTATTTATGGCGACACATTAGATTTAATGTGTCTAAATAACTTCTTATTAGGAAAAAGAAGTTGTATTATTAGAAATAAACTATATATTCGCGGCAAAAATAAGAAATTACATTAAAAACGATATAACTATGTATTGGACACTAGAACTTGCCTCAAAATTGGAAGATGCGCCTTGGCCAGCATCAAAAGATGAGTTGATAGACTACGCCATTCGTTCCGGGGCACCTATGGAAGTGATCGAAAATCTTCAGGATATCGAGGATGATGAGGAAATATTTGAAAGTATTGAAGATATTTGGCCAGACTATCCGAGTAAAGATGACTTTTTCTTTAACGAGGACGAGTATTGATTTATTCAGGTAAATGAAAAAGATTACGAACCACTCCGTAAGGGGTGGTTCGTTGTTTTATATAACAAGAAGGAGTTTTCCCTATTGTTTGTGAGTGGACTTTCTTTTTTCATTATATATAGGGATTGTCATTTTTATTAATAAATTTGATATTTGCATCCGAAAATTGTTAATATCAAGAGAAAAATTTGGAGGTTTTAGACAGATATTGTCTTGGTGATGGGTGTGATATTTTAATAAAAGGTTATGATGAAGTCCATGAAAATATTAGTGAAACAAGTGTCAAATGGTGATAGAAAGGCGTATGCGACTTTGTTTCATGAATTTTACACACCTTTATTATTTTATTCCATAAAATTCACGAAGAACCGGGAGGCCTCAGAAGATATTATTCAGGATTTTTTTTGTCGTTTGTGGGAGGATCGTAAGAGGTTGATAAATGACAAGTCCTTTCATGCTTATATTTATAGTTCTGTGCGGAATCGTTCGTTAAATTATTTAAGAGATTCCCGTTCTGTTTCTATCGAGGGTTTTGAAAAACAATCTGATGAGGATTTCTTGCGGGAGATGATGGAAGAAGAGGTGTATAGAGAGTTGTATGCTGCTATTCAGAAACTGCCTGAACGTTGTCGCCAAATTTTTTTATTGAAACTGGACGGGGAAGAAAATCAAAAAATTGCTGATAAGCTTCAGATATCAGAGGAAACCGTCAGGAGTCAGTTGAGAAGAGGTAAAGAGTTACTACAAAATAATGTTATCAGTTTTTATGTTTTGGGGGTAATATGTTATTGGTGTGATTTGTGAGTTCATTTTTTTTTATTGAAGGTTCATAAAAAGATAAATGTCCGGACTATTTTGTCAAAGTTTACAAGTCGTGTTTATCATGTCATCAAATTATTATTATATACTTATTATCATGTTAATATTTGCTATGTAAGTATAATATATTGTTATAATAATAGGAGCGGAGTAGGACGGGAATGGGAGCGGAATGGGAGCGGGTAACATGATGATAAGAATTTGATCATAATTTTATAACATTTTATTACACTTGATGTGTTGTAATTATAGAATTTGTGGGAATAATGTGTTATTGTATAGATTTAGGATTTATTTCGTTGTAGATCAGAATTTTAATTGTTGTAGTGAATAATGAAGATTATTTTTTCAGAAAAAATAGGGAAATGATTTGCACGTTTTCTCGTTTCGTGTGTATGTATGAAAAATATAAGATGGTATGAATGTGGATAACGAGAAGATTAGGAGTATAATTGTTAAGTCTGTTTTGGGGACTTTGACAGAAGGGGAAAACCTTGTCTTGCAAGAATGGTTGCGGGGAAATGACCAGAATCGAGTTCTTTATCAGAAATTGTCTTCTGCTATTGAGTTGAAACATAAATACGAGCAATACAAGAGCGTGGATGTTGAGGAAGCTTTTAGGCGAAATCAACACCGTTTGTATCAGAATGATTTGAATCGAAGAATGAAAAAGAATCTGCCATATGTTGCTGCCGTGTTGTTTTTGTTCGGGGTATTTGTTTGTTTATTGGTGAATCATACGGGGGAAGTTCGGGAAGAGATACCGGTTGTTTTGTCGGCCGGGGGGAAACACGCGGAATTGATTTTGGCAAATGGCCAAAAAGTAGATCTGCATGAGGGGATGGAAATGAAATTGCGGGAAAGAAGTTCCAATATCCAAGTAAAGGGGAATGTGGTTTATTACGAAGAGAAAAAAGATAGTGTGACAATCGACGAATATAACATGATTCGAACCCCGTTAGGAGGAGAATATTCTTTGACGTTATCAGATGGTACGAAGGTTTGGCTGAATGCAATGTCTGAATTACGTTATCCGGTGGCTTTCGGTGGCGATTTGCGAGAAGTCGAGTTGAGAGGGGAAGCTTATTTCGAAGTGGCGGAAAATAAAAATAAACCGTTTATCGTGAGAACGGATGAGGTTAACGTACGTGTACTAGGAACTTCTTTTAATATTTCGGCTTATGCGGATTCTCCGTTAGCGCTAACCACGCTTTGCAGCGGGCAAGTGCGGTTGACAGACTGTATGAATTCGGAAAACGAGCAGGATCTTTTACCGGGTGAACAGTTATTGTTTCACCGGGGGAGCCGAAAAATGGAAATTCGGAACGTGGATACCGATGTGTTCGTTTCTTGGCGTGAGGGCTTTTTCCAGTTTGATAATCACACGGTGGAGGAAGTTTTTATGATATTACAAAGATGGTATAATGTACAGGTTTTTTATGCTAATACCGAGGCTAGGCAGGAAGTTTTTACTGGTAAATTACCTCGGTTTGATAATATGATGATTATCATTGATTTAATAAAACGGGTTTCCGATTTGAAAATTACAGTGGATGGAAAAGTAATTTATATAGATAAATAAGAGAGAAAGGCAGAATAGCTTACCACAACCCTCTGCCAATCTCATGTAATGTTTAACAAAGTAAACTCTACAAAGTTATGAAAAAAAAGAAGAGATCGTGCTATTTCTTTGGGAAAGCACGAGAAAAAGTTTGGCAAATGATGAAATTACGAATGATTTTAATCGTTTTTCTCGTAGGTTTGACCTCTTTACCAACCATGGCACAAGACCAAACCGTTACGTTGAAATTGACGGATGTAAATCTGTACGAGTTGTTTGATGCAATTCGAAAACAGACGGGGTTACGTTTCCTTTATAATGCGGAACAGATGAAAGAAGTTCCTAAGGTAAGCGTTGATGTGAAAAACAAGAAGGTGAAGGAGGTTTTGACAGAAGTGTTAGCAGGAACTTCTTTGACTTTTGAGTATGACAAAGATGTGGTGACGGTGGTTAAAAAGGAGGCAGATAAATCTCAACCACAAGTAAAGTTAGTGCAAGTCAGTGGTAGGGTTGTCGATGAAAAAGGGAATCCGATTCCCGGGGCTACAGTGTTGATTCAGGGAACGACTCAGGGGGTGGCCACGGATACAGATGGACGTTACACGATTAGTGTTGGACCCAATGATGCCTTGCGGGTTTCGTTTATTGGTTATAAGACGGAATTGGTGCAATTGAAAGGAAAAGATAAAGTAAATATTCGATTGACCCCCACGGCTGAAAACTTGGAAGAGGTAACTGTTGTTGCTTTCGGAGAACAAAAAAAGGAAAGCGTGGTGTCATCTATTACGACTGTAGATGCGAAAACATTAAAGTCGTCCAGTAGTGATTTGACGACCCAATTTGCAGGGAAGATTGCCGGAATTGTCGGTTGGCAAACGGGAGGTATTCCGGGAGCATTAACGGAAGAGGAAATGAATACTAAGTTTTACATTCGCGGTATTACTTCTTTCCAAACGGGAGCCAATATAGATCCTTTGATTTTGATCGATGGGGTAGAATCTTCGAAATTAGATCTCTCTCGTATGGCCCCGGAAGACATTGAGACGTTTAGCGTTTTAAAGGATGCTTCTGCCACGGCTATGTATGGAGCTCGTGGGGCGAATGGCGTTATCTTGATCACAACGAAAAAAGGAGAGGCCGGTAGTGTTTATACTTCTGTTCGTTACGAGGCAATAGCTTCTATGCCCACTCGGGAAATTGATGTTGTGGATCCGAAAACTTACATGAAAATGTACAATCAAGCCTTGCTGGCGCGTAATCCGTCCGCAACTCCACAATACAGTGTAGAACAAATTGAACGCACGGGTTCTAAGAATTATCCTTCTTGGTTATATCCTGCAAATGACTGGTACGATATTTTATTCAAAGATTATACGGTTAATCACCATATGGGATTGAATCTTCGTGGTGGGTCCAATATTATGCAATATTATGCTTCAGTTAATTATAACCGGGATGAAGGTATGTTGAAGACAGATCGCCTGAATCAATTTGACTGTAATATTAAGAATAACACTTTTACATTTCGTACAAATTTAAATATTGATTTAGCTGCAGGGATTCGTTTGTTGATTAATACTTCTGCGTCCTTGGATAAATACCATGGACCGTTTTCGGATGTAACAGGGGCTTATGCTTTGGCGTTTCAAGCCTCCCCGGTAGATTACGCTCCGACTTATCCGGGCGATGAACAGTATAATTGGCCACATATTCGTTTTGGTGCGATTGATGAATATACTAAAAATCCTTATATGATTACACAACAAGGGTATAAGGAACGAAGTCGTTATTCTGTAACAACTCGTGCCGAGTATATTCAAAATCTTTCAACTCTCGTGAAAGGTTTGGAGCTGCGCGCCAGTATTGCGTTGAATAAAGAAGGTTATTACGTGAATGCTTACAAGACAATTCCTTTCATGTATAGGTTGGAAGGATATAATTTTGAAACTGGGGAACATAAATTGCAAAGTGTGAAAAGTGATGCTAGGCGTACCTTAACAAAAAGTAATGAAGCTAGTACGAGTACGCAAGCTACACAAGTTAGTTATGAGGTTCGAGCATTACATTCTGCAGCTTGGAAGGATCATCAGACAAGTTTAACGGGTGTATTTAGTGCACAGGAAACAACAACATCTGCGACATCAACCGTTTTGGATGGAATTCCTCAAAGAAATATGAGTCTATCCATGCGTGGATCTTATGGGTTCAAAGATAAATATTTCGTGGAAGCGAGTTTTGGTTATAATGGCTCTGAACGTTTTGCTCGTAATCACCAATGGGGATTCTTTCCGGCAGTAGGAGGAGCATGGATTGCGTCGAAAGAAAGTTTTCTCGCTGACAATACGGCACATTGGTTATCATTCTTGAAATTTCGAGCGTCTTGGGGAAAAGTAGGAAATGATGGAATTATAGCCACTCCGCGTTTCACGCATCTTCCGTTGATTGAACAGAAAGGCATAACTGATCCACGTCCTGGTCAAAGGCAAATGCAAAAATACGTGGTTCGATCTTACCCAAACACCAAGATTAAATGGGAAATTGCCGAACAGGCAAACCTTGGGGTTGAACTAAAATTATTTGATGGAATTTTTGAGGCAACGGCTGATTTCTATCAAGAAGTACGCCATAACATCTTAGATTACCGGACAACTGTACCTGAAAGTACGGGTTTGGCTGCCTATCAGCTATCCAATGTGGGGAAGGCACGTGGAAGAGGGATAGATCTTTCCGGGAAAATTCAACACGCCTTTAGTCCGGATTTTTGGCTGATTCTTAATGGAACATTCACGTATAGTAAGTCTGTGTATTTGGAAATTGAAGAAGCCACGGATAAACCAACGTGGCAGCGTAAGAAAGGACAGGAAATTTCCCAGCAAATTGGTTATATTGCCGAGGGTGTGTTCCGTGGACAAGCGGAAATCGATAATTCTCCGACACAGGGAGGGGATGTTATGCCGGGAGATATTCGCTATCGGGATCTGAATGGTGACGGTGTAATTGATGTGAATGATGCCACATACATAGGTTTCCCGACAACCCCGCGAGTGATCTATGGTTTTAGTGGGTTCTTTAATTTTAAAAATTGGGAATTTAGCTTTTCGTTCCAAGGATCGGGTAAACGTTCTTTCTTCATGGATCCGATGCAGATTGCTCCTTTTGTAGGGGATCGTGCGATGCTTAAAGCCATTTATGATGACCATTGGAGCGAGAATAACATGAAAGATCGACCTTTTTGGCCTCGACTTTCGACTCAAGCGATTAATGTACATAACCCACAGGAAGATTGGGATTCGGGAGTGGAGAATCGAAAAAGTACCTATTTTATGCGGGAATGTAGTTTCTTGCGTTGCACGTCTATTGAACTTGCATATAATATGCCTCGAAATTTGGTTACTCGATGGAAAATGCAAAATATTAAATTTTATGCTCGGGTAAATAATCCTTTTTTGATCACTAATTTCAAGGTGTGGGATGTGGAACTGGGTGATAGTGGGTTTAATTATCCGATACAACGTACTTTCTCGTTAGGATTGAACGTTAGTTTCTAATTTAAATTAAATGAATTATGAGATATTTAATTATTATTTTTCTTTCTGCAACATTGATATTCGGCTGTGATTATTTGGACATGGTCCCGGAAAAGGATATCGAAACGGTGGAAACGATTTTTGAACAACGGGCAGATGCAGATATATGGTTACAAGGTTTGTATGCTGTGATGCCGAGTATGTGTACGAGTTTAGAATCTAATGTTGCTTATTTAGGAGCAGATGAATTGGCAGCCTGCGAGTATCGTCGGAATAATAAATGGTATTCTGGAGTATTTAAGGTTTCAGATGGATTGGAAATGTCTCAGGAACCTTATGATAATGTGTGGGGACCAATGTATATATTGATTCGTGATTGTAATACTTTTATCGAGAACATTGATAATGTATATAATATGACAGACGGCGAGAAAAAACAATGGAAGGGGGAAGTGTTGGCATTGAAAGCTTATGCTTACTTCGAATTGGTTCGTCGCTATGGCCCGATTGTTTTAGTGCCGAAAAATCTTCCGGCAGACGCGAATATTTCTCAATTACAGTTGCCGAGAATGCATGTGGATACTTGTTTTAAAGAAATTGTGAATTTGTTGGACGAGGCGATCGAATACTTGCCGACAAGTCTTGCTGCAGGGTATACAAGGAAACCCTATATCCATTTGGAGGCAGCGTATGCAATTAAGGCAAAAGCATTACTTTATGCGGCTTCTCCTCTGTTCAACGGGAACGAATTTTATATGGATTTTAAAGGAAAAAATGGGGAGCCTTTGGTAAGTACTTCTTATGACCCGGAGAAATGGCGGTTAGCCGCCGAGGCAGCTGATAAAGCGGTTGAAGTTTGTGAGCAAGGAGGTTTTGCATTGTGTAAAGGGACAACCGGGAAGGCAACGGCATTATTAAATACGATGATGGACATAGAACAGACATCTTATTCGATGTTTTCTAATCCGGAATATATATTGGAATGGAAAATAGATGCTTGGTGGTTTCCTTATTATACATTACCTCGTTTAAAATCTGACGATGTTAATTATAGTGATCAAGTGGATGGGAGCTTGTCTCCAACGATGAAAATGGTGGAAATGTATTACACGGAGCACGGATTACCGATTGAATCTGATGTTACATGGAATTATGCCAGTCGTTATCAATTGGGAAAGGAAACCAGCGTATTGTATAAAGATGTGGTCATGTTGAATACAGATGTGTTACAATTACACTTGCGGCGAGAGCCACGTTTCTATGCTTGTATTGCGGCGGATCGTACATATTGGCAACGAGGGACGAACACTCTTTGGAATAATTATAATTTACCCGTATATGCCTATAAGGGAGAAAGTTTTGGAACAACAATGGATATAGTCACCAGTAATGCTCCGCAAAATCCTGGAGGTTATTGGTTGAAAAAACATACGCAATCTTCTATAAATAATGTGAATTACATAGGTTCTATGGGTAATGATAATACGGCAAGTGTTATTCGCTTGGCTGAACTTTATTTGATACAGGCTGAGGCTTGGAATGAATATCTAGGTAAACCGAATGACAATGTATATCTTCCCTTGAATAAAGTTCGGGAACGGGCGGGAATTGATGATGTCGTGACGGCGTGGAAATCTTATTCTAATCAACCCGGTAAAGTGGATACGAAAGAGGGAATGCGCGAGATTATTCGTCAAGAAATTAATATAGAGTTGGCATTTGAGGGACAACGTTATTGGAATCTTCGCCGTTGGAAAATAGCGGAATTGGAGTTGAATGCAAAACAATATGGGTGGAATATTCTTGGAGAATCGGCTCGTACATTTTATAATAATTTTGAAGGTCCCATCGTGATCTGGAGTAAGTCTAAATTCACAGCTCCTCGTAATTATTTAACCCCAATCAAGGCAGAAGAAATATTAATTTCAAGTATGGTCCAAAATCCGGGATGGTAAAATGTATGATTGTAAAAATATTAAACTATAGGTTATGAAACGAATACTATTTATATCGTTTATATTGTTGGCATTTTGGGGGTGTAGCGATGATGATTCTTTTTCGTTTGGCTCTTTGATGTCTCAAGAAGATATCCGTTTTAAAGCACAACCGGGAGGAGCCATGATGTATTATAAACTTCCGGATGAGAATGAAATTTTTGGAATTAATGTCCGTTATAAAGATGCTCAAAATATAGAGGTATTAAAAACAAGTGATTATGGGAGTGATTCGCTGTTTTTAGATGGTTTCAATGAGGCTCGACAGGGGGTCTCTGCGCGGGTGACTCTTGTTGATAATAAGGGGAATGAATCAAAATCGATGGAAGTAACTTTTAATACGGAGGAGTCTGCCCCCTATGCTTTTATTGATAAAGCACAAGTTCTACCTTCTTGGGGAGGTTTTCAAGTTCTTTATGAAAGTCCGGGACAGGCATCTGGTATGGTACATATCTTTTACTTGGGAACAAACCCCTTAACTCAAGGTCCGGATACTATTCTTGTGAAAAGTTTTCCGATATTGAAAGGAGGGGATACCTTGACATTTCCTTTGGCGCAAATGCGCGAAAAAAACACGATTATTGTACGGACAGAAGATTATCGGGGCTACCGTGTAGGGCAAAAAATCTGGCCGGATATAGAATCCTATATTTCGGAAAGGCTTCCGCTTACGGAGAATGATTTTGATGCGGGGGGGAAATCTTTGGAACGAGATAACATGAAAGTGGGATTAAAATATTTATTCGATGGAGATTTGAAAGGAGAACAACGTATAAATACGGGTAAACAAGAGGAGATGTTTACTTTCCTTGCGGGACCGGATGCTATCGGGAAGCCTATGTTTGTCGATTTGGGAGAAGAGAAAGTTCCTGCATCTATCCGTATTTACGGATTATTACGTATGAAGTTGTTAATGCCAGTATCCAATCCGTGGAATCAGTTCCCGGAAGCAAAATTACCTTGTGATGTTACTGTTTATGGAGGAAATGATAAAAATGGTAATGCATGGGATAAGTTAGGTTCATTCGTACAAAGTCCATCACTTACCCCTAAAGAGAGATGGGATTGGCGTTGTGACCAGAATAATACAGAAGATAGGTTAGGGGATCCAGAAGCCCTAAATGCGGCAGATCCTTGTTATATGGAAGTATCATTTTTTGCTTCTCCGAAAAGATATCGTTATTTGAAAATTGTAGTTAATGACACATTTGATTTAGGGGGACAGTATGCTGAGTTTAATGATGAGTTAGGAAATCCTGAAAACTATGTGACAATGCATGAATTGGAGGTTTACGTAAAAAAAGATTGAGATATGAAACTGAGATATTTAATAAACTTATTTGTTGTAAGTATATTATTAGCAGCTTGTAGTGAAAGCTTGGAAGATACTTATAGCGATTATGCTGGCAACGGGAGAATTCGTTATGTTGGAAAATGTAGTGACCTGGATGCCACGCCGGGGTGGTATCGATTGTCATTGAAATGGAATAATAGCATAGATGCTACCATTGATTCGATTCGAGTGACTTGGTCTGCCTCTTCTGATGTGGTTCATGATACCTTGCTGAATGCAACGGATACCTCTTTGATTCTTAATAGTCTGGAGGACGGGACATATCGTATTGGGGTTCAAGCCGTAAATAATAGAGGCGAAGAATCATTAGAAATAACTACTTACGCTCGTCCTTATACGGAAAATCATGAAATTGTGCGAACATTTACTCAAGCGAT
>ENA-OPRW01002148-OPRW01002148.1-human-gut-metagenome-genome-assembly--contig:-NODE-2148-length-11357-cov-1.860025_pt1 | contig 11357 bp, 8 predicted proteins | sample MGYA00241898_ERZ501890 | MGnify/ENA primary metagenome ERZ501890 (study PRJEB25962, sample SAMEA2042216) | human gut metagenome | biome: human gut; feature: human-associated habitat; material: faeces... | reverse complement strand
CCTCATTATAAAAAATTTTTATAAAAATTTTGTTACTAGGTTGATAACCATGCCGCCTGCGATTACAGAAGCAATCTGTCCGGACACGTTGGCACCGGCGGCCTGCATGAGAATTACATTTGTGGGATCTTCTTCCATGGCCATTTTCTGAACTACACGGGAGGACATTGGAAATGCAGAAATTCCGGCGCCTCCGATCATAGGATTAATCTTCTTTTTCAGGAAAAGATTCATAAATTTTGCCAGGAGAACGCCGCCGATGGTGTCCATGACAAAAGCAAAAAGTCCGATCACCAGGATCAGTAAGGTCTCTTTTGTTACAAACTGGTCTGCACGCATGCTGAAGGAAATGGTGATTCCAAGAAGCAGGGTGATCAGATTTGCCAGAATATTCTGGGCTGTGTCGGACAGGGTGCCCAGGACACCGCATTCCCGGATCAGGTTGCCGAACATGAGAAATCCAACCAGCGCAACGGACTGAGGTGCTACCAGCCCCACGATTACAGTAACTATAATGGGAAAAGCAATCTTCATGGTTTTGGAAACGGATTTCGGATTATATTCCATGTGAATGCAGCGTTCCTTCTTTGTAGTGACAAGCCGGATGGCAAAGGGCTGTACAATTGGGACAAGTGCCATGTAGGAATAGGCGGCAACTGCAATGGCACCGATATATCTGGAATTCAGGACCTGGGATACCAGAATGGAAGTAGGTCCGTCGGCTGCACCGATGATTCCGATAGAAGCAGCGTCTTTTAGGTCAAATCCAAGGATGGTGGACAGTAAAATTGCAGCAAAAATTCCAAGCTGTGCACCTGCGCCAAACAGGAACAAAGAGGGATTGGAAAGCAGGGGACCGAAGTCGATCATAGCGCCAATTCCGATGAAAAGTAAAATCGGCATGACTTCTGAGGCTTCAATTCCCACATGGAACAGCCATTCAATGACTCCGTTTGCCTGGATCCCGCCAGCCAGAGTCTGGTTTAAAACTCCGGAAAAAGGCAGGTTCACAAGTATGGCACCAAAGCCCATTGGCAGAAGCAGGGCTGGTTCAAAGCCCTTTTTGATAGCTAGCCAGATCAGGGTGATTCCAACGGCAAACATCACAATTTGCTGCCAGGTTAATGCAAGGATTCCGTCTGTTAAAAATTCCATTTCTTTTTCCTCCTTTTGGGTGTCTGAATGTAAGGGGTTAAATACATAAAAATACTTGCATAATGTTAATATTGTTATAAAAATGAAAGCCTTATAGATAAGGTGTTTTATAACCTGTTTTTGGGGGGTATAAAAAAAGACTTTTATTACAATACTGCATATCTGAAGATATGCGGTTATTGTAATAAAAGTCTTGCCATTTCAATTTTCTGCGGGCGACAGATTCGTGGAACTGTCTACCGTTCTGACGCATGAAAATCCATATACAAATGCCCTATACCAAAAAAGTGCATCTGATATGCCAGCTACTCCCTTTTATTGAAGCGTGTCTGCAAATGTATTTTGTTGTGGTAATTATAATTCGGCGAAGGCGGGGATGTCAACCCTGAATTATTTAAATAAAAAATTTTATTGGTTATTTGGTTACGGAACTGTTATAGAAAACATTTTTCTTGTAAAAAATTCAGGGCAGGTATATGATTAAAAAACGAAATCAAAGTAAAATATACCTGTATGGTACAAGTGAAAAATATGAAACAAAGGAGTTACATCATGTTGTATTTTGAAAATGATTATTGCGAAGGTGCTCATGAGGCAATCTTAAAAAGACTAATGGAAACCAACATGGAAAAAGTTCCGGGATATGGACAGGATCCTTTCTGTGACAAAGCGAAGGAAAAAATAAAAGAGGCATGTGGCTGTCCGGATGGGGAGGTCTATTTCCTAGTAGGGGGTACCCAGACAAATGCAGTGGTGATCGCGTCCGTGTTGAACCGGTATGAAGGAGTGCTTTCCGCAGTTACTGGTCATGTAAATGCTCACGAAGCCGGAGCAATTGAATTTACCGGACATAAAGTTCTTCCACTTCCCCAGAACAATGGTAAAATTTCTGCCGCAGATCTGAAAGATTATCTCCAGACCTACTACGCAGACGGAAGCTATGATCACATGGTTTTTCCAGGCATGGTTTATATTTCACATCCGACAGAATACGGAACTCTTTACACAAAGCAGGAACTGGCAGATATTTCCAGTGTATGCAGGGAATATGAGATCCCGCTATTCCTGGATGGAGCCAGACTGGGCTATGGACTGGTGGCAGAGACAGATGTGACTTTGAAAGATATTGCAAATTATACAGACGTATTTTATATCGGAGGAACCAAGGTTGGTGCCCTGTGCGGTGAAGCAGTCGTTTTTCCGAAGAAAGCACCGAAACATTTCTTTACTATGATCAAACAGCAGGGAGCGCTTCTTGCGAAAGGCAGACTGCTTGGAATTCAGTTTGATACTCTTTTCACAGGAAATCTGTACCTGGAAATCAGCAAAAATGCTATCGAAACCGCTGCAAAACTGAAAGCTGCATTAAAAGAGAAGGGCTATGAATTTTTCATTAATTCCCCAACCAATCAGATTTTTGTTATTCTGGAAAATAAAAAGATGGAGGAATTGGGCGAAAAAGTGAAGTTCAGCTTCTGGGAAAAATATGATGATAGTCATACAGTAGTCCGTTTTGCAACAAGCTGGGCAACGAAAATGGAAGACATTGACTCGCTGATTGAGACATTGTAATAACACAAGACAAAGTTATGTTTAGCGAGTGTTGTTTGTTATCGTGCAGGCGGTAAGATCCTGTGAAAGCATGAATTTCGGATGCCCATTGTGTAAACGAGATAACACTTGTGTAAAACAGATGGCTATGTAAGCGTTGATTTACATAGCCATTCTGTAAATAAAATCTTATGTTTTCACTTCTTTCACTTTAGAATCCCCAACATTTGTTAAAAGAGCATAAAATGTAGCTGATTATTTTATATACAATATCCAAACACAACAACTTGTCCGTATGTGCGTACAAGTTGTAAGATGGAAACAGGAGGAAGGAAGAATGACTGAAAATGGCAAGCCAAAATATTTTACCTTGATGGAAGAACTAAAAGAGGAGATCATTTCCGGCAGGATTCAGCCAGGAGAGAAGCTGCCATCAGAGAATCAGTTTACAGTACAATATTCCCTCAGCCGGCATACGGTGCGAAAGGCACTTAGTCTTCTGGAACAGGAAGGCTATATAGAAGCCTGCCATGGAAAAGGAACTTTTTGTTCCGAGAAAATGCGCCATATGAAAAAGTCCAGAAATATTGCGGTAGTGACAACTTATATTTCCGACTACATTTTCCCAAGGTTGATTCAGGGAATAGATAATGTACTGTCTGAGCAGGGCTACAGCATCATTTTGAAAAATACAGGTAACAGCCGTCAGAAAGAGGCGAAATGTCTAGAAGAGCTTTTGCAGAAAGATATTGATGGCCTGATCATAGAGCCAAGTAAAAGCCAGCTTAGTTGTCGGCATCCTGGCCTTTACGAAAATCTGGAGAAATATCAGATTCCATACATTTTTATCCAGGGAATTTACACGGAAATGAAGGACAAGCCCCACATTCTTATGGATGATACCAGGGGCGGCTATCTGGTGACAAAGTACCTTCTGGAGCAGGGACACTGCAGGATTACCGGTTTTTTCAAGGCAGATGACATTCAGGGTATCCAGAGACATAAAGGGTATGTGAGGGCATTGCAGGAGGCTGGTATTCCTTATGATCCAGATCTGGTAGTATGGTTCCACACCGAAGACCGGCGGAGTAAACCATCTATGATGGTAAAAGAAATGGTAAAAACCGGATCGCTTCCTCATGGAATCGTCTGCTACAATGATCAGATTGCTGTACAGGTGATTGAATCTCTTGAAGATTGTGGTCTTCAAGTACCAAAGGATATTTCCGTTACAGGCTATGACAATTCCCTCTATGCCCAGCGCGGAACCGGAATCACAACCATTGCCCATCCACAGGAGCGGCTTGGAGAGATGGCAGCAGAATTGATATTAGAAAAAATCAATGGAGTGTCAGAAGAGGATAGCAAAGTAGAACGTCTGATTCAGCCGGAATTAATTGTTCGTGGTTCCTGCAGAAGGCTTAAATGATATTTGCTGCAAAGAATCACTGATAATTGTTCCCTTACAATTGGAAATATACATCGCAAACCACCGTCTGAAAAATTGAATCAATAACAATATTTACAAAAATATAATAAACAGGAGGATTTTTACAATGAAAACAGGAAGAAATTACAAATTCTGGTTTTGTACAGGTTCACAGGATCTTTATGGAGATGAGTGTCTCCGTAAAGTAGCTGAGCATTCCCGCATTATTGTGGAAGAGCTGAACAAATCCGGTATGTTTCCATACGAGATTATATGGAAACCAACCTTGATTACCAATGAACTTATCCGTAAGACTTTCAATGAGGCAAATGCTGATGAAGACTGTGCTGGTGTGATCACCTGGATGCATACTTTTTCCCCGGCAAAATCCTGGATACTTGGTCTGAAAGAATACAGAAAGCCTCTTTGCCACCTTCACACACAGTTCAACCAGGAAATCCCTTACGACACCATTGACATGGACTTTATGAACGAGAATCAGTCCGCACACGGTGGCCGCGAGTATGGTCACATGGTAACCCGCATGGGAATCGAGCGAAAGGTAATTGTGGGATACTGGGCTGACAAAAAGGTTCAGGAGCGTCTGGCTTCCTGGATGCGAACTGCTGTTGGCATTATGGAGAGCAGCCACATCCGTGTTTGCCGTGTGGCTGACAATATGCGAAATGTTGCCGTTACAGAGGGGGATAAGGTAGAAGCACAGATTAAATTTGGCTGGGAAGTTGATGCCTATCCGGTAAATGAAATCGCAGAATATGTGAACGCTGTTTCCAAGGGAGATATTGACGCTCTTGTGGAAGAATATTATAATAAATATGACATTCTTTCTGAGGGAAGAGACCCGGAAGAATTCAAACGTCATGTAGCAGTACAGGCAGGAATTGAGATAGGATTTGAGAAATTCCTGGAAGAGAAAAACTATCAGGCAATCGTAACTCATTTCGGTGATCTTGGAGCACTGAAGCAGCTTCCGGGACTGGCAATCCAGAGACTTATGGAGAAGGGCTATGGATTTGGCGCAGAAGGTGACTGGAAAACAGCTGCAATGGTTCGTCTGATGAAGATTATGACAGCAGGCATGAAGGACGCTAAGGGAACCTCCATGATGGAAGATTACACCTACAATCTTGTTCCTGGAAAAGAGGGAATCCTGCAGTCACATATGCTGGAGGTTTGCCCATCCGTAGCGGATGGCAAGCCAGCTATCAAAGTCTGCCCGCTTAGCATGGGTGAGAGAGAGGATCCTGCGAGACTTGTATTTACATCCAAGACAGGCTCTGCAATCGCAACATCCCTTGTTGATCTGGGGGATAGATTCCGTCTGATCATCAATGATGTAGATTGCAAGAAGGTTGAGAAACCGATGCCGAAGCTTCCTGTAGGAAGTGCATTCTGGACACCACAGCCAGATCTGGCTACCGGCGCAGAAGCATGGATCCTTGCAGGTGGAGCACATCATACTGCCTTTACTTATGATCTTACAGCAGAGCAGATGGGTGACTGGGCTGCAGCAATGGGAATTGAAGCTGTATACATTGACAAAGATACTACAATCCGTAACTTCAAGAATGAGCTTCGCTGGAATGAAATTGCGTTTCGAGGGTAAAAACGCATAGAATGGCAAACACGCTCTGGAGCCTGTTTACGGCGTTGGGTTGAACAGTGAAGAATGTTACACATTATAAAAAGACAACGGGAGGATTTTACACATGGGAGCAGCAGAAGCAAAGCAGGCAATCCTGGATAACAGGACAGCACTTGGAATCGAGTTCGGTTCCACAAGAATCAAGGCAGTTCTGGTAGATGGAAATAATGCACCAATCGCATCCGGCGGACACGAGTGGGAGAACCGCTATGAGAATGGTGTATGGACATACAGTCTGGAAGATATCTGGTCCGGTTTGCAGGACTGTTATCAGCAGATGGCAAAGGATGTAGAGGAGAAATATGGTGTGGAGCTGACAAGCGTTGGTGCTATTGGAATCAGTGCCATGATGCACGGCTACATGCCATTTGACAAAGAAGGAAATCTTCTGGTTCCGTTCAGAACCTGGAGAAATAATATTACGGGAGAGGCAAGCAGAAAACTGTCCGAACTTTTTCAGTATAATATTCCTCAGAGATGGAGTATCGCACATCTGTATCAGGCAATTTTAAAAGGCGAGCCTCACGTAAAAGATATTGATTATATTGCCACTCTGGAGGCATATGTACATTGGAAACTGACTGGAAAAAGAGTTCTTGGAATTGGCGATGTTGCAGGAATGTTCCCAGTGGACAGCACTACCAGGGATTACAATGAAAAAATGGTTCAGCAGTTTGATGAGCAGGTTGCTTCTTATGGGTTCCCATGGAAGCTTCGCGGCATTCTGCCGAAATGTCTTGTTGCGGGACAGGATGCTGGCTGCCTGACAGAAGAGGGAGCAAAGCTTCTTGATGTAACAGGCAGGCTGAAAGCCGGAATTCCTATGTGTCCGCCGGAAGGTGATGCTGGCACTGGAATGGTAGCTACCAACAGCGTTGCAAAGCGTACCGGAAATGTTTCCGCAGGTACTTCCGTATTTGCCTCTATTGTTTTGGAAAAGGAGTTATCTGCACCATATTCTGAAATTGATATGGTTGCGACTCCATCCGGACATCCGGTTGCAATGGCACACTCTAATAACTGTACTTCTGATCTGAATGCATGGGTAAATATTTTCAAAGAATTTGCAGAAGCATTCGGTATGAAAGTCGATATGAACGATCTGTTCGGAACTCTTTACAACAAAGCTCTGGAAGGTGATGCAGACTGTGGCGGTCTGATGTCTTATAACTTCTTCGCAGGAGAACCGGTTGTTGGACTTGATGAAGGACGTCCGTTATTTGTTCGTATGCCAGACAGCAAATTCAATCTTGCAAACTTCATGAGAGCAAACTTATATGCATCTCTGGAAGTCCTGAAAGTCGGAATGGACATTCTTCTGAAAGAAGAGAAGGTAGCCGTTGATGAGATTCTCGGACACGGTGGACTCTTTAAGACAAAAGGCGTTGGACAGAGAATTCTGGCAGCAGCCATTGACACACCGGTATCTGTTATGGAGACAGCCGGAGAAGGCGGAGCATGGGGAATCGCACTTCTTGCATCTTACATGAACAACAAGGCAGAAGACGAAGCCCTGGATGATTATCTGGATGCAAAAGTATTTGCAGGACAGAAGGGTACAAAGATGGATCCGGATCCGAAGGATGTAGAAGGATACAATACATTTATCGAACGCTTCAAGAAGACGCTTCCGATCATGAAAGCTGCAACAGAGACTATGAAATAGAACCCGAAATATTTTACATAAACACAGTAGGAGGCTAAAGCAATGTTAGAAGAACTGAAAAAAGAGGTTTATGAAGCCAATATGCTTCTGCCTAAGTATGGACTTGTCACATTTACCTGGGGCAATGTCAGCGGAATCGACCGCGAAAGCGGGCTTGTTGTGATCAAACCGAGCGGTGTGGATTATGACAAAATGACAGCAGATGACATGGTTGTTGTAGACCTGGAAGGAAACCGCGTGGAAGGCAACTTAAATCCGTCTTCTGATACGGCAACACATCTGGAACTCTACAAAGCGTTTCCGGATATGGGTGGTATCGTCCATACACATTCCCCATGGGCAACCAGTTGGGCACAGGCAGGAAGAGGAATCCCTTGCTACGGAACCACACATGCCGACTATATGTACGGTGAGATTCCATGTGTCCGCAATCTGACAAAAGAAGAAATCGACGAAGCATATGAGAAGAATACAGGAGTTCTCATTGTGGAACATTTCAAAGGTACAGAATACATGGCAATGCCTGCAGTACTCTGCAAGAACCACGGACCATTCACCTGGGGAACCGATCCACACAATGCAGTACATAATGCAGTCGTACTCGAAGAAGTAGCTAAAATGGCAGCTCGCTGCGAAATGATCAATCCAGACGTAAAACCTGCCCCACAGGAATTACAGGATAAACACTACTACAGAAAACACGGTAAAGACGCGTACTATGGACAAGGCTAAAGCACTTAATGAATGCGAGCCGTAGGCGACACATGAATTTAGTGCGTTGCCTGTTCGGCGCACTTAGCGAGCGGGAGCATGTGCGACTGCGAGCTTAGTAAGACCGAACTTGTATTGGGAAGATAGAGTAAATCAATTAACAAAAAGGAGAATTAAAACATGTTAGTACAGAAAGATTACAAATTTTGGTTTTGCACAGGATCACAGGATTTATACGGAGATGAATGCCTCGCACACGTAGCAGAACATTCACAGATCATCGTAAAAGCCCTCAATGAATCAGGAATTCTTCCATACGAAGTAGTCTGGAAACCAACCCTGATCACGAATGAAGTAATCAGAAGAACCTTCAACGAAGCAAATACAGATGAAAACTGTGCAGGTGTTATTACATGGTGCCATACATTCTCACCGGCAAAATCATGGATTCTCGGATTAAAAGAACTGAGAAAACCATTACTTCACCTTCATACACAGTTCAACCGTGAAATCCCATACGACACCATCGATATGGACTTCATGAATGAGAATCAGGCAGCTCATGGTGACCGTGAATTCGGACATATTTTCACACGCCTTCATAAGAACCGTAAAGTCATCATGGGTTACTGGGAAGACAAAGAAACACAGGAAAGAATCGGTGACTGGATGCGTACAGCAGTTGGTGTCATCGAAAGCAGTCATGTACGTGTTATGCGTGTAGCTGACAACATGAGAAACGTTGCCGTAACAGAAGGTGACAAAGTAGAGGCTCAGATCAAATTCGGATGGGAAGTTGATGCTTACCCGGTAAATGAAGTTGCTGACGCAGTAGCTCAGGTTGGACAGGGTGATGTAAATGCACTTGTTGAAGAATACTATGACAAATATCAGATCCTTCTGGAAGGAAGAGATGAAGCTGAATTCAGAAAACATGTGGCAGTTCAGGCTCAGATCGAACTTGGATTTGAAAGATTCCTTGAAGCAAACAATTATCAGGCAATTGTTACACACTTCGGAGATCTTGGATCACTTCAGCAGCTTCCGGGACTTGCAATGCAGAGACTGATGGAAAAAGGATATGGTTTCGGTGCGGAAGGTGACTGGAAGACAGCAGCTATGGTTCGTGTAATGAAGATCATGACACAGGGCAAGAAAGATGCAAAGGGAACTTCCTTCATGGAAGATTACACATACAACCTTGTACCTGGAAAAGAAGGTATCCTGGAAGCTCATATGCTGGAAGTTTGCCCGACAATCGCAGATGGACCGATCAGCATCAAGTGCCAGCCGCTTAGCATGGGTGACAGAGAAGATCCTACACGTCTTGTATTTACAGCCAAAGAAGGACCGGCTGTCGCAACATCACTTGTTGATCTTGGCGACAGATTCCGCCTGATCATCAACAGTGTAGACTGCAAGAAGACAGAAAAACCGATGCCGAAGCTTCCGGTTGCAACTGCATTCTGGACACCACAGCCAGACCTCAGAACAGGTGCAGAAGCTTGGATCCTGGCAGGTGGAGCTCACCATACAGCATTCTCTTATGACCTGACACCGGAACAGATGGGTGACTGGGCAGAAGAAATGGGAATCGAAGCTGTTTATATCGATAAAGATACAAAGATCAGAGATTTCAAAAATGAATTAAGATGGAATGAAGCTGCGTATAGAAAATAAATAGTAGCAGATGAATTCTAAGAAATAAACAACCGGGCAGAATCACATTTAAAAGTGAACTGCCTGGTTTTTTGCAACGTATAAAGTTCTAGGTAAAAGTAAAAGTTGAAAAACAGAGCAGTAAAAAAGTTAAATTTTACTAAAGCTATTTATTTCTCCGAAATGTGTGCTATAATGAATTGAATAAATTGCAAAGGAAAGTCATCAAGGGAAAATGCATTAAGGCAATATTGAAAGAAAATAAAAAGAAAGAGAAATAATGGGGGAAGGACATGGCGACGATTAAGGACATTGCGGCAAAAGCGGGGGTTTCCATAGCGACAGTATCCAGAGTGTTGAATCATGATGAAACTTTGAATGCGCAGGAAGAGACAAAAAAAAGAATTTTTGAAATTGCAGAGGAATTAGAATACGAAGTACGCGCACAGAAAAAACGCAGGCGAAAACTGAAGATAGGTGTATTTTATTCTTATTCTCCTGAAGAAGAACTTCAGGATCCTTATTATCTTTGTATCAGGCTTGCTATAGAAAAAAAACTGGAAGAAGAAGGATATACAAAGGTGATTGTGAAACTGGATGATTCGCCGGAGATGATCAACGGATTAGATGGTGTAATCTGTACCGGTACATTCACAAAAAAAATGGTAGAAGCAATAGAGATATGGGAATGCCCGGTTATATTTATTGATGCAGATCCAAACCCAAAGAGATTCGATTCAATTGTGGTAGACTATAGACGGGCAGTAGAAGAGATTGTTTCCTATCTGGTAGGGTGTGGACATACGAAAATAGGGATGATCGGCTGTCGAGAAGTAGATAAGGAGGGAGATGAAGTACTGGATACGAGAATACAGCATTTTCAGAACGCTTTGAAAAAACTGGGACTGTATCACCCGGAATATACAAAGTTTGGTGCTTATTATGCAAAATATGGATACAAACTTCTGAAAGAGTTTTACGAGGAAGGGAATCTGCCGACTGCCTTGTTTGTTGCGAATGATTCGATGGCAGCAGGAAGTTATCGGGCGGCATATGAACTTGGGCTTAAAATACCGGATGATATCAGTATTATTGGCTTTAATGATATCCCAACTGCGAAATACATGGTTCCTCCACTTACTACGGTGAGATTGTACATGGAGTTCATGGGAGAATATGCAGTAAAACTTCTGGAAGAGCGAATTATACATGGAAGAGAGATTTGTGTAAAAGTTTCAATCCCGACTAAACTTTATATACGTGACAGTGTTAAAAAATTTTAATAAGGTAAAAAAGTAAGAGGCTATGGAACGGAGAATGTCCTATAGTCTCTTTATGTATACAGATCGAGTGATGACAGATTGTTTTGTTATGATTTTTTAGCTAAAAATAAAGAGTTAAAATCAATTAAGTAAAAACAGACAACTTTAATTAAAATAAAAATATAGTTTTACCAAGATAAAAATTGTGAAAAGTATATAAAAATATGGTGTAAATAATAGGTAAAATAGAGAAAATTA
>ENA-OPRW01002141-OPRW01002141.1-human-gut-metagenome-genome-assembly--contig:-NODE-2141-length-11394-cov-2.364847_pt1 | contig 11394 bp, 9 predicted proteins | sample MGYA00241898_ERZ501890 | MGnify/ENA primary metagenome ERZ501890 (study PRJEB25962, sample SAMEA2042216) | human gut metagenome | biome: human gut; feature: human-associated habitat; material: faeces... | reverse complement strand
TAATCCGCCTCCGCCTGCGCCAGCCGCAGGCAATACTCGGCATCCTCAATCACCACCAAGGTATCACCTTTACGCACACGCTGGTACTCTTCAAAATATATCTTCTTGATAAATCCCTGTACACGGGTATTTATCGGGGTAATATGTTGTTTCACCTGAGCATTATTCGTGTATTCCACCCGTCCCAAATGAATAAAACGACTGGCTACCCAACAAATACCGACAACAATAACAAGGATTAAAACCACGTTAGGAATCAATTTCTTTCTATTTGTACTCATAACTGAAATATCAATTAAAATAATTATAAACTACCGATTGTTCTCTTCAACAAATAATACTGATACAGAATACCGATCCGGGCATTCGTCAACTCCAACTCGCTACTCAACTGAATATTGCTGGCATCCAGCATATCCGTCACCAAGGACAACCCGTTCAGGTAACGGTAATGCACTACGTCGTAATTCTCATGAGCCAATTGCACACTCTTCTCCCGTGTACGTAACCGGGAATAAGCCTCATCCAGCTCAATCCACGCGGAATGTATCCCGTTAGAGACCTGTTCATCCGCCAGTAACCGATCCTCTTCCGCCTTCCGGGTAGCAATCCGGGCTTGCTTCAACTTTTTATTATTCTTGAAAAGAGCGTCAAACTTGTACGAGATACCGATCCCGACATACCAATAATTAAAATTCTTATCAATCGGTGGTACCTCAATCAATATCGGTCCGTCAAAATTATTCGCGGCCACGAGTCCGATATTCGGCCTACGCCCGGCACGTACCAAGTCCTGTTGTTTCTTACTCATCTCTACCCCCAAATCTGCCAATTTCAAACGTGGAGATTCATTTTTCATTCCCTGCCAAGACAACTCATCCCGCCTCTCGATATTCCTTGCCAACACGGTCGTATCGGGCAAAATAACCGTCTCAGGGGTCAGACCGATCGTCGTGGTCAACTGACGGTTCAAAATCTTAATCCGGTTCCGGATACTCGTCAATCCCAACTCCAGATTCTGCAATTGAAGTTCATAACGGGTAATATCGCTCTTCAAGGCCGTCCCCTGTTGAAAGGCAGCTTGAATCTCTTTCACCAACAAGCGGGTTTGCTCGATATTTTTCTCGTAGACCTCTTGTTGGTTATACAACTGGTAAAGTTCCAAGTAATACCCCACCAACAGAAACCGCACCTCCTGGCGGTTATCCTGTAATTCCAGTTCTGCCACCTGTTGTTGCAACTCGCTCAACTGAATACTACGGTTGATAGCTCCCCCGGCATACACCACCTGTGTCGCTTTAATCGCGAAATTATTCCCGTAATGCGGCATAGAGGCCTTCTGCCCGTCAGAAAAATCCCGATCCGTCATCCAGCCGTTCCCGATATAACTGAACGACAAATTTGCCTCAATAGAAGGCAGTTTATCACTTTTAGCCGTTTTTATCCCCTGTTTTGTTTCATCAATAGCCAAGCGATGCGAGCGGATACTCCGACTATTCGTGTCGGCCAAACGAAACATTTCATCCACGCTCAAAACCCTTTGTTGCGCACAAACCGGTAACAGACCGGCCATACACAATAGTCCTGTCACAATTTTCTTCCTATTCATCTTGCTTTCTCTTTCTTTAAGACGCTGCAAAATTCCTAAAAAAGCCACAACAATCGGATGTTCGAAAACCGAGAGAATTTGTTTTATTTGAAACTACCCTCCCGCAATTATTCCTATTTTCATCGAAAAACAGTATCTTCGTGCGTTTTTTACAAAGGGAGAATTAACTATGAAGGAACTTTTAAAAAAGTATTTGATATTCGTTATTGGATTGTATTTTCTAGCCGCGGGAATCGTATTAATCATCCGTTCGGCACTAGGCACCACTCCTATTTCCAGTGTAAACTACGTATTGAGCCTGAACAGCTCTCTATCCTTGGGAACCTGCACGTTCATCATCAATATGCTATTGATCATCGGGCAATTCTGGCTAATCCGGAACAATAAAAGTAAACGGGACATCATCGAGATTCTACTCCAGTTACCTTTTTCTTTCATATTCTCGGCATTTATCGATCTGAATATGCTTTTGACAAGTGGTGTACACCCCTCGAATTACGGGATGTCCATCGCCTTGCTACTCGTTGGCTGCCTCGTGCAATCCATCGGTGTTGTCCTCGAAATAAAACCCCATGTTGCCATGATGAGTGCCGAGGGATTCGTAAAATATGCCTCCCGCAGTTGTAACAAAGAATTCGGAAAATTCAAAGTGTACTTCGACGTTACCCTAGTCACGTCAGCCGTCATCCTTTCCCTCATCTTGAGCCAACGCATAGAAGGTGTGCGGGAAGGTTCCATCATCGCAGCCTGCATAACGGGTTATCTGGTAAGCTTTCTGAACCAAAAAATCATGACACAAAAAACATTACACAAACTTCGCTCCATCATCACAAGATAACCCTTCAGCATGGAGTCTTACAATATTGTCAACATCCAAGAAATCGAGACCTTCAAAAAAGGTGAATCCTACAAGGGGGAGATCACCGTGTTCACCTCTGACATCGGCCCTAAATTTCTCCTGTTCGGAAATAAATCCGTTTACCTGAATGCCTTTTCCTATATGCTGGTGCTATCGGGAAGAGCCACGCTTTTGGTCGATAGCGTGGAATACCCAATTGACGCTCATTCATTGTGCATCCTGTCCCCACTGCACCTCACAAATTTTCGCCAAGTAAGCCGTGATTTTCAATGTCTGTGCCTCTGTTCCCGTAAGAATTTCATCGATCGCCTACCCATTCTCAACATCCAACACCGAATTACCCACGGGATGAATATGTACCACTACCCGATCGTGCAAATTTCTGAGGAAGAGAAACACCTACTAGCCTCCACCATGGAAGACCTCCGGATTCAACTTTTCCGGACGGAACATTCCTATCAGTTGGAAATGATCCAGAACGCCTTAACCCGCTATTATCTGGAAATAGACAATATATTGGATAACAAAGGAATAAATGAAGTTACTGAAAGAGTCCCACAAACCCGATACGCCAATATATTACGGAAGTTTATCTCGTTACTCATGCTCCATTACAAAACGGAACATTCCGTTCCTTTTTATGCCCGGCAAATGAATATCACGCCCCAATACTTGACTTCTATCATCAAAGCACAAACCGGTCGCACCGTGAATAATTTCATTTGCGAAATGTTGTACAGCGAGGCCCGTAACCTTCTCACCTTATCCGAATTTTCCATCCAACAAATCGCCACCGAGTTACATTTCTCAGATCAAGCCTCCTTCAGTAAGTTTTTCAAAAGATGGGCCGGCATTTCACCCCTAGAATTCAGAAACGTGATGGTGAAATCCAAAAAGTAAAAAATAGTTTCTTCAAAAAAGAGAAATTTCAAACATAATAGGACCGTAACTATGTGAAAATTAACAGCTAAATGATAAGAAATTCAGTTCTAATTACATTGTCATCAATTGAACAATACTTGATCACTACCGTCATGAACCTTATAGATACCTTATAGAAACCTTATATGAACCTTATATATAATAAGGTTCATAAAGTATTTATAAAATGTAATGAAAATATTATATTCGGTAGTCATCCGTTAGTCATTATCTATTAATTACAAATTCAGAATAAACCTTAGCACAAACAAGTATAATCCTCACTTATTCCTTCCAAACATACATAAGAAAAATGAGGCACACTCGTTCATTATCATAATATTCACTCGTAAAACACTAAAAATAAACACATTAACATGATACCTGAATTTATTGGCAAAACGGGGAAATGATACCTTTTATGATACCTCTTATGCCTCAAATTATCCCTTAATCCTAATATCACAAATCATTCAGACAAAATAGAAAAGAGAAGTAACAGCACTGATAATCAACAAATTTCATTAAAAAAACAAACCCTCACAGTTTTCCAACTATAAGGGTTTTCTTCATGTTGTTGCCCCACTAGGATTCGAACCCAGACAGACAGAACCAGAATCTGTAGTGCTACCATTACACAATAGGGCAATTGTTTTATTGCGGTGCAAAGATAGTAGTTTTTTGGAATTTCAAAAAACTACTATCTATTTTTTCATGCTACTTCAATATTTTTTGATACTCTTCGTTGTTCGACAAAACCTCCAGCGCCTTAGCTATATCTTTGTCACTACGGATATGATACTCGATCACACCCTCTTGCATATAATAACGTTCCATCAACTGGTCGGACAATATATCGGAAATCTCTTTCTTGAAAACATCCAAATCCCGATCAATAGAGTGTCCGAGGCTATTCTTCAATTGCTCTACCTGGCTGGATACTTGATCATAGTATTTCTCGTCTTGAGTTGCCTTTACCAATCTTTCCAGAACAAGCTGGGAGGCTGTCTCGTATTCAAATTCACGCTTTTTCAAGTATTCCTTGAACTCGTTGAACAATTCATCCGACAAAACAAATTCAGAAGGAGCTGCAATCGTGGGATGAGTTGCCGCATATTCATTGACAAAATCAAAGATCATATCCTGCAACACCAGTTCCTGGGTTACCTTAGCGTATTTCTCCGGTTCAATCTTCACGTCCGGCGTAATACCACCACCGTCATACACAGTTCTCCCTGCTTTCGTTTTAAAGGGTTTCATTAAAGAATCGGGAATCGTACCCACGCTACCATCCGGATTACGGTGGGAATAATCTACCGCTTGAATACAGCGTCCGCTAGGGATATAATATTTCGCCGTGGTTACCTTTAATTTCGTGTTATAGACCAGATCACGGGTTGTCTGCACCAATCCCTTACCGAATGAACGTTCACCGATTACAACCGCCCGATCGTAATCCTGCAAAGAACCGGAAAGGATCTCCGAGGCTGAGGCTGATGCCCGATCGATCAGCACGGCCAGTTTCATATCCGGCAACAAGGGATTTCTCGTCGTGCGATATTCCTTATCCCATTGTTTCATCTTTCCTTTCGTGCTTACAATCAAGGAACCTTTGGGCAGGAAGAAATTGGCAATCTCCACTGCTTGGTCCAGCAATCCTCCCCCGTTACCGCGAAGATCAAGAACAAGGGACTGCGCTCCCCGGTTTTTCAAATCCATGATCGCGCTTCTCACGTCGTCGGCAGCCTTATCCGTGAAACCGGTAAAATAGATGTACCCAATCTCGTTATTCAGCATCCCGTAGTAAGGAACACTGGGAACCTGTACGACCTCCCGAAGAACCCGCTTCTCCAAAGGCTTTTCTTCCCCGACACGTTGCAGTTTAAGTACCACCTCTTTACCGGGTTGTCCTTTCAGACGAGAACTCACGTACTCGACATTCTTTCCCTTCATATTTTCCCCGTCAACAGCCAGAATTAAATCACCCGGAAGTAACCCGGCCTTGTAAGAAGGAGATCCCTTATAGGGTTCGCGGATCACCACGTAATCATCCTTCATACCGATCACGGAACCGATCCCGGCGTATTCGCCCGTTGTCATCATCTTGAACTCATCCAACTTAGTTTCCGGGTAATAAACCGTGTAGGGGTCCAGTTTCTTCAACATGGCGTCAATCCCGTCCTGCACCATTTTCTCCGGCTGCACGTCATCCACGTAAAAAAGATTCACGTCCCGGAAAAGCGTGGCAAAAATATCCAATCCCTTACTAATCTGGAATCTTTTATCGTCTTCCTTCAAGCCAAGCATCCCGAAAGCCAGTAACAAGACTCCCGAAATGAAGATAATTACACGTGTATTTTTTCTCATAATCTTATTTTAATAACAATCTAGCGAAAATAGTATATATCCAACAAAATAACAAATTTCACGGCACCGGATCGTAGCCCGAACCTCCCCATGGATGGCAGGAACATATCCGTTTTATCGCGAGGTATAATCCTTTTACCGGACCGTGTTTCCGTAACGCCTCCACCGCGTATTGTGAACACGTCGGGGTATAGCGGCAACTTGGGGGTGTCCAGGGGGAAATACATAACTGATAAAATTTAATAGGTATCAGCAATATCCCCACCACTATCTTTTTCAATATAGCTCCTAATTTTTTTAATAGCACCGGTTATCGCTTTTTCGATTTTACTATATTCAAAAATTCCGTCATGCAAATATATGAACAATATATCCATCGTTTTATCCTCCGGGATATAAGAGTACAATATATTTTTATTCAGACGATAGGTCTCCCGAATCAAACGTTTTACCCGGTTACGTTTCACGGCTCGCTTGAAACGCCTTTTAGAAACGCTCACGGCTATTCGGGCCGGGAAATCTTTCTCTTCCCTCGGGTATAACCGGATTACCACTCGTAACGGATAAGACACGAAACTATAGCCCGAGGACAGAAGTTCCTCGAATCCCCCCTTCCGGCATAGCCGTTCTTCCTTGCAAAACGTGTATTTTATCGTTTCATCCATATACGAGTGCAAACATACAAAAAATGGACATCGTTTGATGTCCATTTTCCTATTTTGATTTATTTTCTTTGTTGTAAGCCTTAATGAACTGTTCCAGCGCCATGGTCATCGAAGGGGCTTTTTCCGTGGGGGCTTTTATATCAAGCCTCAACCCGGCCTCCTCAACCGCCTCGGCTGTCGCCTCCCCGAAGGCCGCGATAATTGTCGAACCCTGTTCAAAATTCGGATAGTTGTGGAACAATGACTTGATACCGGCCGGAGTGTAGAATGCCAATATATCATACTCTTTCAAATCCGGAATTTCAGAGGCTACATCACTGGACACGGTTTTATAGAATACGGATTTCGTGTACTTCAGGTGTAGTTCATCCATCAAAGCGGGGATATTTTCTTTATGCACGTCGGAAACCGGAACTAGGAAGTTTTCGGTCTTATGCTTTAACAGAATTTTCGTCATATCCTCGACTTTCTTGTCCCCGTAGAAAATTTTTCTCTTACGGTACACGATATATTTCTGAAGATAGAAAGCAATAGCCTCTGATATACAGAAATACTTCATCGTGTCGGGAACGGTTACCCTCATTTCGGTACAGATCCGGAAGAAATGGTCGATAGCCGTACGACTGGTGAAAACGATCCCGGTAAAATCAAGAATATTTATCCTTTCTTGACGAAATTCTTTTGCCGTGACACCTTCTACCTTTATAAATGATTTGAATTCTAATTTCAATCCAAATTCTTCTGCCAAATCAAAATACGGAGATTTCTCGGTTGTCGGCTTTGGCTGCGAAACTAGTATCTTCTTTATTTTCAACTCTTTCTGTTTTAAAATTACACTAACTTCTCTAACTTATTCCAATAGCTTGTACAAGACAAGAATCGGCAATATTTCAAGCCCACAAAGGTACAAAATCATATACAAAATTGAAACTCTATATCCATATAATATTTTAATCAATCTTATAAATCTGAAAACCAGAATAATGATACCAAGCCCTAAAATGACATATAATAACATATTTATCGCCGAAGTTTGCACGTAAAACAAGGCCAGCACGAACGGGGATATGGATAATCCCAACACGATCGCGCTTGTGCGCAAATTCAAGATGATCTCCGATGCACAATGCCTTCTATTAAATGCCCACCCGAAAAGCCGCACAAGTCCCAAGACTAAAAAATAGTAACCGAAGATGATCAGAAAATAGATTAAGGCATTAAAGAATACAAAGGGAGGATCGATTAAAAAAGCCATCAACATGGACAAGATTGAAAAAGAAAGGCTAACCGACAAGAAAACGAAGAAGTAGTTCGGAATCCCGCCTTCCGATTGTAAACTGGCCCCTCTTTTCCGGTTGAAAAAATAGGTATATACAGTAGTGAGGAAACCTCTTCCTCGCAGGCGCAACAAAGCGATAAAAACGAGATACACGACCGTGTAAATCAGAATACTGGAAATAAATTCAATATTCATTTTCTCCCCGCTCAAAGGAATTCCGTCCACTAATTCCACCTGATTCGTCAGCGTGTCAAACGGTAAGAAAGGTTTCCAAGAGACCGCTTCTCTTAACAAAGAGGCCGGAAACACCACAGAATCCGACACCGGCACGATACTATCCGTTATAACTGAATCTATTTGCTCGTCCAACATTCCCAACAACATCTTTATATTCTAACATTAATGTGCCTCGTACCAGCTTTTCCCGTAGCCCGTACCCACGGTTAAAGGCACCGCTAAACTCACGACGTGTTCCATGCAATCCACCACGAGATTCTTCAATTCCTCGATTTCCTCGTGATGACATTTGAAGTTCAATTCGTCATGCACCTGCAAAATCATCTTGGAACGTAATCCCCGCTCTTTTAATTTCTGATGAATACATATCATCGCTTTCTTAATAATATCGGCAGCCGATCCCTGGATAGGAGCGTTCACCGCGTTTCGCTCGGCAACACCCCGTACAACCGCATTCCGGGAATTTATATCTCTCAAATAACGACGGCGGCCCATGATCGTCTCCACGTACCCTTTTTTCCGGGCTTTCTCCACGGATTCTTCCATGTAACGTTTCACTCCGGGATAAAGGGCAAAATAGCCTTCAATCAGTTCCTTACCCTCTTTCCGGGAAATTTTCAGCCGTTCCGCCAATCCCCAAGCCGAAATACCGTAAATAATCCCGAAATTAGCCGTTTTCGCCCGTCGTCTCATCTCCGGGGTCACCTCGTCCAAAGGCACATGATAAATTTTAGATGCCGTTGCAGCATGGACGTCTTCCCCTTTCAGGAAAGCATTGATCAGTTCCGGCGTACCACTTAAATGTGCCATCAATCTTAACTCTACCTGTGAATAGTCGGCCGAGAAGAACCCATAATCTCCCGTGATAAAAGCTTTCCGAATGTTCCGACCTTCGGCTGTCCGGATAGGTATATTTTGCAAGTTCGGATTCAAGCTACTCAATCTTCCGGTTGCCGCCTCCGCTTGGTTAAAATGCGTGTGAATCTTTCCGGTTGCCGGATCAATATACGTGGGTAAAGCCTCCGCATACGTGGTCAACAATTTCTTTAATCCCCGGTAATTAAGTATATGTCCTACAATCGGGTGTGCATCTTCTAATTTTGACAACACCTGTTCGGAGGTACTGTATTGGCCTGTTTTAGTTTTCTTGTTGCCGGGATCAATATTCATCTGGTCGAATAATATCTCGCCCAACTGCTTGGGAGAGCTAATATTGAATTCTTTACCGGCCATTTCATATATAATTTTCTCTGTCTCCGCGATTCTTATTTTCAAATCCTCGGATAGCTCATCCAGTGCCACCTTATCAATGGACACACCCTCGTACTCCATGTCGGCCAGAACAGATACCAAGGGCATTTCAATTTCTTCATACAGCTTATAAAGCCCGACTTCCTGTAAAGCCTCTTCCAGTTTTCCTTTCAAGCGGAATAATATATCCGTACGTTCGGCAAAATCCTTATCTTTCTTGGCTCCTTCATCGGGAAATAAAGATAATTGAGGATTCTCGGTATTATCTCCTTTTATCAAGCGATAATTCAGCATTTCCAAAGCAACACGTTCCAGTTCGTGGGAACTATCCGGTTGTAGAACGTAATGTGCAATCTTGACATCAAATATTTTATTTAGAATCTCTACCCCGGCTTTTCTTAACCAAATAATATCGTCCTTCACGTCATTCGAGATCAAAACTTTGTTCTGATCTTCAAGAATAGGTTTAAATAAACGAATCACGTCCTCGGCCTTATCTTTCGCTGAAGGTAATCGCAGATAACAGGCTGTATTAACGGCTGTTGAAAAACAGAGATAGTCCGGATAAGAGTTATAAATAGTGCCATCTCCAAAGATCACGTTCAACACGTATTCCGGGGCCTCACTCAACTTTTGAAGTAATTCATCCCGTTCCGCCACGGTAGTGATTTCCCGATAATCGACTTCTTCCGGGTGAATGGTCTCTACCAAATTTTCCTCGTGTTCTATCATGAACACTCGCTTTGCCAGAGAGAAAAGCTCTAATTCATTGAAGATCGGCTTTAACACATCGTCTTGAATCTCACCCAATGCCAAATCTTCAGCATTTACATCCGTGGGTACTTCCGTGTTGATCGTCACCAGTTCCTTTGATAAAAAGACAGTATCCTGACAACACAACAAACGCTCTTTTTGTTTGCCTTTCAGTTCATCTATATGTTGATATACCCCTTCTATACTTCCATATTTATAAATCAATGTGGCAGCACTTTTCGGTCCGACACCATCACATCCCGGCACGTTATCCGCCGTGTCACCCATCAAACCAAGAATATCGATCACCTGTTCCACCCGCTCGATCCCGAAATGATCCAATACTTCCGGAATACCCCACACTTCAGATTTATTTCCGGCACGCCCCGGTTTATACATGAACACTCGTTCGCTGACCAACTGGGCGTAATCTTTATCCGGCGTGATCATATATACCTGAAACCCTTCTTTCTCTCCCCGCTTAGCCAGCGTACCGATCACGTCGTCCGCCTCAAACCCGCTGACAACAATGGATTTAATGCCTAATCCTTCAATAATACTTTTAATATAAGGCACCGACTTTCTCAGGTCCTCCGGCATCGGGGGACGCTGGGCCTTGTAGGGAGGGTACATTTCATGACGAAAAGTAGGACCTTCCGGGTCAAAAACTACTGCCAGATGAGTCGGTTTTTCCAATTCAAGCAATTCCAGTAAAAAATTAAAAAAACCGAAAGTGGCCGATGTATTTATTCCCGTCGTCGTGATCCGGGGATTATTGATAAACGCGTAATATGAACGGTAAATCAACGCGTAAGCATCCAGCAAGTACAATTTTTTCTCCTCGTTAGTCATCATCTTTCCTTTTCAAATTAATCCACACAAAGTTAGACTTTTTCTCCTAACTTTTCTGCTTACTTATTTGTTTTATATTTCAGAATACCTATATTTGTCCCGAACAATGAAAAGAAAATGAACACGATGTACACCTCATATTACTATTTCTATTATTACTTTCCGGAAAAGTAAAGGGGGAATATTGTGATCATATAAAATATACAGGCCCCGAATTTCGGGGCCTTTTTTATTTAAAACCATAGACATGAATACTATTTTTTCACATACAGGTCTTTATTATTACTACTATTATTATTACCTCAACAACAGCTGGGATGACCTTGTATTACCTGTAAAAATGTAAGTAACACGTATTATATTCATTCAACCCGGCTGATCCCAGCCGGGTTTTTTAATTTAAATCCATAAATCATGACAAACAACATTCAATTTTACAGCGGAGAGAACATACCCCTGGAACTACATAAAGTCCGGGTCGTTCAAAAACTACATCTCGTACCCGTGGAACGACGCCTGAAAGCTTTGCAGGAATCCGGGTTCAATACCTTCAAGCTAAATACGAACGATGTGTTTCTGGATATGCTCACGGATAGTGGAA
>ENA-OPRW01002125-OPRW01002125.1-human-gut-metagenome-genome-assembly--contig:-NODE-2125-length-11449-cov-2.561260_pt1 | contig 11449 bp, 9 predicted proteins | sample MGYA00241898_ERZ501890 | MGnify/ENA primary metagenome ERZ501890 (study PRJEB25962, sample SAMEA2042216) | human gut metagenome | biome: human gut; feature: human-associated habitat; material: faeces... | reverse complement strand
ATATTTTTAAAATGATTCCAGGAATAGGAACAGTGACTGGTGGTGCAATTTCTGCAACGACAGCAGCATTTTTAACTACAGCATTAGGAAATGCATATATTAAAATTTTGATAAAAATTAGTAAAGGTGAAATGCGGGTAAGTGATTTAACAACCAAAGAAGGACAGAAAATTTTGAAACAAGAACTAAATACACAATTAAGGGAAAAAAGAGATAGATAATATTGAAAAAGGAGAAAGAGACTTTGTTTAGAAAAAAGTTATTACTGGAGGAATTAGTATGGAAGACAAGGAGAAAGAATTTTTTGAAAATCTTATAAAAGCAGAGGTGGAAAACACTGTGAAGATATCTATGAATACACAGCTTATGCCCAAAATAGAAGAACTAAAAAATTTAATTCAAACGCAAAAAAGAAAGAGATTAGCAGAGAGAATAACCAACAGAGTGATATGTACCATAGGAATAATATTTGCAATACCTAGATTAATTTCAGTGTTATCTGAAAAGCTATATACAACATCTCTAAAAAAACCTATTTTTGATGAGGATTGGACATCTGAATATGTAAAAGTTAAAAGAACTAAAGGGAAGGAGCACAATGACAATGGCTGATTCATATGAGAATCTAGAGATACTGCAGGATATAGGAAATAAAATAAAGGATGAATATAGTAACTTTACGACTTTAAATATTGTGATAATTGGTAAAACAGGCGTTGGAAAGAGTACACTTATTAATACTATTTTTGGTCAGAAATTAGCAGAGACGGGCATAGGAAAACCTGTTACACAAGCTATTAGAAAAATTGAAAAGAAAGATATTCCATTAGTTCTTTACGATACACCAGGGATGGAATTAAAGGGAGATAATACGGCCCAAAATCTATTGGATGATGTTGTTGATTTGATTAATAATGGAACTGAGACAGGAGATGTAAATCAGGCAATCCATTGTGTATGGTATTGTATTAACGCATCATCCGGGCGTATTGAACCAACGGAAATTCAATTTTTGAGAGACCTTGCAATAAAAACAAAATACTGTAATGTTCCTCTTGTTGTTATTTTGACAAAATCCATTTTAAAGGAAAATGTGAAACAAATAAAAGAAGAAATTGAAAAGGAAAATTTACCAATTAAAAAAATCATCCCGGTGCTATCGGAAAATTTTCCAACTGATGGTGGAATGGAAATAAAAGCACATGGCATAGAGCAACTCGCATGGGAAATGAATGATATTCTTCCTGACTATGTGAAAGCAACTTTTATATCCATTCAGGATGCTAGCATAGCGCTTAAACAAGAAAAAGCAAGGATAGTTATCAAAAGTACAGTCATAACGGTAATGGTGATAGGAGGTTTGCCTATACCTACTTCTGATGCTCCGCTTATTATGACCGTACAGATGGATATGATAGCAAAAATCACAGCAGCATTTGGCTTAAGAATTGAGAAAGAAAAGTATATGACTATTATCTATGCAATTCTTGGAACAACTGGAGCAACGAGTGCAGGAAAAAAATAGTGAGTAATATTTTTAAAATGATTCCGGGAGTTGGAACGATTGCAGGTGGTGCAATTTCAGCAGCAACAGCAGCAACGTTAACAACTGCTCTTGGTGAAACATATATTGTTATCTTAGGCCAAATCGCAAAGGGAAAAATTAGTCTTGCGGATTTATCTACTAAAAAAGTTCAGAGAGAAATGCAGCATGAATTTAAAGCTCAAATGAAAAAAGCATCAAAATTAGCTATATAAATAGCGATGGATAAAAACAAGAGAGCAATGATTATTTGATAGAGTTTGATCATTAGGGAATAGAGAGGAGATAAGTATGTCAGAATTCAATGTAGTTCTTGAAGGTGAATACAAAGGGAAAAAGATAAAAAAAGGATCATTTCTTGAGATCATTACTGAGGGGGAAAATTCGAAAATAAGCATCAATAAATCTAATGTGCAAGCTTATGATATTCTTGATGAGACAGATAAGAAAACTTACTCTGTCTGGAAAGGCATGTGGGGGAATATGATCGTTCCATTTTTAGGTTGGGCAGCAGGAATCGGCGGAAAGAAAAAAGAAGTTTATCTTGTTTCTATTAATTGGAGAGGTGGAAAAAAATCATTAATCTGTATCGAAAAAGGCTGGAAGGAAGCGTTAATTAGAGGCATGTTTTAGTAAAAATATGGTTTTAACAGAAAGAGATATAAGCTTTATTAAATAGCATGAAATATCTGCATAGAATGCTATGGAAGGAATAAATACCAGGGGGAATTGCTTATGAAAAAAGACAGCAAAAAATCCCGCAAACTCCAACGCGAAAAAGCAGAACGCTTGTCATTGGAAAGTGCAAAGGGAAAAGCATCACCGGATTCCAAGCGGGGCAGGAGAATCCATACATGTCCTCATTATACATTAGTTCCTAAGGCGTATGATTGCGAATGGGAATATTCCAAGGATCTTAGTCCTTATCCCTGGAACACACCGACACTAGATGGACCGTTGGAAGTTCCAAGATGCATAGGAGTAGTGCTTCCGGGAATGAATGCTATAGGAGGAACACTGATTCATGTAGAGATTCCTATGTTGCATTTGAAGTATGCGAAATTCCGCGGAGTCATGAACAACTACATACGTCCTATTTCAGACACCGAATGCCAGTGCTCCCAGTGCCAAAAGAAATTCCCGATCGAGTACGACTTGAAATCCGCATTTCTTTATTTCGGAGTGGCGACGGTGTTATACGTGGCAGGCATGGCACTGCCGATACAGTCTGAATGGCTCCGGTTGGGATACCGCACGATCTTATTAGGCGTATTCATCGCATTTATGGTTAAAAGGGATTTACCTTTACGAGAACTCCCGTACGTAGGACGTTTCTTCCGTTAATCGGTAGGTTCGGAGGGCTTGGACGGCGTGGCGATTGGCATCGTGATAACGAAGCGTGAGCCTTTCGTATAAGACGGATCTGTCTTTATCTTACCGTTTAGCCGGTTAACGATCAAGCGACATAGGTAAAGCCCCAGGCCAGAGCCGGGAATGAAATCATTGGTCTTCGTGAAACGCTCGAATATCCATTCCTGTTTGTCTTGAGGGATGCCGCAACCCGTATCTGTTACCGACAGGGTCACTAAATTGGCTCCGCTATCCAGATGGTATGAAAGCGTGATGCTTCCTTTCTCCGTGAATTTATTCGCGTTTGCCAGCAGATGCGAGATGATCAAACTGAAATAAGCACGGTTGGTCAAGATCATATCATTCTCCTTATCGCCTTCCACCACATAGTTGATCTCCGGCTTCTCTTGATATTTCTTTACCTGTTGCATCTCATGTAAACAAAGCTCATGGATACGTGTGGGAACAAGAGGAAGGGAATCATTGCCGCTATCGAGCTGGGCGATCTCAAGGAGATTGTTCAGCATGGAAGTCAAGTGGTAACAGTTTTCATAGATAATACGGCTGAAAGCCTGTTTCTCGTCCATGGAGATATCGTCGTTGGTGATGAGTTCCGAGAAACCGTTGATTGCGTTTAAGGGAGTCCGTATCTCATGCGACATATTCCGGATGAAGGCGGTCTTCATCTCCTCGCTCTCTTGTGCTTTCTGGTTCGCTATCAAGACCTGCTCATTGGATTTTTGTAGTGCTTGATAAAGAGATCTCATTTTGCCTAGCCGGAAAAAGATATAGAATACGGTGCATAAAGCTAGAAGCAATAAGGACATATACAGGTAATTCTCTTTCTTGCTTTCCTGTAATTCCAGTTCCAATGATTTCTTTTCGATCACCAACTCGTTCGCCCCTTTCTCGATCTCCAGATTTTCCATTTTCTTCCTGAGTTCTTGCATACGCAAGGTATCTAGCAATACTGCGTACTCCTTGGATGTCTCATAGGCCTCCTTGTACATCCGGAGGCTGTCGTAGGCGGCAGCTTTGGCGGATACATAAGCGATTACATGTTCCTTGTAAAGCGGTATCTGTTTGGAGAAATTGATCAAAGAGTCGCTGAACTCAATGAATTTCTTATAGTCCTTAATACCTAGGTAATAATTCGATGAGGTGTAGTAGAGCTCATACTCCGGGGCGGCGCTAGCTGATTCCGGATAAGTTTTCAACAGATTCATGAACTCACGGTAATAGGAGGTCGCCAAATCTTTTCCGATAGCCTCGGCGCTAATGGCAAGGTTTGAATAAGCGCTTAATAAATGGCGTTTGTTGATCGCGTAAGGACGTTTCCTCATCTCCGGGATATTAGAGTAGCCCAAGATCGTGTTTAGGTAACGGGTAGCATATTGTCCTCGTTCTTGAGGGTCACTCGCATAAGCGCATAGCATGAAATAGGTGTTAGGCAAGAAATTGTACGCATATCGTAGGGGCAGTTTTTCCGCCTCGGCCAGAACATTATCGAAATATTCTTTCCCTTGCTTGAAGTCCTCCTGAAGCATGTTCTCTTCCATGACGCTGTTGCTGACAGCCATACCAAGTACATAATTACAGGCTATTTTCTCATAGGGAGACAATTTGTCGGGTTCCTCCAGCTTGAATAGGCAATTCATGAGGACTTTCCTTCTCGGTTCACCGGATGTGTAGAATATGACGCGCGTATCTTGGATCATTTTCATGAACGATACGAGGCTGGTTCTGGCTTCTCCTTTTAGCTCCTGCTCGGCCTTGGCGATGTAGGCGTTTGCGCTATCGGTCTGGTCCGTGTTGATATAATGCCGGAGAATCTCGGTCAATGCCGCTTCCTTATAGTAATTGTCATTCGCTTTTAAGGCTTCCTGATAGAGTTGTTTAGCGTTTACTAATATGTCATCGTTTCGTGAGATGTCCATTAAATTGGTAAGGATTTCCAATCTTGAGCGTTCGGAGGTTGCTTTTTGCAAGGCGTTTTTGAGTGAGTCTGGTGTGGTCGTTTGAGATGAAACGACAAAGGACATAAACAATAAGCATAAAAGCATTAGATATCGTTTCATACAAATAGGATCTCTTGTTGTTGTATTGTAAATGCAAATATACGTAATCTCACCATAAAAAAGCTATTAAATAGTTAGAAAAACAAACAATTGGAATATCTTTGCATAAATATGGGACAAGATTAATACCGCATGGAAAAAGGATTGCTACATAAACAGATTATGGATTTTTTTGTCCGTAATTTCGACGTCAGGCAGGAAAAGGAAGATGAGCTGGAGACGATAGAATCCATTAAAAAGGGGATAGAGTTTAAGGGGACGAACTTATGGGTACTTATTTTCGCTACGTTTGTCGCTTCTCTCGGGTTAAATACCAACTCTACGGCAGTGATCATTGGCGCGATGTTGATCTCGCCGCTGATGGGACCGATCATGGGATTTGGCTTGGGATTGGGAATCTCCGATTTCGAGTTGATCAAGCGTTCGTTCCGTAATTTCGCTACCGCTACTATTTTTAGCGTGATTACCTCCACCTTATATTTCTTGATCTCACCGATCAGCGAGGCGCAAAGCGAGTTGCTTGCCCGTACGCAACCTACGGTATACGATGTATTGATCGCTTTCTTCGGTGGTCTGGCCGGAATCGTGGCGAGCTCGACAAAGAGTAAGGGTAACGTGATTCCGGGTGTAGCTATCGCTACGGCTTTGATGCCTCCGCTTTGTACGGCTGGATTCGGGTTGGCGAGTGGCAATTTGTATTACTTTTTCGGTGCTTTTTATCTGTATTTTATCAATACGGTTTTTATCAGTTTGGCTACGTTTGTCGTCGTTCGTTTGTTGAAATATCCGAAGAAAGTTTTCTTGGATAAACAACGGGAAAAGATCGTGACTCGTTACGTGGGTATCATTGTTTTTTTCACGATCGTGCCGAGCCTTTTCTTGAGTTATAACTTGATCCGGAGTAGTTATTTCAATGATCGGGTACGTAACTTCGTATCGGAGGAGTTGACTTTCCCGAATACGCAAATCTTGAATAAGGTCGTTACGGATACGAGCGAGAAAAAGGAGGTGAAAGTAGTCTTGATCGGCCAGACGGTACCGGATGAGATGATCGCTAACGCCCGGGCTAAATTGCCTAAGTATGGATTGAAAGATGTGCATTTAGTCGTGCAACAAGGCTTCGGACAAGAGGCCACGGATATCAATGAGTTGAAAAGCCTCTTGATGCAGGATTTATATAAGAATAGCGAGGAGGTACTACGTGCGCAGACCATCCAGATAGATTCGTTAAAACGACAGGTTGACAAATATCAGAGTTATAGGCGTTTGACATCCGAGTTGCTCCCGGAGATGAAGGTTCTTTTCCCCTATGTAGTTGAGGCATCTTGCTCGAATACGTATATCGTGAATACGGAGACGGCGAAGCCGGATACGGTTATGCTGGTTTATCTGAAAAGTAAGACGATCATTAAAGATGCGGAACGTAAGAAGATCAGGGAATGGCTGTCGGCTCGTGTGGAAATGAAAAATATTAAATTACTAATCGAATAATTTAGACTAATCAGAGTAGAATGAAGTTGATGAAAAGAGTGTGGGCGGCTTTGTTGCTTTTAGCCGCTTCCGGCCAGTTATATGCCGATGAGGGCATGTGGGTGCTGAAGGAATTAAATAAGCAGAATTTGGCGAGAATGGCTGAGTTGGGTTTTACCCCATCCTATGATCAGTTGTATAGTGAGACGGATCCTTGCGTGGCGAACGCCGTGGTAATCTTCGGTGGGGGATGTACCGGTATTACGGTCTCTAACGAGGGATTGATCTTCACGAATCACCATTGTGGTTTCGGAGCCATCCAGCAGTTGAGTAGTGTGGAGCACGACTATCTGAAAGATGGTTTTGTCTCTCAAAGTAAACAGGAAGAACTTCCGGTTCCAGGCTTGACGGTACGTTACCTGAAAGAGACCGTAGACGTGAGCGATCGTATCAACAGCCAGATCTCCGGTATCGAGGATGAGTTCCAGCGTTTGTCGGCGGCTGATTCTATCGGTCGTGTGATTTGTGATTCCGTGGGAAATAATGAGTTCCTAGCGGCTGATGTTGTCCCTTTCTATAGCAATAATAAATATTTCTTGGTGGTGTACGATGTTTATCGTGACGTGCGTATGGTTTTCGCTCCGCCTAGCTCTATCGGTAAGTTCGGTGGCGATACGGATAACTGGATGTGGCCTCGGCATACCGGTGATTTTTCCGTATTCCGTGTGTACGCCAACGCAGATAATAAACCGGCGGAATACAACGCGGATAATAAGCCTTATACCCCGAGATATGTAGCGGAGGTGTCTATGCAAGGCTATCAAGATAAAGATTATGCCATGACAATCGGTTTTCCGGGAAGCACGGATCGTTATTTGTGCTCTTGGGGCGTGCAACAGCGTATCGAGAATAGTAATAAGCCTCGTATCGAGGTGCGTGGCATCAAGCAGGGCATCTGGAAAGAGGCGATGTTGGCTAGCGACGCTGTACGTATCAAATATGCTTCTAAGTATGCGGGAAGCTCCAATTATTGGAAGAACTCGATCGGTATGAATAAAGGATTGGCGAATCTAAACGTGATCGAACGTAAACGTGCGGAGGAGACGGCCTTCGCTGATTGGGTAGCGAAAGATCAGGCCCGGGGCGCTAAATATGGCGAGGTCTTGAATTTGCTGGAAAAAGGATATACCTCGACCAATAAATATAGAGAGGCTTTGACCTATTTGAATGAGGCGTTTTCTAGTGGAGCGGAGATTATTCGTTTGGCCCGTATGGTGCAATCGGTGGATATTGAAGGAGCTACCCCGGAAGAGATTACTGTCTTTTTAGAGGATCGTATCCAACCGTTCTTCAAGGATTACGAGCCGTCTTTGGATCAGAAGGTACTGGCCGCGATGATGAAGATCGCGAAAGAACGTGTATCTCCGGAGTTCTTGCCGGATATTTATACGAGCGTTGATAAGAAGTATAAAGGAAATTATGAGAAATATGCGGCGGATGTATTTAAGAAGACTTCCTTATTGTCGTACGACAAGATCGCCGAGATGTTGAGAAATCCGAAGCAATATGAGAAATTGAGAAAAGATCCGGCGGCGGAACTGAGCTTGTCCGTATTGGTGTCTATCTTCCAGTTACAGCAGTTGATGGGCGATGCGGAGTATGATATCGCTAAGGGAGAACGTTTGTATTTCGCGGGCTTGAAGGAGATGTATCCGGAGAAAGCTTTGTCTTCCGACGCTAATTTCACGATGCGTTTAAGCTATGGTTCTATCGGAGGGTATCGTCCTTATGATGCCGCATGGTACAATTATTACTCAACGGATAAAGGTATCCTAGAGAAAGAGGACCCGACGAGCGATGAGTTCTGGGTACAACCGGAGATACTGGATCTGGTTCGTAGCTGTGATTTCGGACCTTATGCGAATGAAAAAGGGGAATTGCAGCTGTGCTTCCTCTCGAACAATGATATCACTGGTGGTAATTCCGGTAGCCCGGTATTCGATAAAAACGCCCGTTTGATCGGACTTGCTTTCGACGGTAACTGGGAGGCGATGAGTGGTGATATCGCTTTTGAACCGGATTTGCAACGTTGCATCGGCGTAGATATCCGCTATGTCCTTTTCATGATCGATAAATGGGGTAAATGCCCAAGGTTGATTGAAGAGTTGAGGCTCGTTCGATGAGAGAAAAAAGAGATGGGCATCCATGATTTTCGCGGATGCCCATTCTAAGGAGCTAATAATGCCCATTGTAAGGTGCTTTGAATGCCTATTCTAACAACCTTACGATGGGCATTGTAATATCCTATACGATAGGGAAGTTCTAAATGCCTAATTTAGACTTGATTGCCTTTGGTATCGCATCCTTATGTACCATGATATAGATCGTCTTGGCACGGACAAAACTATCGGACATGTTCAAGTATCCGCCGAAAGTATTACGCTCGGTTCCCCAAGAGTTCTTCGTGATATAATATTTCGTGCCGTTTTGATCTTTGGCGATGCCGGTAAGGTGCATCAAATGGTCATCGGTCGTGACGAACGCCTCGAAGCCTTCTTGACGGACCTGCGGGGTGACGTTTACTTCCGGGAAAGGTTTCTCGAATTTGTAGACTTCCTCCAGACGTTCCTTCTCGTCCATTTTCTCAAAGCGAGCACGGTCGGTAGTCGAGTAATCTTCCACCTTCTTTACCTCCGGGTTGATCGCCACGCCATTCTTGAAAGAGAAGCCTTTCTCGCTCACGTCGCCATCCCAACATACCGTGTAACCATTATTTAAAGCATAATCCGCGACTTGCATCATCTCATCCAACGGGAGGTTATACATTTGCGCATGTTCCCAGTTATCGGGAACCTCTACCTCGAATTTCTGGTAATACGGATGATGCGTGAAGCTTGTCAGCTCGATATAATCGTCCATATTCAACCCTAGGGAGGCGGCGAATGTCTTCGGGGTATATTCCTTGCCTTGATAAGTGAATTTCTCCGGAAGCTTGCCTAGGTAGGTATCGAATAGGTTATCGATTAGTTTGTAATATTCCGGGCTACGTTTCTTCATGTCCACGGCTGTCGTTGCGATCGCCTTGATGTATTTTACCATCTCGGCATGATTGTGCCGGTCGGAATCGTAGTTGATACCCGAGTACACCTCTTCCGGAACGATACCTACTTGGTTGAAAGCGTTCATGAAGGTGTGGGAAAGACTTCCTTGACCGATATTACCTCTGCCTTGGCGGACATAATTATCCTGCAACTGGTTCATGTATTTCTGGCGGACGATAAACATCTCAGAGAGATCGTACGTCCCTTTTCCCATACGGAGTAATTCCGACTCCATGAAAGAGGTCGTGGCGAAGCACCAGCAGGTTCCCGTGGATGCTTGATTCTTGACTGGCGTGGCGGGTACCTTTACTACATCCGTAAATTGGTAGCCTTGAGCGAATGTGCTCAAGGAACCTAACGCTAAGGCGCATGATAGAATGAATGTTCTCATTGTATATGAATTTAAGTTTATATTATTATTGTAGAGACGGGGTGTGCCTCGTCTCTACTATCGGATGTGGTGATTAGAAGCCTCTTTCGAATTGGGTCCAGAATGAGTCTCCCATTTCTCTCCAGCGTAGCATCGTGGCTCCGGCGAAATCGGCGGTATATCCGGTTAGGTATTCTTTTGCGGCCTCCTCACCTTGTTGGGTAAGAATCTCTTTGTAACGGCTCTCTACGAAAGGAAGTTCTGTCTGCCCTTTCTCCGTAAAATGGGCGATAGATGCTTTCATACGATCTTTAGTCGCTCCCCAACGTACGGTAGCGAGTTTATTGGCACGACGGAAAGCCCATACGGCGGCATCTTCCCGGTAACGGTGCTGTCCGCAAACCTTGAAGCAAGCCGGGAGATCTTTCGTCCCACAGAAGATGGGGATGCGGGGGCTTTGTCCGGGATTATCATAGGCCATCCAAACCACGCCGCCTACTGCATTGGGTAACCAGTCACGTAACTGGATCACGGTAGAGTAGGAGCATTGTGGTACGGCAACCAAACGGTAGCTTTTTACGGCGTCCGGTTTTAACCCATTCAACATGTTCACCATATCCCGAGTCATCCAAGGATTGGCTACCGGACTGATAACCGTATCGGTCTCGTTACTATCTTTTTTCTTTACGGCTACTTTCAAGTTCTGGGTCATATCGTATTCCGTACCCTCGTACGTTTCGGAGAGGAGAGCCATCACATCCGTTACGGATACTTGCCGGTCCGGCTTTACGCTGATGGGAAGTTCTTCCGCGTCATACGATAAACGTAAGGAAGGCGCTAATTTATTCAATATAAAGAACTCACGGATACTGAAGGATTTCATCTCACCGGAATAATTTCCGCCTCCCAGAAGCGGAACGGTTTCTTTCCGTCCCAGAAGCCCATGCGCTTGGCTACCTCGAATACGTTGGCGGAAGCCATGCAATTGTCCGTATCTTTCGGATCGACCTTAGAGATACGCGGGATATTCGCCGATACGCCTACATGATCGTCGGGGATACGGATCGCCGCCCATACGCCACCGATCTTATCCGGACCCTCGCCGAAGACCTCGAAATGCCATACCTCTTTTGGATCCGCTATCGTAAGGCACTCGCCCCAGTCGCCATATCCGTATTTCTCGATCAACTCGCCCATCACACGGATGGCATCACGGGCGGTCGTGCAACGTTGTAAGACGATTCGCTGAAGTTCCTCGATCATGAACATACCTTTCTTGTTGACAAGGGCTTTCCGGCCGGTGATTGTTGTTTCCCCGATGCCTAGTTGCTTCTCGTTCAGGCAAGGATAGGCCGTGTTGAGGAATTGATACGTAGACCGCGCTTCGGGCAGTGTTCCTTTCGCAATCATCCCCCGGGTTCCCTCGGCATATTCGGTATGCATACGTCCGGTATAGACCGTGGTTGTCGTATCGTGATCGTACGAGGCGGAAGGTACGATATCCATCCAAGTGCGGTAATTGCTATCGCAGGTGTGG
>ENA-OPRW01002114-OPRW01002114.1-human-gut-metagenome-genome-assembly--contig:-NODE-2114-length-11515-cov-2.293281_pt1 | contig 11515 bp, 11 predicted proteins | sample MGYA00241898_ERZ501890 | MGnify/ENA primary metagenome ERZ501890 (study PRJEB25962, sample SAMEA2042216) | human gut metagenome | biome: human gut; feature: human-associated habitat; material: faeces... | reverse complement strand
TAGCGTGTCAAAATCCTTCGACGACATCAACTTGGCAAACCCGTCCCGGATCGCCTCTTCCGTCAACGAAGAAATCCATAACCGCATCACCGGAGCCTTGCACTTTGCCTTCGTAAGCACCCAGCGCTGGATCAACTCCCCTTCCTGCCCCGCATCACCGCAATTAATCACCATCTCCGCCCGGTTGAACAACTCTTCTATAATGGCAAACTGCCGTTTGATCCCCTCATCATCAATCAACTTGATCCGGAACGAGGACGGAATCATCGGCAACATACTTAAATTCCACTGCCTCCACTTTTCCGTGTACTCGTGCGGTTCCTGTAACGAACAAAGATGCCCGAATGTCCACGTCACACAATAGTCATTCCCCTCGAAATAACCATTCCGACGTACTTTGGCTCCCAGAACCTCTGCTATCTCCTTCGCCACACTCGGCTTTTCCGCTATACAAACACGCATCGATTAATTTTAGATTTAAAAATTCTGAGATTTAATGATTTCCGATTAAGTGATTATTAATCACCGAATCATTGAATCGACAATCACATCATCCATTTGTTTTCAATCACTTAAAAGCTCAACTGAATCCTCCCCTGTATCATGCTAAACGTCTGTTTCCCGTCTATCGGTGCATGTTTATCCAAGCTCACCAAGCTATAACTCATTTTCGCTGCCACATACTTGTTGAAATAATAGATACCCCCGATCGAGAAATCATTCTGTTTCCCTCCCATAATTCCGGCATCCTTATCGTTCATGTTGGTGATATTATAGCGACACAGGATTTCTAAGCTCTTCGCCCCCGGAGCCGTGGCCATACCACTCGTTTTATTATAACCATAACGACCATTCAGTAAGGCATACCCCACTTGTGCATACCAACCGTCTCCGGTATAGTTCTCGACCGACGCTTTACGATTCACGTGAGCCATCAGGTATTCACTTTGGAAATACCACCTGTCAAGCACCATCACCACCTCGGCCCCGAACTTCCATTCATTAATTGCCTCGGTCACCTCTGCCTTCAAAAACTTCTCGGAAATCAAATTCGAGGGAGCCCCGGCCGAATAAGTCAATGTGTTCTCTTCTGCCTCTCCCTGCACGCCAAACCGAGAAGAAACTCCGACATGAATCACGTTTTTCTCCTTTGAATAAGGACGGAACAACACTCTCCCCGAAAACGCATACCCCTCATCCCCTTTCTCCGTGTTGTCAATATCTTTATCGCTGAACACACCTCCCGACACGTTCAACACGTCGCAATTATACGTGTAACTGATTCCCAGCCGTCGGCGATCCCCGAAAGCAATCCCGCTCACGGCTGCCCCGTTAAACTTCATATCCGACGTCCCGATCCGGTACTCCAAACTGAACGGTTCGAAATAATGTCCCACCCGGAACAAATTCTTCCCGTCATTATATTCGATATAAATATCTTTCATCGACACCTTACTCTTGGCAAACCCCATCTCGATCTTCCCGGTCCACCTTTCCAAGAAACGAATCACCGTCCCCATACGGACATCATATACCTCAACCGCATTTCCCAAGGACGTTTTATCACTAAAAAACACCCCTCCGTCAAATAACGCCCGACCAATCAAACGAGCCTCGAAATCTCCCTTCTCCGACTTCAACGTCAACTGCGCCGAAGCACTCATTCCACAAATCAATAGCATCAAAATCAATAGCGTATGCCTCATCATCAATAGTTTAAGGATTAATTTAATTGTATAGAATTAGAATACCCTGCAAAAATACAAAAAAATCAACAATTCACTATCTTCATTTTTTAGCCTCACGCAGTTTCTGAACATCCTGCTCCAGCTCTTTGATACTCTCCAAATGCTCCAACTGCTTTTGTGCCACCTTGTATTTATCATATTCGTCAGCAACTTTTTGCATCGCGAGTTTATGAGAAATCGACCCGGCATGTTCCAATATATTTTTATCATTCATGGTCAGCACCTGTTTTAACTTTTCAATCCAGTCCCGCATATACATCACTTTGTGTTGCATGGCCTGCGTCTCGGCGTATGCAAGGAATTGCTCCACGATTAATTTTAATAACCCGATTTCTTCTTCCGTCAAATAGTTTTTGCCAATTTCCACATCTGTTTTACTAACCTTGTTCGGCAAGGAGGTTGACGTCAACCCCATTTGCGGTAAAGACGCATTTGCCCGGTAGTAAACGAGTTCCGCCGCAGTCTTCCCGCTAACTGCCCAAAGAAGTTTATTTTGTACCTCCTTGTAAAAGGCAAGGGTCATTTCATCTGACGGGTCATAATCGACACTCGTGGCATAAATATCTTTAATCTGTTGATAAAATAAACGTTCCGATAAACGGATCTCTCGAATCCGATCCAGTAATTCCCGGAAATAATTCATGGACGACCCACTCTTGAAGCGCTCATCGTTTAAAGCAAACCCCTTAATGATATAATCCCGTAAACGCTGTGTTGCCCAAATACGAAACTGCGTACCTTGTAAAGACTTCACCCTGTAACCGACCGAAATGATAACATCCAGATTGTAATAATTGACCTCATGGCTCTGCGTTTTATCTTCAATCGCACCATGCTGAGTGGTTGTTCGGAATTTCCGAATAACCATATTTTCATTCGATACCATACACGAACTTAGAATCCTGTCTCAATATAAATAATTTAGATTTTAATTGTTTTTCTTAAAAATTATTACAATCTTTGAATGACTTTAAGAAGTGAACCATAAGGAAGGTGATTAATTAGAAACAAATTTATGGGAACATCACATTTTTCAAAAATAGCTACATCATATGTGATGTTTATTTTCAATCTCGTAACAATTGATTGTCGAAGTCCCCCTTTTCAAAATAAACGATAAAAAATAATGGTATAATTCTCTTCATTTGAATGACGAAGATATTGTAAACTAAATATATCCTAGGATGGTATAAAATTATTGTATACTTTACCTCAATTATGCCAAGGAATAAAACAAAAAACGTCCTAATACAAAATCTCATCAAATAATTTATTTGGATTGTAGATTATTTGGATTTAAATAATAATATGTATGAAAAAGGAATTGTTTATTATAATCCTTGGTGTATTTACACTTGTAGGATTTTATTCATGTAGTAATGATTCAATTACTAATGATTTACTAGAAAACAACTTGATAAATGAAAATAATGTTAAGTTGTCACGTGCAGCCGGTCAATTTCCAACTCTTTCTGATATTCAAAACAATGGAACAGTCCGCAATGCAATGTCAGCTCTTTGGACTAAAACTAAAAATGCCGCAAATTCAAGAGGTAGACAAGAGTTTGGTTTTTATATTTACTATAATAAAAATTCAGGGCTATATTCCATCGGAACGACTATTTCGGGCCCCTTTGTTAGTGGATGTGTCGGAACTCAAGGGAGCATCGTTCCAGGTCGAGCAGCCGATAATCTCACCGTGTGTGCATTTTTCCATACGCATACACCACTAACTTATTGTGGTAGTAGTAGTACCCGAATTGTGGGCCCATCTACCGCAGATCGTTCATGGGCATCAAGTAATAATTTACCTTGCTTGCTGTATGATTATTCTTCAAGCATTAAAGGTGGACACAATATCAATGCATCTGCCAAAGTGTACACATTCGGCCCCAATAGAAGACCAAATTAAAATTTTAATAAAAATACATTACAATGAGAAAAATACAATTATATTCAATAGTTACTGTTTTAAGCTTATTATTTAGTTTAAATATATTGGCACAAAACGTAAAATTGGATACTTTATCTAAAACCGCAAGAGAAAAGTATCTAGTTAATTTAGCTATCGAGGTAACAAAAACTCATGGATCAGGGTACTATAGACCTAATTCTAAAGCCATTATCTCAGAAGTAAAAAAATACACTACTGATGACACTAGGGTTGAAATAAGTAAAAATATTGGACGAGAATATTATGAGGTTTATTTTCCTTGTGATTTTACTAAAGAAAGGCTTGAATGGAATTTTACCTCAAAGGTGTGTATATGGAAAGACAATGGACAACCTTTTGAGGTCTTTTTTGGTAATGGGATGGGAGTTAATTTTTTCTTTAAATCTTACAAAAAAGCAACGAGATCAAATAAGGTAGAGCAAATACCTTATCAGCAAGCGAATGAAGTTATCAATATTTTTGACACAACAAAAATAGAGGATGAATTCAAATAAGTAGAAAAAAATAAAAATATAAAAGAGGCTGTCCCGTGAAGTTCAGCCTCATATTTTCATTCAATTCGCCTTCTTCAAAAATATTTTTAATATGTTCGCTAATAGTAGATTTAGCCTTTCCAAACAGAGACCCGATCTGCATCTGTGTCAGTCAAACTGTTTCTTCCGAGAATAACACGTCGACTTTTATCGAGCCATCCTGTGACTGGTATATAATAATTTCATTCTTTGGTTCCATAAGCACTTTATCATGGTTCTAAGCCCTTTTAAAAGTTTCATGCCAACGGCACGAACTTGATACTTCATGTAAAGATATTGATTATTCCTAAAAGCCACACGATCATCGACAAAATAATCTCTTTTCAATGATCTTGTCAACTATTTCCACCCCCATTCCATCAAAAGCCCTTGCGTGGCTGCATCCGAGTAAAAGAGAGAGAATGCCAGCGGGTTATGCTCGTACAACATCTGAAGTTCACGTTTCTCGATATACGGCAACCGATCCATATACTCCTTGTCTATATGTTCCCTGATAAATTGTTCCCGGTACAACTGGTAGTCCGAAGAAGAAGTATCTCCCTTGCTTCTGGCATCCTTATACCTTTCCAGATAAAAAGGTTTCGCATCCCACAAGTCCAATATATTAACTTTCTTCCCTTTAACCACCAACTCCGGATGCCCCGTGTGGAGCTTACATTTCCTTGTCAGGACATCGGCAGGAGTATCACAGACATAATCATACCAAGGAGCAAACCAACTACTGGAAACCGAGAGTTTGCATTCAACCACAATCGGAACATCAAAAGGAGTTTCAATCTCGATCTTACCGGAACCGAGATGTTCTGCTAACGTGTAAGAATCAGCATCAGTTTTATCCGTCCGGTACAAAGTAAACTCCCCGGACATTTTATCAATCGTTCCCCGCAATGGCACCACCTTTAGCTGGGCCGTAGCATCCAACTTTCTTATATTCCACTCCGGATCATCCCAAACCGTCTTTTTTATCTCCAACAACTCGACAGACACGTAGGTTGAAGGAGCGTTTTCCGCTATGTAATTATCCCAATATATAATAAGGGAATCAACCATCCCGTCAAGTTGGCGAGTAAGCTTATCCGGATCAAATCTCTCTTCCCATTCACGACTTAATTGCTCCTTCCAATCATGGTGATACACCAAATCATAAAACTCCATGAAATCCCCGTAAGTAAGCTTTTTCAACTTTTGTTTGTAAAGCGAATGATCATCCCATTTACGAACTTCGGGAAAAATAAATCGCTCGTAAACCCCAACAAAATCGGGGAACTTTTGTCCAACTTCTTCCGATTCTTCCGGAGTCAACGGCTCCGTCACCGATTTATCCAACGGCCCTCCACATGCCGATAAAACAAACGTCAAGATAAAACCATAAATAGTGTATCGTAATCTATTCCTCATAATATATCGTTTTAGAATTGTACACACACGGATGGTAAATCTCGGACAGCTGTATCCCCAGACAATCATCCCGCCCACACACAAAATTAATCTAAAACATCGAACAATAGCTATATTTACAACAATTTATTTATACATCAACAGCCGCCATTTACTTGTAGCTTTCTGAACCACCCGACTCGTTCTCTCATTTTTTATCTGTATCTTTGCCCCTCGAACAGAAACTATGGAATATGGAACAAGCAATTATCGATCAAACCATAAAAGCCTTGGAAAGAAACCATTTCGAAGTTTACTTCGCCAACAACCGGCAAGAGGCTAGAGACATTTTCTTTCAAGAAATTTTTGACAAGATAAAACCAACCACTATTTCATGGGGAGACTCCGAAACGATGAAAGCCACGGGAATCCTTTCCGAGATCGAGCAACGACCGGAATGTATTCTCATCCGGACTTTCCAAGACGGTTACAGCCGGGCTCAGAAAACATACTGGCGCCGCCAAGCCCTCCTCGCCGATTTATTCGTCACGGGTACTAATGCCCTCACCCGCCAAGGGCAACTTGTCAACGTGGACATGGTTGGCAACCGAGTTGCGGGCATCACCTTCGGGCCGGAACACGTCGTCCTGTTCATCGGCACCAACAAGATCACGGACAACATCGAGCAAGCCATGGAGCGTATTCGCACGACAGCCGCCCCACTCAACGCCATCCGTCACCCTCATTTGCATACCCCTTGCCAAACGACAAGGACCTGCATGAATTGTCAAAGTTCCGACCGCTTGTGCAACACGTGGACCATCACGGAAAAATCACTCCCCCAAAAACGGATCAAAATTATTCTTATCAACGAATCATTAGGCTTATAAATGCTGAAAAAAACAAATTCCCAAATCACGAATCATAATTAGTAAAGAACAATAAAATCACGAATCATAATTCGACTAAATCTCGTTTTTACCTAATTATATTTCGTAAAATCAAAAAAACATCTTACCTTTACGCATAGAAATTTGACCCAACGCCAAGGAGTATGGAAAAAACATTAATGCAACAAAATCCGCAATGGACAGGAAAATCCTTTAAAGAACTTGCGGATAGAACAATGATGAAAAATTTGCTCGACAAACAAACATTACCGCACATTCAGATACTTACCGGTGTGCGCAGATGTGGCAAATCCAGCCTCTTCAAACTACTGATGAATGACCTACTCGCCTCTGGCGTTAACGCCAAATCAATTTTGAATATCAACTTAGATGCCCCAGTCTTCATTCCTCTTTGGGATGATGTACAGCGACTACGCCGAGTAATAGAAACCGCAGAACAATTAACGGGAACCAAAGTTCAATACCTCTTTTTGGATGAAATCCAGCAAGTAAAAAACTGGGAAGTATTTGTAAAGACAATTTATGACACCCAGACATTCAACAAAATTTACATCACGGGATCGAACTCGAACCTTTTACAAAATCGTTTTTCTTCCATGCTATCGGGAAGATATTTCGCAAATGAGATCCGTCCATTTAGCGTTACCGAATGCCTCGCAACAATTGGGGTAAACTCGTCTTTCGATGGCTATCAAGCAATTCCTCAAGTTTTACGCCTTACCAGTGCCATGATAAAAAACGGTACATTTCCTGAAATCATTTTACGTAAGATGGAAGGTCATACAAAAGCAGAATTGTTACGTAGCTATTTCGAATCTATCGTGCAGAAAGACTGTATCATTTATAATTCTATACGTGAACCCTATCTGTTTTACAAAAGTGTAAATTATCTTTTGCAAAACGTTGGTAATCGGTTTTCTCTCCAGCAACTAGGCAAATCGCTTGGTAGCAACGAAAATACAATGGGCAGCTATATTAATTATTTATGTAACAGTTATATATGTTCTGACATAAGAAATTTCTCGTTTTCGTTAAAAGAAACAAAACGTTCTGACCACAAGTGTTATTGTATCGACAATGGACTGATGCAAGCCAACACGTCCCGTTTTTCTCCGGATAGTGGTAAATTCTTCGAGAATCTCGTTTATAATGAATTGGTAAATAAAGGGTATCAAAATATTTCATTTGACAACGGAAAAGGAGAATGTGATTTCTTGGCACAAAAGGATGGGGATATCCATGCTTTCCAAGTCTGCTATGAATTAACCGACAATAATAAGACACGTGAATTTAGGGGATTTTCCGTGCCACAAATACCAGTAAGAACAAAGACTCTCATCACTTATAATCAGAAAGAACAAGTAGATGATATTCGTGTCATGCCACTCTGGGAATGGGCGCTAGAAAAATAACCTGAAAAACGTATAAATCTATTACCATGAAAGATTACGCATTTGAAATAGAGATGAAAGTACGGGACTACGAATGTGACCTGCAAGGTGTGGTCAATAATTCCAACTATCAACACTACATGGAACACGCCCGTCACGAATTCCTGGAAACCACCGGAACCAGCTTTTCCGCCCTGCACGACCAAGGCATCGACGTGATGGTCTCCCGCATCGACATTTCCTACAAACACTCCCTTCGCGGCAGCGACCGCTTTGTCGTCCAAGTCGCTTACCAGAGAGAAGGCATCAAGCTAGTGTTCTTCGAGGACATCTACAAGCTCCCCGAAAACATTCTATGCGCCAAAGGAAGAATCGAGGCCATTTGCCTGCAAAACGGTAAACTTACCCGTGGAGAACTATTCGAAACCATCTTCATCAACAAAGTTGAAAAGAAATAAAAATAAGAACACGAATTCCCCTCTCCGTCCAGCAAAAACAATGTAGGAATACCGTTAACATCGTACGCCTTACACACGGGAGATTTGAACCCCAGCAAATCACTCGCCCGCACCCATTTATACCCTTCCTCTTGAATACCTTTCAACCACACCTCTTTTTCTGCGCTTTTGCAGATGGTCAAAAGGCATTTAATTACCGCTTGAACAGTAATTAAATGCCTTTGCTTTGATGGGGTGAAAAAACAGTGAAAATTGTACGTTTCGTTTTAGAAAGTTGTACGTTTCGCTTTCACTATTATATACAAAAGGACTTTTTATTCAAACAATTGGTTTACCTGGCTTTGCAATTCCTCCGGCGAGAAGTCGCGGGCGATGATGGTCCCTTGCCGATCAATCAGGAAATGCTGGCAGATGTGGTCGATGGCCCAATCGCGGACGATGGGGCTGCTCCAATATTTGTAGTCGGAAATCAGGTTCCATTCGATGCCGTTGTTGGCGATGGTTTTCAGCATGTAGTCCTTGTTTTTTTCGAGCAGGATGTCTACGATTTCCAAGCCTTTCTCACGGTACTTCCCGTACAATTCCTTCTTTGTGGGAAGGTAGCTCCTGTAGTCTGCCAGTCCGCAACTGCCGATGGTCAGGATCAGGTATTTTCCTTTATAGTCATCAAGTGATACAGGGGTGTCGAATATGTCCGGGAAGGAGAACGACGGGAACGGCTGGTCCGGCTGCATGCGTTGGTCTTTGGCATATACTTCCTTGAAGTTTTTCCAGTATGAGCCCCGGAAAGCGGTGGTGTCCAGGCATGCCAGCAAACCGTTGAGACGGTCGAAGCGGTATTTGTCCATGATTCGTTTGTTATACACGTGGTTGAAACTCACGTGGCTCCGGGGGTATTTCCGAGCAAATGCCATGAACACGGTATCAGCCTTCCACTTCAATTGTTCGAGTTCTTGCTCCAGTCGTTCGGCTTCTTCTGTTTTGCCATTTTATATCTGCTTCCGTGGATTTTTTCAACACGGCTTGCTGTTCCATCCACACCGAAGCCATGTGTGCCCGGTAGGTCTGGTATTCATCTTCGGTCTGGGAGCCGGTAACTTCTCCTTTCCCGTTTTGATCGCAGGAGATGCGGATGGGGGAGTTTTCCGCCCAGAACATGCAACCCCATTGATTGTCGGCACTCCTGACCTTGATGTAATTCGGCTCGTCAAGAGTACCGCCCCAGTATTCGAAATGCCCGTTGATGGTTTCTACGCTGTCTGCCGTCCTGCCGTGCTCGATGTAGATGCGGGTATTGCCCAGACCTTCCACGTCGCCGGTGAGGGTAAATTGTTTTTCGGGTGTCGTTGCGCAGGAGGTGAGCAGACAGGCCGCCCCGCAGGCAATAAGTAATTTTTTCTTCATATCTGAATGCCTTTGTTATTTGTTGAGGAATTTCTTCACGTTCTCTTCGATGGCAGCGCCACGCATACCTTTTGCGATGATACGCCCTTGTGCGTCAATGAGGAAGATGGCGGGGATGCCTTGCAGGCCGTACCATTTATACAGGTACCCTTCGTCGGTGCTTTTCAAATCGGACACCTGCGTCCAGGGAGTATCATCCTCGGCGATGGCTTTCACCCATTGGTCACGGTTGGAACGATACGCTGATGACGTCCACGCCTTTCGCCTTGTAGGTATCGAACACTTTCCGGACGTTGGGGCTTTCCTTACGGCACCAGACGCACCACGATGCCCAAAAGTCGAGGATGACGCATTTTTTGCCTTTCAGGAAACTATAGAAGTTCACCTCCTTGCCGTTAGGCGTGGGGAGAGTAAAATCGGGTACCCGGTCGCCGACGTTCATTTCGCGTATGCTATAACAGAAACTTTGCACCCGAAGACCTTCCTCCGTTTTTTTCAAGGCAGCGGACATGGCTGCCAACGCCTTTTCGATGCAGTCTTTCAATCCCACCACGTAAGCGAACGTGGCGTATTTGTCCACCACGTAGAGTGCACTAGCGTCTGCCCGGGCGATGACCGCCCGCATATCGGCCACGAATGTCTTGTCATTGCGCAAGGCACTCGGAGTGCTTGCGGCATAACGGGCTTCAAGTGACTGTACCGCTTTATCCTGCCGTGCTTTGTCCGCCACGTTCTGCGCAGAGAGGCCCACGGAACAGCCCAATAGTATCATGAATATCAATTTTTTCATATCCGTTTTTATTGTAAATTTGCCTTTGCTTTTTTCCAAAATTCCACTTTATCCTCCTCTTTCCCGTTCATTTCATGGATGCGAATATTTTGGTCGCACGTGCGAAGGACTTCCTCCTGCATCTGTTTGCCGTAACGATACTTCAATTTGCAACCGAGCAGGAGTGTTTCGTCGTTTCCTTTCCGGCTGTAATTGTTATAGACGGTTGCGGCATCCAGGCCGATTTTGCAGTAGGCGGAATAAAGCTCTTCATTGCGTTCCACGATTTCGGCGATCTCCAGCAAGGTGTCATAATCTTTCGATTCTTTGGCTTCCTCCACCATTTGGGCGAGTAAAGTTCCGCCTTGATAGGAAGAGATATGCAGCAGCGCCTCCAGTTTCATCAGGCGGATTTCCGCCGTTTCGTCCAACCCGCAGAGCACGTAGAGGGCCCGCAGGTATTGCTTTTCCTCCATACAGCGACGTGCCATGCCGAAGTCGAGGGTCAACCCCTGTTCCGGTACGATTTTCAACACCCACACCGCCAACGCGGCATTGTCTGCCGTGCCGGGCGACCAAGCATCCCAGCGTCCACGGATGATGCCTTTATCGTCGATAAGCATCATCGTGGGGTGACCGGCCTGCACGGTGGTGCTGAATTCGTCCACGCCTTTGTTGTCATCGGTGGTGGGGTAGCCGAAGGCTTTCTGTTTCCACCATTCCTTAGCTTTATAGCCTTTGTCCACCATGTTTTCTTTGTAGTTCACGCCGATGATTTGCACGTCCCGATAGTCGTTGCTGTGCTTCACCATCAGCGAATCCAGGTCCACACACAAGGCCCGGCAACCGCCGCACCAAGTGGACCAGAAATTCATGACGACAAATTTACCTTTCATCATCTTGCTGTTCAGCTCTTTGCTGAAGGTATAGCGGGGAGCGGGCGTACCCAGTTGGTTCACCACTTCCGGTC
>ENA-OPRW01002111-OPRW01002111.1-human-gut-metagenome-genome-assembly--contig:-NODE-2111-length-11541-cov-5.474752_pt1 | contig 11541 bp, 8 predicted proteins | sample MGYA00241898_ERZ501890 | MGnify/ENA primary metagenome ERZ501890 (study PRJEB25962, sample SAMEA2042216) | human gut metagenome | biome: human gut; feature: human-associated habitat; material: faeces... | reverse complement strand
TTTCGGCGGACGAAGCTTTATTGTTCATCTGGGGTATTTCTCAACCAGAATGCTCCTGGTGTTTTTTGCTTTGAATATTCTTCTTCTGGCAGGAGAGAGACTGGCGATCCGTCTGTTTTTACGCTCTCTGCGTACCAATGGCTATAATCAGAAGCATGTGCTTATGATCGGTTACAGCCGTGCGGCAGAAGGTTTTATTGACCGGGTATCCTTAAATCCGGAATGGGGATACCACATCCAGGGGATCCTGGATGACCATAAAGATCCAGGTTATGTTTATAAGAAGATCCCGGTTTTAGGACCGATCTCCGATCTGGAGACATTTCTTGCTGCCAATACATTAGATGAGATCGTTATTACATTAAGTATCGGTGAGTACGCAAATCTGGAACAGATCGTAGCAGCCTGTGAAAAATCCGGCGTGCATACGAAATTTATTCCGGATTACAATAATATTATCCCTACGATCCCTTATATGGAAGATCTTCAGGGACTTCCTGTGATCAATATCCGCCATGTGCCGCTGACCAATGTATTTAATGCTACGGTAAAGCGTTGTGTGGATATTTTCGGGGCACTCTTTGGAATCACTCTGTTTTCACCCCTTATGCTGATCACAGCAGCACTGATCAAGATCACTTCTCCGGGACCGGTCATTTACAGTCAGGAGCGCATCGGACTGCACAACCGTCCTTTTAAAATGTTTAAATTCCGTTCTATGGAAGTCCAGGATCCAAACAAGGAGAAAAAGCAGTGGACTACTCCACATGATCCACGGGTTACTCCGGTTGGACGTTTTATACGAAAGACAAGCATTGATGAGATGCCTCAGTTTTTTAATATCCTCATCGGGGATATGAGTCTGGTAGGCCCAAGACCGGAGCGGCCTCTTTTTGTAGAAAAGTTTAAGGAAGAGATCCCACGTTATATGATCAAGCACCAGGTAAGACCGGGTCTTACAGGATGGGCCCAGGTCAATGGTTACAGGGGTGATACTTCTATTACAAAGAGGATCGAACACGATCTGTATTATATTGAAAACTGGAGTCTGGGATTTGATTTTAAGATCATGTTCCTGACTATATTCAAGGGCTTTATTAATAAGAATGCCTACTGATCACTGATACAGCGCATAGCGAAAACCGTTACCATTACAATGAGGAAATGTACATGAATCACGATTTTGACAACGAATTTGAGACGGATGACGAACTGAAAAGAGGACGCAGCCGCAGAAAAGAAGGAAGGAAATACCCGTCTTCCGGACGCACAGGCAGAACTTCAGGGACAGACAGCACAGGAAGAAGCATAGGAAGAGGCAGTACAGGAAGAGGCAGCAGGACAGCTGCCGGGGCCGGAAAGAGCCGTTTAAGGACGATTATCATTTTTATTGTGGCCGAGATCATTGCCCTGGCCCTTATCGGCGCAGGCTGGTATGGAAAGCGTATGATGTCTCTGATGCAGACAGATACAGAGTTTAATAAGGCAGATATGACTAACCCCTATATTTCCATGGAAAAAGAGCAGGCAATGAGGGGCTACTGGACGGTAGCACTGTTTGGCGTGGATAGCCGTGACAGTTCTGTTGGAAAAGGAAATATGTCCGACGTTATCATTATCTGCAATATCAACCAGGAAACCGGCGAGATTAAATTAGTCAGCCTTTTCAGGGATACTTATCTGAACGTGGATGATAAGAACGGCTATAATAAGATCAATCAGGCATATTTCAGAGGCGGTCCAAAGCAGGCAGTAGAGGCCTTAAATAGGAACCTGGATCTGGAGATCGATGATTATGCTACCTTTAACTGGAAGGCAGTGGCAGATGCTATTAATATTTTAGGCGGTGTGGACGTAGAGCTGAGCAAGGCAGAGTTCTACTATATCAATGCCTATATTACAGAGACTGTAAATTCTACCGGTGTTGGTTCTTACCAGTTAAAGAGCGCCGGACCAAACCATTTAGATGGCATCCAGGCAGTTGCCTATGCACGTCTTAGGAAAATGGATACAGACTTTGCAAGAACTGAACGTCAGAGAAAGATCATCCAGTTAAGCTTTGACAAGCTTAAAAAGGCAAATTTCTCAGTTGTTAATAATGTAATGGAAGTTGTATTCCCACAGATCTTAAGCAGTGTCACTCTGGATGATGTGATCCCGGCAGCAAAGAACCTGACCCGTTATCATATTGGAGAGACAGCAGGATTCCCTGAGGCAAGAAGTGATGTGACTATGGGGAAAAAGGGTGACTGTGTTATCCCGCAGACACTGGAGAGCAACGTGATCTCTCTTCATAAGTTCCTCTTTAATGATGAGAATTACACACCAAGTGATATGGTAAAGAAGATCAGTGCACAGATCGCATCTGACACAGGTCTTTACAAGGAAGGAAAGCCAGTTGGTGATGTTGGAACCGGTGGTGGTTATACTCCAAAGGAAACAGAAGCCAAAACAGATGAAAAGAGTACACAGAAGGATAATTCAGAAAGCAGCTCTTCTTCTGATACGAACAATGAAAGCACCTCAGCTGTGGATGAGAGCATCATTGACGGCGAAACTGATTTTGAGTATGAAACAGATGAGGATGGAAATGTGATCGATCCGCCGGAAGATTATATTCCACAGACCAGCAGACACAGCTCTGAAAGCTCGTTGCATCCAGGTGAGACCAGCCAGGCACATCCGGGAGAGACCACAAAGGCGCCTCATCCGGGAGAATCCAGTGAAGGTTTAAAGCCTACAGTTCCAAGCGGTACTTTGTCACCTTCACCTGCTACAGAAGCGGCAACAACAGAGGCTGCAACCAAAGCAGTTGGTCCTGGAAGCCGTGAGACAACAGCAGCTTCACAGTTCAGCCCTGAAAACAGCATTCAGGAAGAGAATACAGGTGGTCCGGGAGCGATGATCGTACCGGCAGCCTGATGTGAGTGTGAGAATAGATGTTATAGACCGGCATATGTCTGGGCTGTAAAGGATAAATGAAGAGATTCCGCGAAAGTATGGTCTGCGGGATCTCTTTTTTTACTTCCATATTCTGCACTTGCTGAAATGATAGATTCAGTATAAAATGATGATGTCACCCTCAGGTGACATGTCCGTTAGTTTTTTAAGAAGGGAAGACGAACATACATGAGGAAAAACAGTTTATTGAAAAAGACGGCATGGATCGTTCTTTCGGCAGTCCTTTTTGGAACTGTGGCAGGAACAGTGATGACAGGTGTACAGATCGCATCTTCCGGAATGGTTTCCCAGTTTTTTGCCATTGTTTCATCAGATGAGAAACTGCCTGAACAGGGAGAAGAACTGCTGCCTGAGCCATTTCCAGGTGGAAATATACCGGGGATCCTTCCTGAAGTGCCAGCAGTCCCGGCACCGGCTACAGATGTTTCACAGGTGGTAGAAGAGGCCATGCCTGCGGTAGTGGCAGTTGCCAGTACAGCAGTTTACCAGATGCCGGATTTTGGATTTGGCTGGTTTTTTGGAGGCGGAAGCCAGTCCTATGAAGTGCCAAGCAGCGGCTCCGGTATTATTATCGGGGAAAACGATACAGAGCTTTTGATTGTTACTAACAATCATGTGGTACAGGATACAGTGTCCTTAAAGATCACCTTTGTGGATGATGCAGCAGTAGATGCAGCTGTAAAGGGAACGGACACAGATACAGATCTGGCAGTTATTTCTGTTCCGTTGGATCAGATTCCACAGGAAACGAAAGAGAAGATAGCAGTTGCAAGGCTGGGAGATTCAGATGGCTTAAAGGTTGGTCAGGGAGTGATCGCCATTGGAAATGCCCTTGGATATGGACAGTCTGTTACAGTAGGCTATGTAAGCGCGCTGAACCGGGAAATAAAGACTTCCGATGGTAATGCAAGAGTGCTGCTTCAGACAGACGCAGCTATTAATCCTGGAAACAGCGGAGGTGCTCTCCTGAATATGAAGGGAGAGGTTATTGGCATTAATGCGGCTAAATATTCATCTACAGAGGTAGAAGGCATTGGTTATGCCATTCCTGTTTCCGGTGTTCAGGATATTTTAGATGAACTGATGAACAGGAAAACACGTTCTGAGGTCGCGGAAGAAAAGCGGGGCTATCTGGGAATACAGGGAACTACTGTGGATGAGGATGCAGCAGCTGCTTTTGGTATGCCAAAGGGTGTTTATGTATACAAGATACTGAAAGACGGGGCGGCAGCTGATTCCCAGCTCAGGGAAAAGGATATCATTACTAAATTAGATGGAATGACTGTAAAGAGCATGCAGGAATTGCAGAAGTTCTTAAAAGGTTATGAAGCAGGCGAAACCATAGAATTGCTGGTGCAGCGCCAGGAAGATGGCCAGTATAAGGAAATACAGATCCCTGTAACACTGACCGGACTGCCGGGATCTGTGGTAAGTGGCAAGCAGTAAGGAGAAAAATGGTGGAAGATAAGAATTTTGAAGATGAAGACCTGAAGGATATTCAGGATACGGATAAGGCTGTTCAAGGCAGTCAGGATAAAGATAAGGCTGCTTATGGCAGCAGTGATAATGCAGATAATTACGAAAAGATCTGCTATATGTGCCGCAGACCGGAGAGCAAGGCGGGACCGATGATAACTATGCCAGGTGGCATGTGCCTGTGCCATGACTGTATGCAGAAGGCTTTTGATACAGTGACAAAAGGCGGTATGGATTTTTCTAAAATGCCAAATATGCCTTATATGGGCATGAATTTCAGTGATCTCACCCAGATGCCGCCGGTAAATGAGATCCCCCAGCGGCAGAAATTAAAAAAGAAGAAGGAGCCGGAAAAGCAGCTGACTATGAAGGATATTCCGGCACCCCATATTATCAAGGGAAAACTGGATGAATATGTGATTGGCCAGGACAAGGCAAAGAAGGTTATGGCTGTGGCGGTTTATAACCATTATAAACGTGCCTTTTTAGGCGGAACGGATCCGGATGGTGTTGTGATCGAAAAGTCTAATATTTTAATGATCGGACCTACAGGAAGCGGAAAAACCTATCTGGTAAAGACTTTGGCAAAGCTTTTAGATGTGCCTCTGGCAATTGCGGATGCTACTTCCCTTACAGAGGCCGGATATATTGGTGATGATATTGAAAGTGTTGTTTCCAAGCTTTTAGCAGCTGCAGGAAATGATGTAAAGCGTGCGGAAAAAGGTATTATCTTTATTGATGAGATCGATAAGATAGCCAAGAAAAAGCAGACCAATACCAGGGATGTAAGCGGCGAATCTGTGCAGCAGGAGCTGTTAAAGCTTCTGGAAGGCAGTACAGTAGAAGTGCCGGTAGGTTCCAACCAGAAGAATGCCATGACACCTATGGCTACTGTAAATACGGATAATATCCTGTTTATCTGTGGCGGTGCGTTCCCTGATATGGAAAATATCATTAAGGAGCGCCTGACCAGGAAGTCTTCCATGGGCTTTGGAGCTGCTTTGAAAGACAGCTATGACAATGATCCGGATATCCTGAGCCATGTGACCAATGAAGATCTGCGCACCTTTGGCATGATACCGGAGTTTTTAGGACGTTTGCCTGTGACTGTTACTTTAAAGGGGCTGGATAAGGATATGATGATCCGTATTTTAAAGGAGCCAAAGAATGCTATCCTGCTCCAGTATGAGAAGCTTCTGGCGCTGGATGAGGTGAAGCTGGTGTTTGAAGATGATGCCCTTTCCTGGATCGCAGAGGAAGCATTAAAGCGTGGGACCGGCGCAAGGGCTTTGAGGGCCATCCTGGAAGAATTTATGCTGGATATTATGTATGAGATACCAAAAGATCCGAATATTGGGTCTGTGGTAGTCACAAGACCTTATCTGGAGAAGAAAGGCGGCCCTCTGATTCAGATGCGTCAGATGTAAACCGATCTCTCTGTTATTCCCGCAACTTGAGAAAGGTCTGCAGCAGGTCCAGAGTACCATACCCAAATTCCCTGTTGGGATAGGAAAGGGACGGATTTCTGGATGCGCCCCGGATGAGGTAGCTTTTAATAGAGGCTTCGCTCATTGTGGGGTAATTTCCCATTACAATGCCCCAGTTTAAAAGATTGGCCACTGCTCCGGCAGTAATAGCAGCGGCAGCGCTGGTACCGGTGCGGTGGGTGAATGTCTGTGTGTTTTTTAGGATACCGGAATGGACTGAGGTATTGGCAGGTCCAAGTACGTCTACTCCCGGTGCTGCCAGATCCGGTTTTACAGAATCCCTGCTGATGTAGCCGCGGCTGGAGTGGATGTAGATACTGTTATTCCTGTGATCATATGCACCTACTGTAATAGGGAGACGGGAGTTTCCAGGTACAGTGATGGTATTGGATGGATCTGGTTTTAAAAATACAGTTTCATCAGAGATAAAGCTCTGGACCGGCAGCCACATGTGGTAATCTCCTGTGAGAAACTGTGTATTGTATACACGGATCGTCCAGATACCTGCAGAGGGTTTTTCGAAGCGCATGGATACCAGCTGGCTGCCACTTCCTGCTTCGATCAGCTCATAATTTACAGTGACTGTAGTGTTTTCCAGTAAAAATGGGATCCTGGTTTCATTGTTAGCTAAAATAGGGATGCGGTTGATCCGCTCTCCTCCGGGAGAAACAAAGCCTACTGTATAAAGTTCTGTGGCAGAGGACCACAGCTCCAGGATAAATCCCCGTTCTGCTTCTTTTTTTCCAACCCTCAGTTCTACATCCTCATAAGAGGTGTCAGCGGAAAGCCTTCCTGCGTAGTGGTGGGCAAGCCCTGTTTCGTTTCCCGCTGCGATCACAGTGGCAATGCCGAAAAATCCCCCGTAATTCTGGGCTACCTGACTTAAGGGGGAACTGCCGGTATGACTGCCGTAATTGCTTCCAAGACCAAGAAGTATAACAAGGGGCTGGCGGAACCGGTCTGCAAGGACCCGCAGGTATTTAATACCCATCATAATATCGTTTTCCTGAAAAGCATCTGCTTTTTCGGGGATCAGGTAATAGTCCCGCAGATATTTCTTTGCGGGCTTTAATTTTACTATGGCAAGATCTGACATAGGGGCAGCACCTGTAAAATTTTGCAGGGGAAATGATCTTCCTGCTGCAAGGCCGGCTAAATAGGTGCCGTGGCCATTGGCATCTTTTGACGGCACAAGGGAAAATGGATCATCAGATGCAAGGGCTGAATTAATATCTTCTCTGGTAAATTCCGTTCCATAAGAAGCACCGCCCATGGGATAATAGTCAGGTACACCGGAAGTCGGAACAGAAGTGTCCTCCGGCAGTGTCTGGTCCCAGATCCCAAGGATGCGGGTGGTACCGTCGTCATTTCTGAAAGCAGGGCTGGTATAGTCAATGCCGGAATCTACGATGCCGACGAGAACGCCTTTGCCCATATTAGAAAGAGCTGGTGTCTGTAAAGCTGCCAGAATACCGGAAGCTTCCATGGCAGAGTCGTCTAAAAGGGTAAAAAGACCGGGGATGCTGTAGTAAGGATAACGTTCCAGGGAGACCGGAAGCGCTTCGTTTAAAGGAGTATAAAAAATGGCATAATCATTGCTCACATAGTCTACACAGGGAAATTGTTCCGGGTCGCGGAGGTTATTTTGCAGGGAGCCGAAGCGATAGATAAAGTCTGCCACTTCTTCAGAAGCAGGATTTAAGGTGCATGAGGGCATGGAAGTGCCTTTCTGTAAAGCTGTGTTGTTGTAAGTATATGGGATAAATGGGGATCATATGTATATTGCGGCTGTACTGCCCCTTGTTTTCATGGAACTGTACTGGATCTTAGGGTTATGAACATTGCCTGTATAACTGGACGTGATAGGGAGATTATAGTAAAATAAAAGCAGGCAGAAAAATACGGAAAATGTGTATCCATAAGTCGATCTTACAAGAAAGGACGGACCAAAATATGTTCTTACCATGGCTTACAGGCGGCATTGCCGCTCTTGACTTATTTATAAAAGACGAAATAGAACGGGAAGGCACTGAAGAATTTCCCAGAGATCTTCCTGGCACGAAAGGTTTTATACGCATTCATAAAAGCTATAATCCAGGTTTTCCCTTTGGCTTTATGAAAGAGCGCCCCCAGCTTGTAAAAGGTATTCCCCTGGCGGTTACATCTGCAGCTGCAGGCGCACTGGCGGCTCTTTTTACAAAAAAGGGCTGTGTGGCCCAGAAGATCGGCCTTTCCATGGTTTTAGGAGGCGCCATCAGCAATCTGTATGACCGCCTGGTAAAAGGTTATGTAGTGGACTATTTTTCTATTGAGTTTAAGCGTCTTAAAAATGTGATATTCAATCTTGGCGATATTTTTGTGTTTCTGGGCAGTCTGGTCTTCCTGGCCGCAGAGCTGTTAGAGGACATGAAAGACTGAATATGATGATGTTGGGGTCAAAAGGTATTTTGACCCCTCTGATACCGAATTGCTACGTGCTTTGCACTCTCGCAATTCTAAAAACATTCGTAATCCGCTCATTTTTCTTCAAAAAATGGCTTCTTACTCATGTTTTTGGCGGGTCCCAAGTTCAAAAATCCTCCTGCAAGCAAGCTTGCATCGGATTTATGACCTTTTGACCCTGGTATCATATGATGTTATGGCAAAACTGTAGTACATGGTCTTGTCAGAAGCTGAACATCCCACCTAAGGTACCTCCCAGGCTGCATACACCAAGGACCAGAAGAGAACGCCCGGCGTTAATGGCTGCCTTGGGATCCATGGCGAAGGAGGCTGCAAAAAGCACCAGAAAATAAAACATTCCGGAAAGCAGTCCCCAGAAAAAACGGCGGTTTTTTACACGTCTGCCGGTAAAAAATCCTCCTGCGAAGCAGGCGGCAAAATACACGGCAAAGATCAGCAGGTTTACCAGGCTTTCCCTAAGGCGCAGCTTATAAAGGGCAAAGGCAAGGACTCCTAAAAATAGGGCAGAAAGCACATAGGAGAGAAAAAGAGAGCGCAGCAAAGGTTTTATAACTTTAGTTTCCATAAGATATTCTCCTAAAATATGTTTACAGTCCAGTATATTCACCGTTGCAAGCCCCGATAACCTATGTTATAATTCTATCGATAGTAATGTTTTTTCGAAGACTTTCATATACCTGACTTTGCGGCTGATCCTTCACGGACAGGAGATCTTTTTGCAAGATCGGGCACAGAAAGATACTGGAAAAACATATTAGAAAAAAGGAGGTACTGTACAATGAAGCATGTAAAGACTTTAAATGCCAATACCTTAAAGGATACCATGAAGAAGGGCGGATGTGGCGAGTGCCAGACTTCCTGCCAGTCTGCATGTAAGACTTCCTGTACCGTTGGTAACCAGAGCTGTGAAAATTCTGCTCGCTAATGGTATAGATCGGTAAAGCATTAAATGTGCAAAGCCCCTATGGTCAAAGCGATTATAGGGGCTTTCCCATGTAGTCTGGACCGGCCGGAAGGCCAATTAAGTTTAGAAAGAGAGATTTTAGCTTTGATTCATCAGTATATTAATAATGGTTATCATATTGTTCTGGACGTAAATAGCGGTTCCGTCCATGTAGTAGATCCGGTGGTTTATGATGCCATCGCAGCTGTTTCCAAACAGATCCCGGAAATGGATAAGCCTGAGAAGCTTTCTGAAGAAGTAACTGCAAATGTCCATAAAAAATTAGATGAAACCTATGGAAGTGAGATGGTCTGTGAGGCATTGGAGGATATCCAGGAGCTGATCGATGCAGAGCAGCTGCTTACCCGTGACATCTACCGTGATTTCGTATTAGACTTTAAGAAGCGTAAGACTGTAGTAAAGGCACTTTGCCTGCATATTGCCCATGACTGTAATCTGGCCTGTCGTTACTGCTTTGCAGAAGAAGGGGAGTACCATGGCCGCCGCGCTTTAATGAGTTTTGAAGTAGGAAAGAAAGCCCTGGATTTTCTGGTTGCAAATTCTGGGAGCAGAGAACATCTGGAAGTGGATTTCTTTGGCGGAGAGCCGCTGTTAAACTGGAAGGTAGTAAAGCAGCTGGTTGAATACGGACGTTCTTTAGAGGAAGCAAACCACAAGAAATTCCGGTTTACATTAACTACAAATGGTGTTCTTTTAAATGATGAGATCATGGAATTCTGCAACCGTGAAATGAGCAACGTAGTATTAAGCCTTGATGGACGCAAAGAGATCAACGATAAGATGCGTCCATTCCGTAATGGCAGCGGCAGCTATGACATGATCGTTCCAAAGTTCCAGAAGTTTGCTGAAAGCAGAGGACAGAAGAACTATTATGTAAGAGGTACATTTACCAGAAATAACCTGGATTTTGCAGATGATGTGATCCATTATGCAGATCTGGGCTTCCAGCAGATGTCCATGGAACCGGTAGTAGCTGATCCGGCAGAGGATTATGCTATCCGCGAAGAGGATATTCCGCAGATCTTAAAGGAATATGATAAGCTGGCGTTAGAATATATTAAGCGTAAAAAAGATGGCAGAGGTTTTAACTTCTTCCACTTTATGCTGGATTTAACAGCAGGTCCATGTGTTGCAAAACGTCTGGCTGGCTGCGGTTCCGGTACAGAGTATCTGGCTGTTACCCCGTGGGGTGATCTTTACCCATGTCATCAGTTTGTGGGAAATGAAAAATTCCTGCTTGGAAATGTTGATACCGGTATTGTAAATACGGATATCCGCGATGAGTTCAAGCTTTGCAATGTATATGCGAAGGAGACATGCAAGGACTGCTTTGCAAGATTTTACTGTAGCGGCGGATGCAGCGCAAATGCTTATAATTTCAGTGGTTCTATTAACGGTGCATATGAGATCGGCTGTGAGATGCAGAAAAAGAGGATCGAATGTGCTATCATGATCAAGGCTGCTTTAGCAGACGAAGAGGCATAAAGGTATGAAGTATCAGGTGATCACAAAAGACGGACGGGCAAAACGCGCCCAGATGGAAACAGTACACGGAACCATACAGACACCGGTTTTTATGAATGTTGGAACCGTAGGTGCTATTAAAGGTGCTGTTTCTACTGATGATCTGCGTCAGATCGGTACCCAGGTAGAGCTTTCTAATACCTACCATCTTCATGTGCGTACAGGAGATAAGCTGATCAAAGAATACGGCGGACTGCATCAGTTTATGAACTGGGACAAGCCTATCCTTACAGATTCCGGCGGCTTCCAGGTGTTCTCCCTTACAGATCTGCGCAAGATCAAGGAAGAAGGCGTATATTTCCGCTCCCATATTGACGGTCATAAGATCTTTATGGGTCCGGAAGAAAGCATGCAGATCCAGTCAAATCTTGGTTCTACCATTGCCATGGCTTTTGACGAGTGCCCCCCAAGCCATGCAGACTATGACTATATCAGCAATTCTGTAGACCGCACTACCCGGTGGTTAAAGCGCTGCAAGGCAGAAATGGCACGTTTAAATTCCCTTCCGGATACTATTAATAAAGAACAGCTGTTATTTGGCATTAATCAGGGCGGTGTTATAGACGAGATCCGGATCCGGCATGCAGAGACCATCAGGGAGCTGGATCTGGATGGCTATGCAATTGGTGGTCTGGCTGTAGGTGAGACCCATGAGGAAATGTATCA
>ENA-OPRW01002104-OPRW01002104.1-human-gut-metagenome-genome-assembly--contig:-NODE-2104-length-11558-cov-2.697122_pt1 | contig 11558 bp, 11 predicted proteins | sample MGYA00241898_ERZ501890 | MGnify/ENA primary metagenome ERZ501890 (study PRJEB25962, sample SAMEA2042216) | human gut metagenome | biome: human gut; feature: human-associated habitat; material: faeces... | reverse complement strand
CTGTAGAAGGGTGTGCGTATCGGGGTGGCGGGCGGCGAGGTTTGCAGAGCAGAGCAGGAGGGCGGCGAGCAGGAACGGATATTTCATGTCGGATCTGGATTCGGGGTGTAGAGGAGTGTCTGTTTCGCTTCTTCGGGGTTTCGGGCGGAGATGCCTCCGGCTATTTTCTGCGCCGGGTCAGCCCTTCGGGCAGCGGCAGCCGGATGCGGGTGATGCTGACCACGGCGCCCGTCAGGGCGAACCCTCCCGCGAGCAGGAGCGCCGTATGGGTGCTGTTTTCGGGGACGATGTGGAACAGGAGGGCCATCAGCGCCGCGCCCGTGGTCTGGCCCACCAGACGCGCCGTGGCGAGCATGCCGCTGGCGCTTCCGCTGCGCTGGGGCGGGGCCGAGGCGATCAGGATGCTGTTGTTGGGCGACTGGAACAGTCCGAATCCCGCGCCGCAGAGCACCAGCCGCCATGCGATGTCGAAAGGCGCCGGGTCGTCGGGCAGGAAGGCCAGCAGGAACAGTCCCGCGGCCATGGCCGTCAGCCCTGTCCCGCCGAGCAGTCCGGCGTGGATGCGCTCGACGAGCATTCCGGCCACGGGAGCCACGACCATGATCACGGCCGGCCATGCGGTCATCAGCAGTCCCGTGGCGACTTCGTCGTAGCCGAATTCGTGTTGCAGGTAGAAGGGCAGGGCCACCATGGCGAGCATCTGTCCCAGAAACGAGCAGATCGACGTTAAGACCGAGACCGAGAAGATCGGGATGCGCAGCAGGTCGAACGGCAGCAGCGGATAGGGTTCGCGCAGCTGGCTGCGGATGAAGAAGAACCCGACGATGAGCAGCGCTGCGATGCCCAGGGTGAGCAGCCGCGGGTCAAGCCCGTGCGAAAACCCTTCGACCGAAGCCATCAGCAAGCCGAAGGTCAGGGCGTTCATTACGGCGTCGCGCCAGTCGAAACGGCGTGCGCTCACCCGCACGGGATTGTCCGGCAGGAAGCGGCGGCTCAGCCACAGCGCCACCAGCCCGATGGGGATGTTCACGGCGAAGAGCCACGGCCAGTGGGCGATCGAAAGGATGCCTGCGGCGATGGTCGGGCCTGCGACCGACGACACGGCGACGACCGTGGCGTTGATGCCCATGCCGCGTCCCAGTTGCGCCTTGGGGTAGATGATGCGGATGAGCGTGGTGTTGACCGACGTGACGGCCGCGGCGCCGAAGCCCTGCATGACGCGCGCCAGCACCAGCGTGGCGAGCGACGAAGAGAGTGCGCAGCCCACCGAAGCCACCGTGAAGAGCATCAGCCCGCCGATGTAGACCTTGCGGTAGCCGACCAGCTCGCCCAGCGCCGAGAACGACAGCAGCGAGACCATGATGGCCAGCTGGTAGGCGTTGACGATCCAGATCGAGTCGGCGGACGAAATCCCCAGCTCCTGCCCGATGGTCGGCAGGGCGACGTTGGCGATGGCGCTGTCAAGCACCGACAGTCCGACGCCGAACGCCACGGCCAGAATGGCCCACAAGCGGCGGGGCATCGGCAGTCCGTCCGCAGGCGGCGCTATGTAGGGAATGGTGCTCACGGAGTGCAAAGGTAATACATGCCGTCCGCAAATCAAAACGGGTGCCGGGCTTGCATGAAAACGGAGACCCGGAAATTTCCGGGCCTCCCTCTCACAACTATGAATTTGAACTTTTTATTTTAAAAATTGGCTGTGTTCGTTTTAGGGATTGGGTGTCGCATACGGTTTACCTTCGGCTGTCTTCGGGGACGATTTCGCCCTCGGGTTCGATGCCCTTGAGGTATTTGCCGAGGAATTTCTCCATCGTGCGGTAGAAATCGAAGCGGTTTTCCTCGTTGTGGAAGCCGTGTCCCTCGTTGTCCTTGACCATGTAGTCGACATGCACGCCGCGTTTGCGCAGGGCGTCGACCATCTGGTTGCTCTCGTTAATGTTCACACGGGGGTCGTTGGCGCCCTGTACCACCAGCAGCGGGGTTTTGATCCGTTCGGCGTTGAGTGCCGGGGAGTTTTCGCGCAGCATTTGGGCGTCCTTTTCGGGATTGCCGACCATCTCGTACATCATGTCGAGCATCGGTTTCCAGTAGGGAGGGATGGTTTGCAGGAACGAGAAGAGGTTCGATACGCCCACGTAGTCCACGGCGCAGGCATAGAGGTCGGGATCCTTGACGATACCCTGCAACGTGGCGTAACCGCCGTAGCTGCCGCCGTAGATGGCGATCTTCGCGGGATCGGCGATGCCTTTTTCGATCAGCCAGTTCACGCCGTCCGTAATGTCGTCCTGCATGGTCTGGCCCCACTTGCCGTAGGCGATTTCTGTGAATTTGCGTCCGAAGCCGGTCGAACCCCGGAAGTTCATCTGCAGTACGGCGTAACCGCGGTTGGCGAGGAACTGCACCTCGGGGTTGAATCCCCACGAGTCGCGGGCCCACGGGCCGCCATGCGGATTGACCACTACGGGCAGGTTCTTGGCGTTGTGAAGCGTTTTGCCGACGGGCAGCGTGAGGTAGCCCTCGATTTCGAGGCCGTCGCGCGAGGTATAGGTAACCGGTGTCATCTCGGCCATCTGCTGCTCCTCGATCCAAGGTGCGAGGTCGGCCAGTTTGGTCATCGTGTCGGCTTTCACGTCGTAGAGGTAGTAAGCGCCCATCGTGCGGTCGCCGCCCGCATAGACGATATATTTGTCTTCGGCCTTGTTCCAGCCGCTGATGCCGACTTCGTAACCGCGCAGGTGTTTCTCCATGCGGCCGAACATCTCGCCCGTCGCCTTGTCGAAGAAATGGCGCCTCACGCCTTTGTGGCCTTCGTACGAAACACCCTGCAATTTTTTCTGTGCATCGCTGTACCAGATGCCGCGCAGGTCGTATTTGTCGTTGGTGTAGAGTTGTTCCAGCTCCTCGCAGGTCGCCGGATCCATCAGCACGAGTGCCGATTTGTCGCGCCCGAGGTTGGTGATGGCGTAAACCAGCTTGTTGTCCGGGGTGAAAGTGGCGAACGAAACGCCTTCCTTGAAGTTGGTCGTCAGTACGGGACGGAAAGGTTCGGCTTCGGTTTCGCGGTAGCGGATCTGCGTGTTCACGCCGTCGACGATGGCATAGGCTACGCGCAGCTTGCCGTCATGGTCGGTCTGCCAGCCCTGGATGTCGCCGGGATTCTCGCACAGCATCGTCATCTCGCCCGTCGAGAGGTTCAGGCGGTAGGGGTCGAAGATCATCGGGTTGCGCTGGTTGGTGCCGATGATTATCAGCGAGTCGATCTCTTCCAGCGGGTCGATGATCTGGGTGCGGACGCCCGGAATGGCGGTGTAGGCCTTCGGGTCGCTGCCGTCGATGTTCACGCCGTAAAGCTGGTAGTTCTCGTCGCCGCCCGTGTCCTTCAGGTAGAGGATGCGGTTGTCGCCGGCCCAGAAGTATCCGGCCAGATCGCGCTCGGTCTCCGAGGTGATGCGCACCGCCTGCTTGCCGTCCACGGGCTGTACGAAGATGTTGCGGCGGCTTTCGTAAGGCGCCATGTAGGAGAAATATTTTCCGTCGGGCGATATTTGGTACCCGGTTTTTTCCGTATTGCGGAAGAAGGTTTCCAAAGGCAGCTCGGGGGCTGTCTTGGGTGTACAGGCGGCCAGTATGGCTGCCGTGGCGGCGAACATGAGGAGTTTTTTCATGGGGTTTATTCGTTTGGATTTTCGTTCTGCTTTTTCGTGCGCAAGGCGTCCCGCCAGATGCCGCAGACCGAGAGGGTCAGCAGGATCAGGATCGGGATGTCGCCGGTGTGCGACGCCCCGGGAAACATCAGGTGCGTGGCTACTTTGATTGCAAAGGCTGCCACGGCGATGAAAATGGCCAGGATGCGGATGACTTTTTCGATTTCCATACTGGGTGTCTTTTTGTTTTTGACACTGCAAACTTACAAAAGAAATTTTGAAAAACAAATAAAATTTATTGTTTTTCGATAAAATTTTTATGATAAGCAACTTTTTCCTGCCTGACCGCAGAGAAACCGTAACAAAAAAACGCCCGGAGGCGTTTCTTGTAATGAATATTGCCCTGACAGCCGGGTCTATTCCGCGTCGACGAATTTGTAGAGCTGGTCGCCGCGGTGGATCGGGGTGTCGGTGTGCACGGCGCAGAGGGTGCCTTGTGCCACGGATTGCACCGGGGTGCCGTCGGTGTCGTGCAGCTCGGTGAGTGCCTGTTCGGCGATGCCGGTGGTGGCACCCATGAAGAAAATATCCTCGCCCACGGACAGCGGTGCGGCTTCGACCAGTACCTCGGCCACCGATATTCTCTTGTAGAAGTTTGTTACCTTGCCTACGTAAACCTTGCGCCGCGTGGCGGCCGAGCCGTAATGTTGGCTGTGTTCGGCCACGGGGCGCCCGGCGTAGTAGCCTTCCCAGAATCCGCGGTTGAAAACCGTAGCGAGCCGCTCTTTCAGTCCGGCGGCCAGTTCGGGCGTGTATGTCCCGGCTTCGATGGCGCGCAGCGCCTCGTCGTAACACGACACCACGCGCTTGACGTATTCCGCGCCGCGTGCACGCCCTTCGATCTTCAGCACCCGCACACCCGCACCGATGAACCTGTCGAGGAAATCGACCGTGCAGAGGTCTTTGGGCGAGAGGACGTAGCGCCCGTCGATGTCCAGCGCCGCACCGGTCTCGGTGTCCGTGACGGTGTATTTGCGGCGGCACAGCTGGCGGCAGGCGCCGCGGTTGGCCGAGCAGTTGGTTTCGTAGAGCGAGAGGTAGCATTTACCCGAAATCGACATGCATAATGCGCCGTGGGCGAACATTTCGATTTCGACCAGCTCGCCGCGCGGGCCCCGGATGTCGTTCTCGACGATCTGGCGGTGTATTTGCGCCACCTGTTCGAGCGTCAGTTCGCGTGCCAGCACCACCGTGTCGGCCCACTGCGAGAAGAACTTCACGGTTTCGGAATTCGAAATGTTGCTCTGGGTCGAAATATGCACTTCGACCCCGATGCGCCGGGCATAGAGTATCGCCGCGAAATCGGTGGCGATGATGGCGTCAATGCCTTCGGCCCTGGCGCGGTCGATTACCTCGTGGACGGTTTGCATCTCGTCCTCGTAGACGATGGTGTTGACCGTGAGGTAGGCCTTGACCCCTGCGGCGTGTGCCGTGGCGACGATCTTCGCCAGGTCGTCGAGCGTGAAATTCGCAGCCGACGCCGAGCGCATGTTGAGCTTCCCGACGCCGAAATATACCGAGTCCGCCCCGGCCTGTATGGCTGCGGCCAGTGCTTCGTAAGACCCTACGGGGGCCATGATTTCTATCTCGGAGCGTTGCATAGTGTCGTTTACGGGGGATGTTCCTGTGAGGGGTGTTTCCGGAATCAGTTTTTGCGTCCCATCAGGCTCAGGGCGTATTCGCGCATCCGTTCCGTGCGGGATTTTTCGACCGAAAGGGTGTCGAGGATGCCCAGCGCCCTTTCGAAGCGCAGCGAAATCTGCTGTTCGGTGAGGCGTGGTATGTCGAGCCGGTCGTAGACGGCTTTTATCGTGGCGATTTTCTCGGCGTCGGGCATCTGTGAGCGGTGCGTCGAGCGGAGCACTTCGCGCGTAGGTTCGTCCGCGCGGCTTATGGCCGTGATCATCAGGTAAGTCTGTTTGCCTTCGAGGATGTCGCCGCCGATGGCCTTGCCCAGCCTTTCGTCGCCGTAGCTGTCCAGCAGGTCGTCCTGCAGCTGGAATGCCAGTCCCAGTTCGATGGCGAAGCGGCGCAGCTTGCGGCAGTCCTCTTCGGAAGCGCCGCCCAGCAGGGCGCCGATCGTGGTGGCCCCGGCCAGCAGCACCGAGGTCTTCAGCTCGATCATGTGCATGTATTCCACGACCGAAACCTTCGGCTTGCGTTCGAAATCCATGTCGTACTGCTGTCCTTCGCACACTTCGAGCGCCATGGTGTTGAACGTCGAGAGTATCTGCGGCAGCAGCTGCGCCGGCACCTCGCCCAGCAACCGGTAGGCGCAGATCAGCATGGCGTCACCCGAGAGGATCGCCACGTTCTGTCCCCACTTGGCGTAGACCGAGGGTTTGCCGCGCCGCACGGCTGCATTGTCCATGATGTCGTCGTGCAGCAGCGTGAAGTTATGGAACACCTCGACGGCCGCGGCGGCCGGCAGGGCATGTTGTATCTTATCGGTGAAGATGCCGTTGGAGAGCATCAGCAGCATGGGGCGCAGGCGCTTGCCGCCGCCCGCGAGCGAATAGCCGATCGGGGCGTAAAGTAGCTCGGGTTCGGCCGGGAACTCGGTTTGGGCCAGGTAATTTTCGATGGCGGAGAGCAGTTGCTCGTTCGTTTGCATAGTCTGACAATACTTTTGGATCGGAATCTGTCCCAAAAGTAGGAAAAAAGTTTGGAGTAGCCGAATTTTGGATTAACTTTGACCTGATAAATTCTAACCTTTAACCAGAACACGATATGAAAAAACTCGCTATCGGCGTGGACATCGGCGGTATCAATACTGCGTTCGGCCTCGTCGACGAAAACGGCGACCTGTATGCCGAATCGGTCATTTCGACCAAGAAATACCCCAGTGTAGACGATTATCCGGCCTATGTCGAAGACCTCTGCCAGGCGATGCACGCACTGGCCGACAGCCTTTCGTTCGAGTACGAACTGACGGGTATCGGTATCGGTGCCCCCAATGCCAATTATCATAAAGGTACGGTCGAAAACCCCGCGAACCTCTGGAAATTCCGCGAGGGAGACCCCAATCCCGATGAAAGCCGCCGCGTTTTCCCGCTGGCGGACGACATCCGGAACTGCTTCGGGGGTGTGAAGGTGCTCGTGACGAACGACGCCAATGCCGCGACGATCGGCGAGATGATCTACGGCAATGCCAAGGGCATGCGCGACTTCATCATGATTACGCTCGGTACGGGCCTCGGATCGGGTTTCGTCGCCAACGGCGAGATGATCTACGGCCATGATGGCTTTGCCGGAGAGTTCGGCCATGTCATCGTCGAGCGCGACGGCCGCGAGTGCGGTTGCGGGCGGAAGGGCTGCCTGGAGACCTATGTTTCGGCTACGGGCATCAAGCGCACGGCATTCGAGCTGATGGCCAAAATGTCGGCTCCCAGCAAGCTGCGCGACATCGCTTTCGGCGATTTCGACGCTTCGATGATCTCCGCCGCTGCCGAGCAGGGCGATCCCATCGCACTCGAAGCCTTCCGTTTTACGGGCGAGATGCTCGGTCGTGCGTTGGCCGACGTGGTGACCGTCACGTCGCCCGAGGCGATTTTCCTCTTCGGCGGCCTGTCGAAGGCGGGCAAGCTGATCTTCGAGCCTACGCAGTGGTACATGGAGGAGAATATGCTCTTTGCATTCAAGAACAAGGTGAAGCTGCTTCCGAGCGGTATTCAGGGTAAGAATGCCGCGATTCTCGGCGCTTCGGCCCTGATCTGGCAGGAGGAGCATAAATAATCCGGCGGAAGGCCGGGCGACGGGCGTCGCTTCGGTTTGCCTGGCAGAGGATGAGCCGGGATTGTCTTGTCTTGCCGATGCCGTTTTCGGATTTGTCCGGATGAAAAGAATGCCGGCGGAGTTTGTGCTCCGCCGGCATTGCCGTTACATACCGGCTGCCCGGTGTCCCTGTGAAGGGCTATTTGTTGTAGGCGGTCAGCATCCAGACCATCTTCTCCTGCTCCTTCAGGTAGTCGCTCATCAGCGCCACGGTAGCCTCGTCGCCGGCCTCCGAGGCCAGTGTGAGCAATTTGCGTTCCTCGCCGATAAGGTAGCTGTACGTGGTGAGGATATGCCCGATGGCCTCATCGCCGCGTGTTACGCCCGAAACCTCCTTGACCTTGGCGACCCTGAGGTATTCGCTGAACCTGTTTTCGGGCTTGCCGCCCAGCATCAGGATGCGTTCTGCGATCTGATCGGCCTTTTCGGCAGTATCGTCGTACAGCTCTTCGAACTTGCCGTGCAGGACGAAGAACCCGTGCCCTTCGATGTCCCAGTGGAAACCCCGCAGGTTGGTGTAAAATACTTGAAAATCAGCCAGCAGCGAATGCAGTGCCGATACTACGCCCTGTACCTTCTTCTCGTCCAGGTGCAAATAATCCAGTGTTTTCATAATCGTTTTTTATTTTAATTGTTTGTATATCAAATTATTCCCTTGATCCGGTCTTCCGAGGCCGACAGGGCTGCCTTGGCCCCTTCGCCCATTGCGATCACAATCTGTTTGTAACGTATGTCCGTCACGTCGCCCGCTGCATATACGCCGGGTACCGACGTGCGGCACTCCTTGTCGGTCAGGATTTCTCCTGCGCGGTTGGTGTCGAGGATGCCGGCGAACAGCTTGCTGTTGGCCGAGAGGCCGATCTGAACGAATACGCCGTCGAGCGGCAGTCGTTTTTCCGCTCCCGTCGGGCGGTCTTTCGTGCGCAGGGCCGTCATGCGGCTGCCGTCGCCTTCGACCTCGAGCGTCTGCACGTTCGTATGTACCGCTACATTGGGGAGCGTGCGCAGCTTCTCCTGCAATACCTGGTCAGCCTTGAGAGTCTCCATGAATTCGAGAACCGTCACCGAAGCGCAGGTGCCCGCCAGGTCGATTGCGGCCTCGACCCCCGAATTGCCGCCGCCGATCACGGCCACGTGTCTGCCTGCGTAGAACGGCCCGTCGCAGTGGGGGCAGAAGGCTACGCCGCGGCCGATGTACTCCGCTTCGCCCGGCACCCCGAGCCTGCGCCACGAAGCTCCCGTGGCGACGACCAGTGCCGGGGCGCGGAAAACCTCCCCGCCTTTGGCATGCAGCTCCCGGATGCCGCCGTCCATGTCGAAACGTTCGATGCGGCGGTTGTCGCAGATGTCAATCCCGTAGGCCTCCATGTGTCTGCGCAGGTCGCCCGCGAGCTCTGCTCCGGTCGTGCGCGGCACCGAGACCAGGTTTTCAATGCCTACCGTTTCATTGACCTGCCCGCCGACCTTTTCTGCCACGACCGCCACGCGGAGCCCCTTGCGGGCTGCATAGATCGCGGCCGAAGCCCCGGCGGGGCCGCCCCCGGCGACCAGCAGGTCGTATTCGCGCACGACGGGCGTGATGCCTGTGTCCGAAGTGCCGAAGCTCTCCTCGAGTTTGTCCAGCAGTTCGGCCAGCGAGCCGCGGCCGACGTGGATCAGCTCTTCGCCGTGGAAAACCGCCGGCACGGCCTGGATATTCAGCCGTGCAACCTCCTCGGGGAACAGGGCTCCGTCCACGGCCGTATGGGTGATCCGGGGGTTGGAGAGCGCCAGCAGGTTGAGCGCCTGTACCACATCGGGGCAGTTGGTGCAGGTGAGCGACATGTAGGTCGTCAGCGCGATCTGCCCGCCGAGCGCCCCGAACCGTCGGCGCGTCGCTTCGTCGGGCAGGTTTTTGCCCTTGCCGTCGGCGTTCAGCACGGCCAGTATCAGCGAGCTGAATTCATGGCCGTTGGGCACCGCCCGGAAGTGGATGCCGGTGTCCTCCTCGTTGCGCAGAAGCCGGAACCCTGCCCGTCGGCGATCCGGCAGCCGATCTTCGCGGAACAGGCCGCCGTCTCTTCGAGCAGCCCGAGCAACTCTCCGCGCGACGCATGGCCGGGGTCGGCCGTGACGTCGAACACGTAGGAGGCTTCCAACCCCTCGAACAGGCGGAGCAACTGCTCCCTGAGTGCATGATCCAGCATAGCTCTTAGATTTTACCTACCAGGTCGATACTCGGTTTGAGCGTCTCGGCGCCCTGCTGCCATTTGGCGGGGCATACTTCGCCCGGATGTGCCTCGACGAACTGTGCTGCGGCGACTTTGCGCAGCAACTCCTCGGCATTGCGGCCGATGCTGTTGTCCTGGATCTCCACCAGCTTGACCTTTCCCTCGGGGTTGACGACGAACGTACCGCGGTAGGCTACGCCTTCCTCCTCGATCAGGACGCCGAAGCCGCGCGAAAGTACACCCGTGGGGTCTGCGAGCATCGGGTAGTTGATCTTGCGGATGCTTTCCGAGGTGTCGTGCCAGGCTTTGTGCACGAAGTGGGTGTCGGTGCTTACCGAGTAGACCTCCACGCCCATGGCTTTGAACCGGTCGTATTTGTCGGCCATGTCCACCAGCTCGGTGGGACACACGAACGTGAAGTCGGCCGGGTAGAAAAAGAAGATCGCCCATTTGCCTTTGAGGTCTTCGTTGGTGACCGTTACGAATTTGCCGTTGTGGTAGGCCTGAACCTTGAATTCGGGAACCGTTGAATTGATGATCGATGTCATAGTCGTACTTTTTTATTTATGTGAATATTTTTTGCTGCTTTAGTATTCTTGCTCTTTGCCGATACAAAAATAGGGGAAATCTTTGTATAAATCAAATTGATAATATTTATATTATTATAGTTATATGCTATAATTATGCTGTGTCGTTGCCGGGGGCCGGAACCGCCTGCAAAACAAAAGCCCCGGAGCGTTAACTCCGGGGCTTGGGTTCTCCGCCCGCCTTGGGTGCGGGGTGTTCCTGTTTTATCGCATCGCGATCTGCGAGGTTCCGATCAGGCGGCCGTCGCAGAACAGTTGTACGGTGTAGGCACCAGCGGCAAAGCCTGTGCTGTTATAGTAGATACCCACTTCGAGATCCTGGTTCTGGTAGTCCACTTCGCGCATGGCCGAATAACTCAGGCGTTCGCCCTCGAAATCGAAAGTCGGCATGGCCTCGGTCGTCAGCACATAGCCGTCGGGCGAGGTGATACGGACGTAGACGGTCTTTTCGCCCGGTGTCGCCAGCTCGTTGGCCGTCAGTACGAAATCCACGCGCAGGCGCGCGGCATTCTTGATCCTCGATACGGGTTTGCTGTTGGCGTTGAGCGCCGAGAGACGGATGTCGCGGGCGCGGATCACGGCGCCGACACGTACCTTGTTGTCCAGTTCGGCGGCCTTCTCCTCGGCCATTTCGGCGCGCAGTTTGGCCGACGAGATCTCCTTGCGGTAGCCGACGTTTTCGCTGATGAGTCTCTTGTTGAGCGTATTCAGCGAGTCGATTTGACGGATGTAGCCCTTCATGATCGTACGCAGCGTACCTACCTCTTTCTCGTACTGCTTGATTTTGGCGAGGTTCCACGAACGCTCCTTCTTGAGTCGCGTCATCAGCGAGTCGGCGCGGTCGCGTTCGATGGTCAGGCCCGCCGAGATGCTGTCGTTGGTGACCTGCAGGTTGTCGAAGTCGGTCATCAGCCGTCCCAGATCGTTCTGGATCGAGTCGCGGTCGCTCTGCAGCAGCCGGTTGTCGATCATCTGCTGGCGGTGGATGCTGAAATAGAGCGCCGAAAGGGCCACCAGAATCACTGACAGGATGATGATGACGATGCGGTAGCCGCGGATGGATTTGCCCGCGTCGGGCTGGGGAGTCATGTAGTCGTCGTCCTCGAATTCCGAGGGGTCGTATCCTTGCTTATTTTCTTCCATAAAAGCTGGTTTTTCGGAAATAGGATTAATTTGATGTTCGCCGGGGTAACTTTCGTTTCTGCAAAGATATAAAATTTTTATTTTATCAGGCTCGTCATCGGGTATTTAAGCCCCTTGTAGCCCGAAATATAGGCGTTGAT
>ENA-OPRW01002096-OPRW01002096.1-human-gut-metagenome-genome-assembly--contig:-NODE-2096-length-11614-cov-2.501947_pt1 | contig 11614 bp, 8 predicted proteins | sample MGYA00241898_ERZ501890 | MGnify/ENA primary metagenome ERZ501890 (study PRJEB25962, sample SAMEA2042216) | human gut metagenome | biome: human gut; feature: human-associated habitat; material: faeces... | reverse complement strand
TTCCGTGGGGACAGCCACGGATACGAATGGTAATTTCACGTTGAACTTACCCGAGATGAAGGATGTCGTGTTGATTTTTTCGTTTATCGGGATGAAATCTCAGGAGGTGAAATATACCGGACAAAAGGAGATAAACGTGATTTTGCTTCCGGATGTGACTGAGATGGACGAAGTGGTGGTGACCGGAATTTTTGAACGTAAAGCAGAAAGTTATACGGGTTCTACTTCCACGTATAAAACAGAAGACCTGAAAATGATTGGTAGCCAGAATATTCTTCAAAGTTTGAAGACACTGGACCCCTCTTTTCATATCACGCCGAATAATGAATTCGGATCAGATCCGAATAAGTTGCCGGATATTGATATTCGGGGAAAAACGAGTGTTGTTAATTTGAAAGAGGAGTATGCTGTTGATCCGAACCAACCCTTGTTTATTCTGGACGGTTTCGAGGTCCCGTTGCAGACGGTGGTCGATTTGAACATGGAACGGGTAGCTTCCGTGACGATACTGAAAGATGCGGCATCTACTGCTATTTACGGTTCTAAAGCAGCCAACGGGGTTGTCGTGATCGAGACGAAACGTCCGCAAGCCGGTCAATTACGACTGAGTTATAACGGGGATTTTAGTGTGTCTATTCCTGACTTGTCCGATTATAATATGATGAATGCCAAGGAAAAGTTAGAGTTTGAATGGTTGGCGGGGGAATACTCTGTTTCTTGGGATCGGGATCAGAATAAGGAATACCAGTTATTGAATTTGTATAACAGACGTCTGGAAAAGGTAAAAAGCGGGGTGGATACCTATTGGCTGAGCGAGCCTTTGCGTACCGGATTCGTGCATAAGCATAATCTTTATGTCGAGGGAGGTGATGACGCGATGCTTTACGGTGTTGGGCTGAATTATAACGGGACGAGCGGGGTAATGAAGGGATCGGATCGGGATGTGTTTAGTTTTAACTTGGATTTACGTTATCGGAAAGGTAAATTGAGATTTGATAATAAGTTTACTCTGGATTACGGGGAGGCGAATAATGCTCCGCAGAGTTTTGCGGTATATGTGCAAACAAATCCTTATTACGAGAAAGATTACGAGGGGAGTATTCCTAAATATTTGGAAGAATCCGAGATTCGTGACGGGTTGATTACTGAGGTTAAACGTCCTAATCCTTTGTATAACGCCAGTTTGAATTATTTGGATTGTACCCGGAGTTTGGCTTTTCGGGATAATTTCCAAATCGAGTATCGTCCCTGTGACGGATTGATGGCCCGGGGACGTGTCGGGGTAAGCAAGTCGAAAGACGAGACAGAATATTTCAAATCGCCATTCCATTCGGATTTTGATGAAACGATAAAGACCGAGCGGGGATCATACCAGAAATCAACATCCGATAAATGGACTTACGAGGGGGACGTGGTGGTTACTTACGGGAAGTTACTGGCCGAAAAACATCAAGTTAATTTCGTGGGTGGTTGGCGATTTGCCTCTTCCAATTACGTGAACGATTCTTACAAGGCTATCGGTTTCCCGGATGACAATATTCCGAATCCGGCGTTTGCGAATCAATATGCTACCAATAGTAAACCTTCTTATTATAAAACGGTAAGTCGGAGTACTAGTTTTTATCTGAACGGGAACTATGCTTTTGATAATCGGTATTTGTTGGATTTTAACTGGCGTAAAGACGGATCTTCGGTGTTCGGGGTAAATAAACGTTTCACGGATAGTTGGTCTGTGGGAGTTGCGTGGAATGTTCATAACGAGACTTTCATGGGGGAGTGGATGGATTTGTTGAAGTTGCGTTTCTCGGTAGGAAATCCCGGAAATCAGAATTTTTCGTCTTATAGTTCTTATAATACTTATGGTTATAACACTTCCTTGCAGAATTTGTTCGGAATGGGAATAGATGTGCTTGATTTTGGAAATCCCAATTTGAAATGGCAAAAGACGATGGATTATAACGTGGGGGCAGATATAGCCGTTCTGAACAATCGTTTGAAGGTGAATCTGGACGTGTACTATAAGGAGACCGATCCTTTGCTGGTGACCACGACGATCGCCTCTTCGACAGGAAGAGATGCCTACATCACGAATCTGGGAGCACAAAAAACAAACGGTTTTAGTGTGAACATGGTAGTGACCCCGATTTATCGTCCCGACGAACGAATTAATTGGTCGTTGACCTTTAATGGAAGACATCAGAAACAGGAGTATAGTAAGATCGGTAACAAGTTGGACCTGATTAATGATGAATTGAAGAAAACTTCTTTGCAGCGTTATCGGGATGGTGGTAGCCCGACGGATATTTGGGCAGTGCGATCTAACGGAATAGATCCGGCAACCGGGAATGAACTTTTTATTAAGAAGGATGGGTCGTACACGTTTGATTATGATAGTAACGACGAGGTGATTGTGGGTAATACCGAGGCAAAATTAGAAGGAGTTGTAGGATCGAACTTCTATTATAAGGGTTTTTCCTTTAGTGCTTATTTCCGTTATCGACTCGGGGCTGATTATTTCAATTCGGAGTTATACAACCGGATTGAAAATATCACGAGTTTTTCAGAGTATAATCAGGATAAACGAGCTTTATACGATCGTTGGCAAAAAGTGGGGGATCATGCTCAATACCGGAAGATTACTTCCAAGGTGGCTGCGAATGAGACTTACCCGATGTCAGACCGTTACGTGCAACGGGAGAATACGATTTCCGGGGAAAGTATTTCGGTTGCCTATGAGTTTAGTGGTCAGAAATGGTTGAAGATGTTGTATCTCTCAAGTCTGACTTGTCGGGCGAATATGAATGATATATTTCGATGTTCCACGATTCGGGCGGAGCGGGGGACGGCTTATCCTTTTGCCCGTACGGTTTCATTCTCGTTAAGTATGACCTTTTAAATGATTAAGATATGATAGTCAGTAGATATAAATTATTAGGCGTGTTGGTGGCTTTCTTGCTATCTGGTTGCAATAGTTGGCTGGACGTGGAACCTTATGATAAAATGACGGAAGATCAAGTATATGCTTCCGAACAAGGAATTCAAAAAAACTTGAACGGCTTGTACCTGAAGATGGCTTCCGAGGATTTGTATGCCCGGGAATTGTCGTGTGGAGTACTTGATGTTTTGGCTCAACGTTATTATATATCGGATTCGGAACATTCGTATTATAAGTTGAGTCGTTATCAATATACCGATAAGGATGTGAAGCCATTTTTCGAGAGTATCTGGAGTGCGGGTTGGAGTTTAGTAACGGCTTGTAACGAGATTCTGGAGAATGTACCCAAACATCAGGAGGTGTTGAGTAAACGGGATTATGCTCTGGTAATAGGGGAAGCTCTGGCGGTGCGGACATATATGCAATTTGATATATTCCGTTTGTTTGCCCCGGTGTATAGTGCGGAGACAGAAAATCGGGCGGCAATACCTTTGTATGACAAACCTACGGACGTCCCTGCATCGATTCTGACTTGCGGGGAAGTGGCAAATCGGTTGATAAGTGATATTGATTCGGCTATTTATTTATTACAACAGGATCCGATTCTTACGGATGGTATCGTGTTGGATGATGAGGACTTCTGGGCTTACCGGAATGTACGAATGAATTATTACGCGGCTTGGGGGCTGAAGGCTAGAATGTGTTGGTATTTTGGGGAGAAATACCGGGCAGAGGCTTATCGGATTGCGACATCCTTGCTAGAGGGAAAAGATCCGAAAAGCGGGGCTACGTTAAAGTTTGGTGATACTTTCGAGGCGATAACCAAAGACAATGCAGTCAAAGATCGGGTGTATTTTCCGGAAATGCTTTTTTGTCTGCACAATCTGAACCGGGATCGGTTGTATAAAGAAATGTTTTCTCAGGATTTGGAATCAAAGGTTATTTTCCAGGGATTGACTTCTTATCTGGGAGTGTTGTACAATGATAACCGGGATTATCGTAATCGTTTCTGGGAACAAGCATCCGGGGACGAGAAGGTGAAGATTTTTGTACGTTTCTATCCACAGACTACCCTGAAATCGGATAAAAATCCGTACACATATCAGATACAATCTTTGATGCGGATGAGTGAACTGTATTTGATAGCGGCTGCCACGGCTTCCGAGGAGGAGTTGCAAAAGGAGTGGCTCGAAAAGAGTCGGTTGAACCGAGGGTATCAGGATCATAATATGGACGGACAGGATGTGAATGATATCTTGGATAAGGAATGGCAAAGAGAGTTTTACGGGGAAGGTCAGTATTTTTTCTACTTGAAACGTAATCAGGTCAGTATCTTGTACGGACAGGATGGAAATACGAAATACGAGATGAAGGATTATTACCAGATTCCGTTACCCGAGAGTGAAGTAAATAATAGGTACGAATAAATACGTGTGGATTATGAAAAATATACTATTGATCTTTGGTTTGAGTCTGTTGTTGGTGAATTGTTCAGAGGATACTCTCGACACGTATCACGGGAATGACGGGATCTATTTTGCTCCTAGTATACTGGGGAAATATATTGATTCCACTTCTTTTTCATTTGCAATGGTGACGGTGGACGATACGGTGGTGAATATGGCAGTCCGGCTATACGGAGAGGTACAGGATTATGATCGTCCGTTTCGTGTAAAACTCGAAGAGGCGACAGGGGAAGAGGGAGTTGATTATGCACCTCTTGAAGAGGAGTATACTTTACCGGCTAATAAGGCGGAGGCAGCAATTCCCGTGCGAATATTCCGTCATGGTATGGCAAAAAATAAGTTGGTTCTACGAATTGTCCCGAACGAATACTTTACTCAAGCACTGTCCTTGAAAGTGCAGGATGAAGATACGTTGGATATGACGTTGAAAACATTGATATTTACGAGTAAGTTGACACAGCCGAAAAATTGGTATGATTGGGCTTTCGGGTATTTTTCGGAGGCAAAATATAAATTAGTCAACGAGTTGGGAAATATGGATCCGGAAGTTTGGAATGCGACTAGTTTTCCTTCCCAATACTATTACCAGTTGCCGCTTTTTATCACAAATTATTTGAATAGTAAAATAGCGGGTGGTCCCGAGAGCGCATTGAAAGATCCGGATCCCCAGTCTACCCGGGGATATATGACTTTTCCCGACGTGGTTATTCCGAGTTCTTTCCCGGATGCATGGCCTAAAGATAAATAATGGACGTGATTTTAATAGATTAAAATGATTGGTTATGAATAAATATATATACTTGGCGTTAAGTTGGGTAATGATCGGGTTATTGTCATCTTGCTACGATGATAAGGGAAATTATGATTACGATTATATCCAGAGTGTCATATTAAGAGAGGAATTGAAAGACACGGTGGTGACAAGGGGAAAGGTGTTGACGTTGAAACCGGAAATTGCGAAGATTGTCACGCATGGAGAAAACGACACAACAGGAGTGAATATTGATGACTATGATTACGTGTGGTACACGTATAATGAGGTTACCGGAAAACGGGATACCTTGGGAAATCGTTCCTATTTAGAGGATACAATTTATCTGCCGATTTCGGATAAGTACAGGGTGACGTTTTCAATTACTGAAAAGGCGAGCGGTGTGGCTTGGCTGAATCAGTTCGGGTTGAAGGTGATCGGGGCTTATAAGAATGGTTTTCTTTTTTTGACGGAAGATGCAACAGGTGAAGTCGAATTGGAATTGTACGGGGATGATGCGCAGGGAGGTAAAATACGTGAGACGGGAATGTTACAACGGTCCGGTTTTCCTTATCGGAAAGGAGGGGCTAATGCCGTCTCGTATATATCGTGGGATCGCATGAACATAAAACAGATCTGGGTTGCCACGGGAGAGGCGACAGGGTGGCTGACCATTCCCGATATGGTGTGGCTGGAAACGAATATGGCGACGTACATGATGGTGGAGGCAAAACCGATCAGTTATACGTTTAAGAAAATGTATGCTTATAAGCAGAATGATTTAAAAGAGTTTTTCGTGACGGACGAGGGTGAAGTGCATTGGTTTGACCCGACGGGAGCTTTTTATTCGGATTGTGCTTATAATGGCGGGCAGAAATTTAAAGCATCAACGATTCTGGGAGTGAGTGGAGATTGTATATTGCTTTATAATGAGACAGGGAAGTATTTTCTTTCTTATAGTACGTGGAGTCCCATGTATGCCAAATCCGAGTCCACTCGTTTGTCCGGAGCGGATGCTTTAGAGGGAAGTGACCTGATCTATATGCAGGGGATTGCTGATGGTAGTGTGATCGTGATTACCAAAGACCCGGATGGTTTGTATCGTCGGTACGTGTATGTGTCATCACTTGATTTCTCTTCGTATCCTCCGGGAGCCGTGTTTAAACAGGAAACAAACTTCACGCAGGAGTTGCAGAATAATGCGAATATGTTGGACGAGGCCGAGCATATCGTGCTTGATAGGGGAAATGGGTTTATTTATTTTGCTATCGGTAGTACCTTGTATAATTACAGGGAAGGAGGCGGGATTGATGCTTGCGTGAAATTGAATGATTTGATGTTCGAGGGAGAAAAAGTTGTGATGGATGAGATTACGGCTATGGCTGTTGTTACAGATGGAAAGTATAACAAAGATGTTATTGTAGCTACTTATAGTGCTGAAACGAAAGGGAAAGTTTATGTGTTGCGGCCCGACCAGTCGGAAAGTCGTCGTATGGAAGTGGTGGAAATTATTCCGACAAATGAGATGGTGAAAAGTATAAGTTATTGGCAGTAAATGGATCGTATGATGAAATATATAAAGATACTGGTGTTGTTAGCAGGGGTGGTTGCAGGGAGTAATATGCTTTGTAATGCCCAAGGTGGAAAAAAAGCTATGGTAGATTGTTACACTTCCAAGGATGCGTTGAAGAGCATCGTGTTGAAAAGTGTGAAAGACGGGAAAACATGGCGGTTGGCAGAGGGAATGTGTTTGAATGATGACTATTTTGGATTTGGCTGCGTCCCGACTTATTCCGGGATATATGTGGTCGGGGACGGGAAGTTTATGGAGTACCCGATTTATCTGAAAGGAGGGGAGCGGCTCTCGCTCTATCTGGATCAAGATACGGTTTATCTAACCGGGAAAAAGTGTTCCCGGGAGAATAAAATTTTGTATGAATGGTTGGCATTATCGGGACAGACCAAACGAATTGCCACTCAAATAAAGTACATGTCTGTGGATTACACCGTCTTCTTTCCGATGTTCGAGGAGTTTTTGAAGAAAGCACGTGTGTTCCGGGATAACCTGAAGAGTGGAGATAAATCATTTGATACGTGGATGAAACGCTATATAGATTATGATGTTGATTATATAGCCTTGAGTTTCATGTACACGCCGAGAAAGAAATTCCCGGAGAAGAGCGAGTACCCGGAGTTTTTCAAACATATTTATGCAACGGAGAAATTAGCAGATGATATGTTGATGGAACTTCCTTTTGGGATGGCGTTGTTGGAACTCTATACTTTAGAACAGGTAATGGCTAATAGTGAGCCTTATATGTTTGAGTATTTTGAAAAGTATATTCCTGATTATCGATTAAAGGGTGAGATGTTGTTGGCACATTCGAAAAGGATTTCTTCTTATGCGGATTGTATGGCTCAAAAAGAGAAATGGGGTAAATTCCTAACAGCGGAACAAATGGCTCGTTTCGATGAGGTTGCGGCAAGTTTATACAAGGCGGAAGAAGGGGTGAAGGGGGCGGATTTTACCTATCCTGATAAAGACGGTAAAATGGTTTCCTTGTCTGATTTTAAGGGAAAGGTTGTGGTGGTTGACGTGTGGGCAACTTGGTGCGCCCCTTGTCGGAAGGAGTTGCCTCACCTTAAAAAACTGGAAGAGGAGATGAAGGGGACGGATGTCGTGTTTATCGGGGTTTCATTGGATGAGGCGAAGGACCGGGAAAAGTGGAAAAAGTTTATTGCCGAAGAGCAACTTCCCGGGGTGCAATTGTTTGCAAGTGGTTGGAGTCATATAGCAAAGGCCTATAAAATTACCGGAATACCTCGATTCATGGTGTTTGACCGGGATGGGAAGATCGTGGCAATAAAAGCTCCCCGGCCTTCTGATGAGGCTTTAAAACGCTTGTTGGAGGCAGAATTAAAGAAATAAAGATTTACTGATAACGAACGAAAATGAGGAAAGCAGAGGGCGTCTACGATTTGTTAGACGCCCTCTTTGTTGTCGTTCTCGCAAACTCTTTGTGGTGGAATTCGTATCTGTTACGGGGATATTTTCAAGTGTCCTATTGTATAATTTTTATTTGTTATTGTCAATGTTTTTTAATATCTTGACGCCGTTTTTCTGGATTACTGGCACATTTATTGACACTTAGTTTTAATGAAAGTTTGTAAGATAAAATTAATATATAATACGTTTTTAGTATGGAGAATAAATTAGATATTTTGACCCAAAAGCTTTACAACGAGGGGGTAGATAAGGCTCGCCAGGAGGCGGAGAATATCATCAACCAGGCAAAGCAAGAGGCCGAAAAGATTATTGCCGATGCGAAAGCGAAAGCAGCACAGATGAATGCTGATGCGGAGACAGAGGTTTCTAACTTGAAAAAGAAGGCCGAGTCTGAAATGACGTTAAGTGCGCGCCAAGCTATCACGGCTTTAAAACAGGCAATCACGAATCTGGTTGCCGGGGATGTAGCCGGGGATGTAGCCAAGATCGGGTTCGAGGAAAAAGCTTTTATTCAGGAGTTGCTTATGACGATCGTGAAGAAGTGGGATGTTGCCGGTGGAAACCTGAACATGGAAATTCTTCTTTCCGAGGATGAAAAGGCGAAGTTCGAATCGTTTGTTGCGGCCAAGTACAAGGATCTGTTGGATAAAGGTCTTGATGTAAAGGTGGGTAATTTAGAAGAAGGGTTTGTGATCCAGCCTAAAGATGGTGGTTTCCAGATTGCTTTCTCCGAGAAACTATTTGAAGCCTTCTTTAATCAGTACATGAAAGGTTTCACGAAAAAACTGTTATTTAAGGATTGAGTGATTGGGTGATTATAGATTAAGTGATTGAATCACAAAATCGTTGAATCATTAAATCACGGAATCACAGAATGAATAATATGATATTAAAAAATAATTACTACTGTTTTATTGCAGGACTACCGGAGGTCTTTCTGGATGATCGGAAACTAGCGTTGTCCGTGAACGGGTTTCGGGAGTTGGCCCGGGAGGCTCTGAAGAAGGAGGATGTGAAGTTGAAATCTCAGGAGTATTTTTATGAAATATGAAGATAAGCTTGAATATTTTAAAGAGGCTTTAGACTTATATATTCCATCGCTTGTCAGTAGCTGCACATATAACATTATAGAAAAAAAGGACAAAATTCCAGATAGTAAAGATACTTTATGCCTTAAATTTGTTTTAGATGAAGAACATGAAGGGTATATCCAGTTTTATAGAAAAAATATGACATTAAACGAACATAACATTTTAAAAAATATTATTTGTAAAGTGAGTTTTTTATTTTTTAACAATATCCAGTTATTATTTTTAAAAAATAACATTTCTAACAATATTCAAAGTGAAGTATCAAAGTTTATTTCTGAAAAAAATTTTATTCTAGCTTATTTTATTCTAGAAAAATTTGGTGAATGGGCAAGTGAAACATATGAAGGAAATCGGATTTCTTCTTCATTTGGGTGTTCTTATTCTAGCGGAGGTGAAAAAGGATTAACAGATAAAATTATAAATGAAGATTTTTTAAAAGTGCTTACATCAGGAAGAGATACCATTCTTGTTTTTGATGGTAATTTAGTACCTGTGGGATATGAGCCGCTGTCTGAAAATGAAGATGATAGCCAATTGTTTTCCCCTGTATCGTTTATACCGATAGCCAGCTGGTCAAAGAACAACGACTTTGCCATCAGTCTTAATAGAAATGGTGAAATCCTTTGCTTTAAAAATGGAAGCCTTGCTTTTGCCCACAGGCGCGGACTTTGGATAGGTTTCTCACATGAAGCGTACATAAAAGGCATGTCTGAGGATGGCGGTTGCGATTCTGATCTTTGCAGGGCGCTTTATCTTACTATGCTTGATGTTTCATTCAGGCGAACAGGGGGATGCCTAGGAGTGTTATCTTCAGACAGAAAAAAAGAGTATGCGACACTCATTGGGAAACAGGACCGCTTTACAGAAAATCCAGGGAGCGACAAGAGCAGGTTTTTAAAGACGATTCTAAAAGAATACAAACGATTTCAGGATATACCAAGGAAATTGAGGCAGGAACTTGTCGGCATTGATGGTGCGACCATTGTCGATGAAAGGGGCGAACTCCTCTGCGTGGGAGCGATCCTTGAGATCCCCGGGGGAAGTACCGGAGGGGGAGGCCGCACGGCGGCGGCTAAAGCTATCGCGGAGGATGGGCTAGGAATAAAAATCTCCAATGATGGAAAGATCCAGTACTGGAAAGAGGGAGAGACCGGCGATGAGGAACCGGTTTATACGATAGGTTAGTATTTGAGGTTTGACAGTTGGGTGCTGTATACCTGCACAGGAAAGAGCTTATGAACCTCGGTTTTATGGCGTGGGGAGAGGGCGGAACACTTTTTTGCGAGTAAGGGAATGAAGAAGCCGGGAACCTCGCGGAACCCGGCTTTCTTTTACTGGTTTTTGCTCTGGAGCATCGCGATTGTTTTTTGCGTACTCTCTGCAACCCAGTCGATTTTTTCAACCAAATCGTTACTGCCTCCAACGCTTGATGCCGCTATGACAAGCATTTTGCCTTTGAGGTAGAGCAGCCCGTAGCCGGTAACGGAAAGCATGGCTTCTCCATCCTGCGTTTGCAGTTGCGTTCCGGTTATCCAGTATTTCCATTGTGGCCCTTGCTGTTCATCCAATTTTACAGACTTTGCACTTTTGAATACTTCATGAAGATTTTGATTGTCTGTTAAAGATTCTAATGTCGCTTTGTCAATTGATTTTGAACTGTTAAAAACAGTGCTCACTTGATGAAGCGTATTTTCAAAATCGTTTTGCGCTACATTTTGATTTTCATCTTTTATAGTTGCAAAGGATATACCAATAAGTTTTGCGTTCTTTACTCTTCCCCCTGTTTTATACAGAGGAAGTTGTTCCTCAAGAACATACATTTTTACGTATTTTTGTTTGACAATTTTACTGAATTTTTCTTTAAAGCTTGCGTCAAAAGAGTCGCTATCAACAAATCCTTGAATATTTCCTGTTTTGTACAGGGTGTTTCCTACTTTGAATATCCCGTCAGCATGACCCGTTCCGTACATGCAAAAGACGACGAAACATACCATTACGAATTGAAAATACTTTCTCATTTTTTCCTCTGTAGTTACAGGTTTTGGATAAATCCGGCGATCTTCCGTATTTGATGGTAGTATTCCACAAAGGCCGGTATACCGAATATCCAGCCCAGGCCGACGCTTCCTTTTGCCAACAAGGGGGCCCACCTCCAAAATCTTCCTTCATAGTTCGTTGCGCTTCGCCAGATGCCTATCTGAGAGATGGCAAAATAGAAGACGTACAGGAAAAAGTAGATGTACAGGAATACCGGGTAGCCTGAATGCCCGAACACCAACAGCGCCCGGCGGGAAAAGACCAGCTCCTGAGATAGATTGAAGAGAATGCCCATGACAACGCCGCCGATCCAATATGCGGCCCATA
>ENA-OPRW01002095-OPRW01002095.1-human-gut-metagenome-genome-assembly--contig:-NODE-2095-length-11623-cov-15.195194_pt1 | contig 11623 bp, 6 predicted proteins | sample MGYA00241898_ERZ501890 | MGnify/ENA primary metagenome ERZ501890 (study PRJEB25962, sample SAMEA2042216) | human gut metagenome | biome: human gut; feature: human-associated habitat; material: faeces... | reverse complement strand
CCATTAAGCTCGCTCCGCATCTGCTGGGCCCTATCGCCATTGCGGCTTATTCGTATATGGCATTGGTTCCCGTCATCATTCCGATGGTTGTGAAGCTGTTCTGCACAAAGAAGGAGTTGATGATTAACATGAAGGAACAGGAAAAGCTCTATCCTTCAAAAACTGAGATAAAGAACCTGCGTGTATTGAAAATCATCTTCCCGATTGCTGTCACTACCATTGTTGCCCTTTTCGTGCCGACGGCAGTGCCTCTGATCGGTATGCTGATGTTCGGTAACCTGATTAAGGAAATCGGTTCCGATACCAGCCGTTTGTTCGATGCGGCGGCCAACAGCATTATGAATGCGGCAACCATCTTCCTCGGACTGAGTGTGGGTGCTACCATGACGAGCGAGGCGTTCCTCAACTGGACTACTATCGGCATCGTCATCGGCGGTTTCCTTGCATTCGCTTTGTCCATTACGGGTGGTATCTTCTTCGTGAAGCTGTTTAACTTGTTCTCCAAGAAGAAGATTAATCCGCTGATCGGTGCAACGGGATTGAGTGCTGTGCCTATGGCGAGCCGGGTATGTAATGAAATTGCAACTAAGTATGATCCCAAAAACCATGTGCTGAACTATTGTATGTCCAGCAATATTTCCGGTGTCATCGGATCTGCGGTGGCAGCGGGCGTGCTGATTTCGTTCCTCGGATAGGAGATTTACGACATAAAAAAAGGAATGTGCCGGAATAAGGATTCATTTTTCAACCTTATTTCGGCACATTCTTTTTTTATGTTTGTCTGCTTTTATTCGCTGATGACTTTTCTGTATTCCGCCATTGCCATTTTTGCGGCAAGGTATGCGTTGATAAGGTTGGTTTGCGCCTGTGTCCATGATAGTTGTGCGGAAAGCACATCGACCATGCTTGCTTTGCCTTCATTGTATGAGAAGGTAACCAAGTCGAGGTTTTCTTCGGCAAGCGCCGTATTCTCTCGGGCCGTCCGTACCTGTTGTTCCGTTTCTGCCAGTTTGGTGGTGGCGGCGGACAGCTCTTCCAGGATATTATCGGCTATATAGCTTTGCTGTAATTTCTGGATGCCGATATATGCCTTTTGCTGACGATTGGTTTTGAAGCGTGCACCCCACCGGAAAATGGGAATGTTGAGATTGAGACCGGCAATGGGTGTATGGGGCACATCTTGTCCCATATAGGTGATACCGGTGTCCCACCCGGTGGCCAGAAACATGCTGAGCTGAGGATTGTACCGGCTGAGGGCGGCTTTGCGTTGCGCTTCGCTCTTGGCAATGCTGACGTTGGTGCCGGCATAGTCGGCGCGGCGTCCTAAAACTTCATCGAGACTCAATAAATTGACGGGTTGGGAGAGGGTGCCGATTTCACAAAGGCTGTCTACTGGGGCATCCGGTTTTGCTCCCATCAGAATATTCAGTTGTTGTAAGGCAAGGGTGTGATTCTGGCGAGCCTTGATATACTGTAATTCCGCTTCTTTCTTGCGGGTGGAAATCATCAGCAGGTCCGTACGGCTGATGGCGCCGTCGTTAAACCTGTCCAAGATAATGTTGTATTGTTGATTGATGATTTCTTCAAAACGGGCTGCGGCTTCGAGTGTGGCCAATGCGGCCGAGGCGTTCCAATAGACGGCATCACTCTGATAATGTATTTGGTCGAGCGTCAGTTCTACGGCCAGCCTGTCCAGCTCTTCGTCGGCTTTGGCAATCTTCTTTTGGGCAATGAGTGAACCGCCTGTATAAAGAGGCTGCCCCAGTGTTGCCAATGCCTGATAGGTGTAGGGGCGGTACTGTCCTGCGGGGCTGTTCCAGTCGTCCAGGCGATTTAGGTTGGCGGTTCCTTCGGCTGTGATGTCTATCTTCGGGAGAAAGCCTGTCTGCGCTATTTTCCGCGCTTCGGTGCTTGCCGCTGCTTTCAGGCGTTGCTGTTTCAACAGTTGGTTGTATGCCTCCACTTTGTTCCGATAGGCCTCGCGGCTGAGATATGCTTCCTGTGCCACGCCGCTTATGCCGAAGCCCATTAATGATAGTATAAATATAATCTTTCTCATCATTCAAATTGTAAATCGTAAATCGTAAATAGTCAAATTGCAAATTCCCTTATCCCTTTATCTTGTGTATTGCACAATAGGCCACTGGCAATACGAACAGGGTGAGTATCGAAGCTACAAGCAGACCGCCCATGATAGTGGCGGCCATACCGCCGAACATGGCATCGAACAGCAATGGCAGCATGCCCAGAATGGTTGTTCCCGATGCCATGGCTACGGGGACAATGCGGGTGGTCGTTGCACTGATAACCGCTTCGCGCGGCGTTTTCCCCATGGCTGTCTCCGCATCAATCTGATCTACGAGGACAATGGCGTTTTTGATGTTCATCCCAATCAGCCCCAGTAATCCCAAGATAGCGAAGAAGTCGAATGTCTTGCCCAATAGCAACAGGCCCAGTACGATGCCGATAAAGATGAGAGGGAGCATCAGCAGGATGACGATAGGTTTGCGATAGCTCTTGAACAGGAACAGCAGGGTAACGAACATAAGGAAGAACGTCAGCGGCATATTGGCTGCCAATGCCGCATTGGATTCTGCTTGGCTTTCCTGCTCGCCGAAGTACTTCATGGTGTATCCTTCGGGTACATCTATCTCCTTTTGCACCTGTTTCCATACGCGGTTAAAGGCGGCAATGGAATTTACGCCCCGACGGGGATCGGCTTGCGCCATCATAACCATTTGCCGGTTGTAGTCCTTTACGTTGGAGAATTTATACTGATAGTCGAAATCGCTGACTACCTGCTCCAGCGTTGTCGTTTCACGCGTAGTCCCGAACACCGGCAACGTGCGGAGGTCGTTGATGCGGAATGAGTCGATTGCATTATCTTTCAGTAGGATAGGAAGCACCTGATCGCCTTGGCGGTATTCCCCTAAGGTCATTCCGCTGGTTCCTATTTGTATGCTTTGCGCCATGCTCTGGCGGGATACGCCTAACGGTTGCGCACGCTCTTGGCTGTATATCGGTTTCCATATGGGAACTTTGTTGCCCCAGGAGTTACGCACATTGATAAGATCGTTGTCGCGGTGCATTATTTCCAGAACCTTGTTGGTCAGCGCTACCAAAGTGTCTGTGTTATTGCCGATAAAACCTATTTCGATAGCGGCGTCTACGGCAGGCGAGAGTTTGAACAGCGTGGTGCGGGTAATGGCATTGGGGTAGTTCTCTTTCATATAGCTGTCCAGATGCTCTTCATATTCTTTGGTGTACTTGCTGTCTGTCACCTCCACCAGCAGATTGGCAAAGTTGGGTTTGGGCCCAACGGAAGTAGATGCCAGATAGTAGCGCAACGGGGTGCTGCCGAAGGTAACTGACACCCGTTTCACTTCCGGCTGTTCCAGCCGGTGGGCCTCCACTTTCTTCATCTCTTTCTCTACGTCGCGGATGCTGTATCCGTCGGGGTAGAACACATCGGCGCGGAAGTAGGGTTTGTCCAGCGAAGGAAAGAAGTTTTGCGGCATCAGTCCCATTACAACGAGAGAGAGGACGAACAGGACGACCATGCTTCCCAATGTCAACGCTTTCCTGCGTATCAGTATGCTGAGGATAGATGCAAACTTATGGTAGAAGGGCTTGTCGTACGGATCTTTACCATTGTTGCCTGCTTGGGCTTTCAGTATGAAATTGCCGAATGTCGTGGTTTGCGTCAATGCCAGTACCCAGCTTAATCCCAGTGAGATAGCCAATACAATGAATAACGGTTTTACGATTTCGGCTACGGAAGACGGTGCAAGATAAAGCGGAAGGAAAGAACAGATGGCTATGAAAGTTGCTCCCAGCAATCCCCACTGCGGCCCGGTGGCACCGTCTATCAGTGCTTTTCGCCTGTTCACACCGCGTGCTATGGCGATTTGTGCATTGTCTGTCACCACAATGGCGTTGTCCACCAGCATGCCCATAGCTATGATGAAACCTGCAAGGGAAGTGCGGTTCAGTCCTACGCCCAAAAACGACATGATGAGCAGTGTGCCGCCAATGGAAAATATCAGTGAAGAACCGATTAATACGCCGGCGCGCAGACCCATTACCAGCATGATGATGACGATTACGATCAGGATAGACTCTATCAGGTTGATGATGAAACCGTTGTTGGCTTCTTTGGCAATGACGTTTTCAGGATAGAGGCTTTCCAGCTCCAGTCCTACGGGGATAAGAGGCAGCAGCTCGGCGAGCCTTTTATCTACCAGTTCGCCGGTTTTCACCACATCCTTTTGGGGATCGGTGGAGATACCGATGCCGATAGCGCGCTTCCCGTTTACGTGCATGATAGTGCCGGGAGGATCCATATAACCTTTTTCTACAATCGCTATATCGCCCAGCTTGACTTGGCCGCCGGGAGTAGTGATTATCTGGCTGCGGATGTCGTTGACGGTGGTATAAGTGCCGTTGGCAACAACGCGTAGCTGCTGTTCGCCTGCACTGATTTCACCCGTATTGATAATCTGGTTTTGCGATTGCAGCAGGCTTGCCAGTTGTTTGGGGTCGATGCCCATTCCAGCCAGTTTGTTTACGGAGATAAAGATATTGATTACTTCCGTCTGTGTGCCGAAAAGGGCTACTTTCATAACACCGTCGGCAGTGATGACTTGGGTCTTGATACGTTCTGCCCAGTTGCGCATCTCTTCGTAAGAGAAACCATCGTCGCCAACCAGACCGTAATAAATCCCGAATACATCGCCGAAGTCGTCCGATACTGTCGGTGCGGAAGCTCCTGCCGGAAGTTGGGGCTGTATGTTGAGAACCTTACGGCGCAGCTCATCCCATTTTTGCGGGATAGATGCAGCGGAGAGCGATGGTTGCAGCTCAAACGTGATTTTGGAAAACCCGTACATGGATTCGGACTTTATTTTGTACACCCCACTCATGCTTTGTATCTCGCGGGAGATGGGCTCGGTAATGAGCCGTTCCACTTCAGCCGGTTCGGCTCCGGGATAACGTGTCATGATGACCGCCGTCTTAATGACGAAGGGCGCATCTTCTTTCTTTCCCAAACGGCCGAATGAGAATACACCGCCGATGAGCAACACTGCGAGAAAGAAGTAAACAATCTTGGTGTTGTCTAATGAATATTTAGCTAAGTTCATATCTCTGTCATTTTACCTCTTTTATTCTCTGTCCTTCCACCAATTGGTACACTCCGGCTGTGACAACGGTTTCACCTGGTTTCAGACCTTTGGATATGAGAAGATTAGCCTCTCCGGTAGGTGAATATACGGTTACTTCGCGACGGTTCACCTTGTTGTCTTTCACTATCCATACATAGGTGTTCTTGTTTTCGCTGTCACCGAATACGGCGCTTAGCGGCACATTCATCAGTTTTTCTTCTATGAAAGGAGCAATATCCGATGCCAGGCGGATGTTACAGGTGAATCCCGGCTTCACATCATATATAGTGCGGTCAAAAGCGGCATCGTCGATGATGATTGTTACCGGAATACCTGTACCGTCGGTTGATATGTCAAGATACTCTTCCAGTCTGGCATTGAATACCGTACCCTTGTAAGTGTCGAATTCTACTTTGAATGTAGCGTCTTTGGCACGAAGCAGGTAAAGGTAATCGTCGGGTACGGTAAATTTGATACGCAGTTTCCGAGTATTGACCAGCCGTACGATCCCCTCTCCCGAATTGACGCGCTGATAGTTCTCTACCAGACGTGTTTCGATAGAACCGTCGAAAGGAGCCAGCAGTTTCGTATCCCGCATATTGTTGGTGGATAGCTCGTAAGCGGATTTTGCTTTCTGATAATTGGCTACACTGATTTCATATTCTTGCAGGGAGATGGCCTGACGTCCCAGTAACCGTTTGTTGCGCTCAACCTGCGCGGCGGCAGTTTCATAGGCAGCCTTGTCGGCGGCATATTGCAAGGAAATGTCACGCGGGTCGATAGCGGCAATGAGCTGCCCTTTCTTGACCCTTTGTCCTTCCACAACCGGAAGGTTGATGATCTGTCCACTGACCCTAAAAGCCAGCTTCACATATTCCACTGCTTCCACCATGCCGGAGAAGTCTTTAAGGATCACTGACTGTGAACTGACGGTAGCGGTTTTCACAGGTCGCACGAGGGCAGTATCTTCCCCCTTTTTTTGCCCGCAGGACGTGATGAGAAACGTCATCGCCAGGGCGAACAGGTACATTTTTTTCATTTGTTTCTGATTAAAACGAGTCTTTCAGGGGAATGGTCAGACTCCCCTCTTGTTTTAATTCATAAACGTTTTGATATACCTGTATGTTCAGTTTGTTTCCGGCCGTCAGGCCGATTTTTATTTCTTTACTTACTTGTATGTGCAGGGTGCTGCCTGAGTAATTCACTTTGAAGGAATAACTGTTCCATTTCTCCGGTAGGACGGGCTCTATCTTAAGCATGTCATTCACTATCTGCAATCCGGCAAATCCACGTACAATCGCAAGCCAACTGCCCGGCATGCTGGTGATGTGGAGTCCTTGTTCGCCTTCGTTGTTGTAGTCGTCAAGGTCGAGACGGGTGGCGTGCATGAACAATTGGTAGGCTTTCTCCACTTTTCCAATGCGTGCGGCAAGAATGGAATGGATATGCGGGGAAAGGGAAGACTCATGGACAGTCATCGGCTCGTAGAACTCAAAGTTACGGCGAATGGTTTCTGTGTCGAAGTTGAAGTAGTATAGGTATAGGCCAAGCAGAACATCACTTTGCTTGATGTAGCAGGAGCGCAAGATGCGGTCCCATGACCAATACTGGTTAATAGGGCGCTCGTTGTCGGGAATGGCATCGGTGCTTTGCAGGACTTTGTCCATGTAGCCGTCGTTTTGAATGAAAATACCGCGTTCCGGGTCTTCCGGCAAATATATCCGTTCGATAATATCCCGCCAGCGCTCACTCTCTTCCGCATAATTCAGATTGGTAATACGGCGCACGCGGGCATACTCGTCGGGATATTGCCGCGCTATGATTTCAAGAAAGCTGAGAGTGGTTTTGAGACAGCGCATGCAGGAGTAGTTGGTGTACCAGTTGTTGTCTACGTTGTTCTCGTATTCATTGGGTCCGGTGACTCCGAGGATGACGTATTTCTGTCTGGGCTGCGAGAAAGATACCCGTTGACTCCAAAAACGGCTGACGGCTATCATCACTTCCAGTCCGTAACGGGCAATGTAGTCCAATGTACCTGTGAGGGTGGCGTGTTGAAGAATGGCATAGACAATTATATTGTTCCGGTGGATTTCTTCAAATGTGATTTCCCATTCGCTATGGCATTCTTCTCCATTGCCGGTGACTTGCGGAAAAAGGGCGGCGCCGTTGCCGAACCCTAACTTTCTGGCGTTTTCAATGGCTTTGGGAAGTTGCTTGTAACGGTACATCAGCAGGTTTTCGGCAATTTTCTTCGGAGTGGACAGGAGGAAGAAAGGCACACAGCATAATTCGGTATTCCAATAGGTGTTGCCGCCATACTTCTCTCCTGTGAAACCTTTGGGACCGATATTCAGGCGCGGGTCATCGCCCCGGTAGGTCTGATAAAGCTGGTAGATATTATAACGTATGCCTTGCTGGGCTTCCGGATCTCCTTCTATTGTGACATCCGTTTCATCCCATATTTCCTGCCAGGCTTTCCGGTGCTCCTCTTCCAGAATGTCCCAGCCCAAGCTTTTGGCTTTGCGCGCTTCCGATATGGATTCTTCTATCAGGTCCTGCCGTTCATAATAAAGGGACGACGTGATGCCGATATATTTGATGAGCGTTGCGGTATCGCCCGGTTTCACCTCGATGCCTACGCTGAATCCGGTTTGTTTCTCTTTTTCTATGCGTATGGGGTTGGCAAATGTCTCTTTATTGTTCTTGAAGAACCGGTAGGTCATGGCATAGCATGTCTGTGCGTCTTCCCGCCTGGTCTGTGTCCACAGATAGGCACAATCACTGGTAGTGCCGGATCGAAGGATATTCCATATCTTTTCATCCGGATGCTCGGTATGCTGCGCAATGTCTCCGTCGAAAGTCGGTACGAGGGAAACTTTCCCTGCATAGTTAAGGGAGGTAACACTGTATTTGATAAGGCAGAGGTTGGGACGGGCCATATCGGCAATATGTTCTACGTGCAAGCGGAGCTTGTTGCCGCGTGGAGAGGTCACCTCTACATCGCGGTAGGAGATGCCCGCCTTCATGTCGAGACGCCTGTTAAAGCTGTCCACGTCCCATTGGGCCAAGTCCAATTCTTCGTCGATGAGGCGCAGGCTGATGCGGCTCCATTCCGGAGCATTGGGAATACGCGTATAAAATTGTGGAAAACCGTTTTTCCACCAGTTCACGCGGGTCTTGTCTAAAAAAGTTATGCCTGCCACGAATGTGCCGCGATAGCTGTCGCTGCTATATGGCTCTTCAAAATATCCCCGTTGTCCGAAACGGCCGTTCCCAAGGCTGAATATGCTTTCCGACCATCGCATGCGGTCGGCTTGAAAGCTGTCTTCTATAATGTTCCATTCGTCAGTTTTAAGGAATTTCTTCATGGCAGTATTCTTTTGTGTTATCGGTGTAAAGATAAACAAATAAAAGAATAAATAAACAAGATACAGAAAAAGAAACTCCCCGTTCGTCGGTGAGGAACGAGGAGTTCATCGGTGACGAATGGGGAGTTTGTCGGTGAGGAAGAATAGAGGCTCTTTACGGCCTTTCTCCTTTGGTTTCTTTTATCAGATATACGCAGGCGGCTCCGATTATGAGCATCACGCCCGCCATTACCAGCATGTTTATTTCGGGTGGAAGCATCCCTTTCGGCGTGAACAATGCCAAAATACTTCCTCCCAACGCTGCGGCTACGATTTGCGGTATGCAGATTGTTCCGTTGAACAGTCCCAGATAGGTTCCCATGTGCCCGCCGGACAAGGCATTGGTGAGAATGGTGAAAGGTAATGCCAGCATAGCGGCCCATGCACAGCCTATCAGCAAGAAGGATATGAATAGTACGTATTGGCTGTGCACGAAATAAGTGGATATAAATCCGATACCGCCCAAGACGAGGCTCAGCGCATAGATAAAGCGGCGGTCTTTGAACATAGGGATACATACCGCCCAAAGTACGGAGCCGATAGCTTGTACGGCAAACAGCACGCCTACCCAGTTGGCAGCTTCCTGATATTGCAGGCTTTTGGTGTCGAGGACTATTTTGCTGACTCCATTCACCGTATGCTCTACTGTGGGAGCGTCAAAAACATTTGCAGCTATGCTGCCGTTGGTATATGTCCACATAAACATAAAGGCAAACCAACAGAAAAACTGTACCAGTCCCACTGTCAAAAAGGCTTTCGGTGCTTTTATCAACAGTTTCAGCATACTGACTTTCTCGTGTTCCTGCTCTTCCGTAATGCCATGATATTCGGCATATTCGGCAGGCGGCATCTCTTTGACTTTGACTGTGGTGTAAATAACGCAGAATATCAGAATGGCTGCTCCGATGTAGAACGAATAGATGACGGAATCGGGAATGACCCCTTGCGGCGCAGTATTGCTGATGCCTACCCATGCAAATATGAAGGAAAACAGGTAGCCCACCAGGCTGCCGGCGTTGCACAGGAAACTTTGAATCGAATAGGCAAGTCCTTTTTGCTTCTCGTTCACCATATCGCCCACCATCATTTTGAAAGGTTGCATCGCCATGTTGATAGAGGTGTCTAAAAACATCAGCGATACCAGCCCGAAAATCATTGCCGTACTCACCGCCATGCCGAAACTGCCGGCATTGGGCAGCAGGCACATCACGAGCACAGCAACCAGCGAGCCTATGAATAAATAAGGAATACGACGTCCGAATCGTGTCCACGTTTTGTCGCTGGCAGCTCCGACAATGGGTTGCACTATGATGCCTGCCAACGGCGGTAATATCCAAAAATAACTTAAGCTGTGCGGATCAGCTCCTAATGTGGAAAAAATGCGGCTGATATTTGCGCTTTGCAAAGCATATGCGATTTGCACGCCAAAAAAACCGAAGCTGATGTTCCACAGTTTCCAGAAACTTAAATCGGGTTTTACTTTCATTGCTCTTTTGTTTTTATGATATTAGTTTTTAATGACTTGTTATTTCGTTGTTCCTCTTACCACCAGATTGGTCCGTACAATTCTGTTTGTACTTTTTTCTTCGTTTCCTTCCAACTTGTCCGTAAGGATGCTGAAGGCGTTTTTCCCCACTTCCTCTCCATGCTGTTCCACTGTTGTCAGCTTCGGGTCGGTGCTTTGGGCAATGGCTCCGTCGGTGAAACCGCAAATGGAGACCTCGTCCGGCACTTTGAGCCCCACCAGCTTGCAGGCGTACAAGATACCTGCCGCCGTTTCGTCATTAATCGCAAAGAAGCCGTCGGGACGATTGTCGCTTTCCAATAAATCGGGCGTTATGGCAATGGCGCGTTCGCGGTTATCGCATAGTTTGATCATGCTGTCGTTTACGGGAATCTTGTATTTCTTCATGGCGTCCAGATATCCGTTGCGTCGGTTTTTGGTGATTTCAAGATGTGGATCGGCTCCGTAAAAGAAGATGCGCTTGCATCCTGTCTGAATCATGTACTCCACAGCGGCAAACGATCCGGCATAGTCGTCTACCACCACTCGCTCCGTTTTCAGCCCTGTACAGATGCGGTCGTAGAAGACGACCGGAATATTGTTGTCTAACAATTCCTGATAATGATTGTATTGTTCCGTATTCTTGGCAAGCGATGCGATGACACCGCAGACGCGGGCGGCGAGAAAGGATTGGACGATTTTCACTTCCTGTTCATACGATTCGTTACTCTGTGCCACGATTATGTTGTAACCGGCTTCGGCGGCTGCCATTTCAATGCCGCTCAATACGCACGAAAAAAAATGATGCACCAGTTGAGGTACAATCACACCAATCGTGTTGCTTCGGCTCGAACGGAGGTTGACGGCAAGCACATTGGGCTTATAATTATGTTCGCGCGCGTAGGCATGAACAAGGTCACGTGTCTCCCGGCTGATGTCCGGATTATCCTTGAGCGCTCTCGACACAGTGGAGGGAGAGACATTTAATGCCCGGGCAATATCCTTGATGGTTATTTGCGGTTTATCCATTAGTAATGATTTGTTTTTCAGCCAAAGGTAATGTAAACAAAAAGCAGTACCAAAATAAGCTTTGTTATTTTAACTTCTTTGATGCGATTGCAAAAATAATAGAATCTTAAGAAAAGTGCTTCATTATTGATAGTTATTGAATTAGAGATAAGTGCAAACGATTGCAGGAACTTTTGTAATTCTATTTATTTAGGGTGATGATGTATACTAATTATTAAAAATTGTACGGTTGATGTTTTTTGTACTCTATAACAGCTACTACTAAATTTTGTTCATTGATTTTGGTGTGAGGAAACGAAAATGTGATGCAATCGTTTGCGCTCTTCTTATTGTACTTTTTATAACATCTTTGTCTCTTGTTCGATAATATGGCATACATTTGTTGCAGTATAATAAATGTATTTGAAAGACATTGTATAATAGAGTTAATATACTGAAATGTTCTTTTGAATATATGGTTATAGTAGATAATTAATATTGTTAACTTTAATTTTTAAATGCATGAAGCAAGTTAATCTTAG
>ENA-OPRW01002075-OPRW01002075.1-human-gut-metagenome-genome-assembly--contig:-NODE-2075-length-11765-cov-3.177626_pt1 | contig 11765 bp, 9 predicted proteins | sample MGYA00241898_ERZ501890 | MGnify/ENA primary metagenome ERZ501890 (study PRJEB25962, sample SAMEA2042216) | human gut metagenome | biome: human gut; feature: human-associated habitat; material: faeces... | reverse complement strand
GATGTCCCAGGCCGTGGGCGGGTTCTCCACATACTTGCCCACATACCCGGAGGACGGGAACAAATCCGGCCTGTTCCCCAGGGTGGACATATACAGGGCATACATGGAGAGCTGGTCCTCGCCCATGATGTAGACCGGCACATGGGAGAGATTGAAATTCTCCAGTGTAACGGTGCAGATGTACCAGGTGTAGGGCACCCGGACCGTATAGGGGTTACCCTCGCTGTCCGTCCGGGTCTCGGTGCGGTAGCGGGTCTCCGTCGTGACCGTTTCCGTGAGGATATACTGCTTTTCAAACAGCATCTCCAGATCCCTCTGCACCTCGTCCAGGGTGAACACTCCCTCATGGAGGGCGGACAGGATAGACAGCAGCACATAGGGGTCATGCTCGATCTCATCCAGGTCAAAGTGGTACTCGTCATAGTCGTGGGTGCTCTCATAGGTGTCCAGATACTCTTGCAGTTCTGCCTCCATCTCGCAGTAGGCGGCCTCGGCTCCGGTCAGGTCCGCATCCTCCGAGAGATAGGAGGAGCCTACCAGGCCGGAGGTGCCGCCCCCAAACATGGAGGTGCAGGATTGCATCAGGCCCATAATCAGCATAAGCATCAGCCCGATCCCGCCCACCGCCAGGAGGGTGTGCTTGTTCTTCGTGACAAAGCCGCCCAGCTTCTGGGCGACGGTCCCGCCGCTCTTCTTTGCCGCAGAGGCGGAAGCCTGGGACGCCTTGCCTGCGGCCTGGGCCGCGCCGGTCCCTGCCCGGTGCGCGGCGGCGTACTGCTTTTGCAGGCGCTTTTTCTGCCACAGGCGGGAGATGGGGTTGCTGGAAGCAAGCTGGGGGTTCTCCATGACCGACTTCTGCCAATGGAAATCGGCGTTGGCCTTGACCGCCGCCTGCTCCGCCCGGTTCACATCCCGCCAGGGTTTCAGCTTGCGGTCCGCTCTGGCCTGATGGATACGCCGGCCGCCGTAGCCCACAGCTTTCTCAATCTGCCGCTCCCCCAGGTGGCCGGCCTGGACGCCGGAGTTCTCGCCCTCCACCTTGCTCACCTCGCCGTGGATCGTGGACTTGACCTCCTGTATGGGCCGGGCCAGCGGGTTGCCGTGTTCCTTCCCAGGCGGTTTCACTGGGACAGCGGCCTTCGCCGCGTCCAGCTTGTCCGCCGCCTTGTCCGACTTGCGGATGGCCTTTTTCAGCTCCGGCACCGCCCGTTCCTCCTCGGAAAACTGCAAACGGGAGGAAGGGCGGTCCCTGGCCGCCTCACCCTCCCGGAAGGTGTCGCGCCGCTTGCGCCGCGCCTTTTTTGCCTGGCGGCGTTCCACATGGCCCGCCGCCTCGTCCGCCGCCCGGTTCAGCACACCGGCGGTTTCATCAGCAGAGGAATAGTCCTGTTCCGGGGGACGGTCCGAGATGTGGGTGGCCTCGCCGGTCACCAGGTTTACCGAGATGGCCCCGTCATGGGTCATCTTCTGGGCCTCCTTCTCGGAGGCTTTCCATTCCTGCATTTATCCGTCACCTCCTCCATAGGGGCAAATGCTGGCGCAGGCCCCGGTCTCTATCATGGAAATGTAGTGAAAAATGGGATAGGCCTGGGGCGGGCAGACTGCGTTGCCCAGGGTTTTCAGCCGCAGGGTCCGGTCCTTCGTGTCCTCCGTTATGCGGGGGACGCCTTCCGGCTCGGCGGCCCAGAGGATACGGCCGTCCATCCCTGGGGGAAGCCCATGAGCCATTCCACCCACTCCGGGTTCAGCGCCGCCTTCTCCGAAAGCGGTTTCTCCTGGTGGATAATCTGCGCCGACAGGTTGGTCGCCGGGGATTTGTCCCGGAAGGCCTCCGGTTTCAGGGTGGAGCGGTAGCCCTCCGACGCCGCCGGCGTCAGGTAGAACACCGCCGCCGACAGGCTCAGGCTCCAGATCGTCCCGTCCCTGTTCCGCTTGCGGAAGATCCCATTGTCCGACAGGTACACATCCAGGTTTGCCGCGTCCCTGCAGGTGGATTTGTCGGAGGCAAGGGGCGTGGGAAACATCAGCCGCGACGATAAAAGTTCGCTGGCGCTCATGCCATGCGCCGATGCCGCAAGCCGGAAATACGAATGGGAGAACAGCGTATCCCGCTTTTGCCAGGTCAAAAATCGTTTTGTCGAGCCCCATATTGATGAAGCCAGCAACATTTTCCCCAAGCACCCAACGGGGCCGCAGCTCGGCAATAACCCGGCACATCTCCGGCCACAGGTAGCGTTCATCCGCAAAGCCCTTCCGTTTTCCGGCGGTGGAGAAGGGCTGACAGGGAAAGCCGCCTGAGATAACGGTAATTGTTTCAAGTCCTGTTTTTTCAAAAAACGCCTCCTTCGTGAATGTGGTGATGTCCCGGAATTTCGGCACATCCGGCCAATGCTTTTGCAGGATGGAATAGGGATAGTCCGCCCACTCGCATTGACAGACCGTTTCAAAGCCCGCCGCCTCTGCCGCCAGGTCCAGCCCGCCGATGCCGGAAAACAGGCTGACATGGGTTAATCGAGTAGCAATTATTTGCTCACCTCCTGGTTGGAGAATATAAAGAAGCCCGTTTCTCAGTGAAACGGGCTTCATCTGTCTTGCTTATTTTTCTCAATCATAGTTGCTACATCGGGAACTCCCTCTCTAAAGTCTAAAATTGTTGGATTACATGGCTTTCTAGGCAACTTTAAATAGAGTTGAACGCGATCATTGTAACCATACTTCAGGAATTCGAGCAGCGGATACAACTCATTCAACACCCGGTACGATGTCATTTTACGGTCAATTACGCAGATAAAGCCAAATGGAGGATACGCAAATTCACTGCCAACAAATTTTTCTCCTGTAAAGGGGTTCATTTGACCAGACACCTTATCAATCTTACTTCTGCCATTGCTCTGCATATACATTCGGATGTCTATATTTCTAGGAAAACGCCGCTCTTCAGGATTCAAAAGGAACTCTTTTATGCTTGGGTGTTCTTGACACCAAAAGGGCCCATTTGCACTTGCGAAACAGGAAACAACCTGCTTTAAAACCCGTAGGGGATAAATTGTATATGGAACGCTTAATAGCCCTTGCGCTTTGTGCTTATAATAGCGCATTCCTTGAACAGCAAATTCAGCATAAGCAGCTCCGTACCATTCTCCTGTAAGATTGTTGCAGCGTTCGCACAGTGAGTACATACCAGCCCCCTTTTGAAGCTGATTATATCGAGTACGATTACTAAGAAGGTATCCCCAAAAATCATATAGTTTTAAACTAAAATGATTAAATGCAGCTCTTGGGGGAATATGTTCAAAGGTTAACTCTGTTTCTTGGCCACAGATACAACAAATACCATGAACTTTTTTCGCCATAGATATCCCCCCTTTTTTACATATTATATCACCTGCATTGTTGTTAGGATAGGATGAAATGTTCCGGGGAATATCTCACATGTCCGCATTCAAAAAAAGCAGTTATTATCTTTATTTGACATCACCCGTCATGTCGTCATCCTCGCAGTCCACATAGAAAGCGTCCAGCTCACACAGCTCCAGGGCCTTCAGCCGGGCAAGGTCGGCCTTGTCGCCGAACACCAGATAGCGGCCGGGGATGCTCCAGCGGTCAAACATCTGGTCGGCGATCTCGCCATACCGCCGGGCGGTGTCGATCAGGTTCTCCATGTCCCGGCGGTCCTTGATCTTCCCGGCAAGGAAGGCCAGCTGGTGCAGCAGCCCGTAGAGATGCACTTCCTCGTCGATGTGGGCCTCGTAGGTCTTTTCCTCGATAACATACAGCTTTTCCTGCTCCATATCCTTATCCCATCCTTTCCTCATGTTCCACCTCGCTGGGCTTGGTGGTGAGCAATTTGTAAAGTTCGGTATCCTTTGGGAAGTCATCCGCAAAGGGCAGGATGACATTATTGAAGAACAGCAGCCCGTGGCCCGGCTCGGAGTTGGTCACATAGGCAAGCTGTTCCGAAGAAATATTCAGCCGCTCCGCCAGTATCTTCCGGTCGCCCGCAGCCTGGTTGAGCATATAGATGAAGTCGCTGTTCTCCAGGATGTTTTCGATCTCCGGGGAGGAAAGCAGGTCTTTGGGGTTCTGGGTCGCCCCGGTGGAGATGCCGCCCCACTTGCGGAAGCGTTTCCAAATCTCGGCGCTGTACGCCGCGGTCTGTTCCTCCTTCAGCAGAAGGTGAAACTCGTCCACGAAATACCAGGTAGACCGTCCAATCGCCCGGTTGATGGTAACGGTGTTCCACACCGCATCCTGGACAATGAGCATCCCCGGCTTTTTCAGGTTCTTGCCCAGGCCCTTGATGTCAAAGCAGACAAGGCGATTGGAGATGTCCACGGTGGTGCGGTGGTTGAAGAAGTTCAGCGAACCGTTGACATAGAGGTCCAGCGCCTGGGCCACACGGTCCGCCTCCGGGATGTGCTGGGCTTGCAGCGCCTCCATCAGGTCGCCCAGGATGGGCATATTCTCCGGTCTGGGGTCTGCGAAGTAGGGTTGGTAGATCTTCTGCACCGCCCGGTCGATGACCGTCTTTTCGATGGCCTCCAGTCCCGTCTTGCTCCCCATGATGAGCTCGCAGAAGGAAAGCACGAAGTCGCTTTTCAGCGCCAGGGGGTTCTCCTCGTCCGAGTAGTTAAGGTTGATGTCCAGGGGGTTGAGGTAGTCGGTGCTGGACGGGGACAGCTCGATGACCTGTCCGCCCAGCCGGCGCACCAGGGGCGCATAGTCGACTAGGTCGGGGCGATTACTCGCCCCTTCCCGTCTAAGAACCGTACGTGAGCGTTTCCACTCATACGGCTCAAGCATTTCATCACGCTTTCGCGCGGCGCTCAAAGTAGAGTTGGTTACAGTATTTGTGGACATAGGCCATATTGCGCACCTCCTCTTTGCCGCCTTTGGATTTCGGGACCTTGAAAAAGATTTCTCTTTCGTCCTGAATGTCCATCGGAAGCCCACAATGATGGCAACATCCGTTTTGATTCTTCCAAATCTGTTTGAACCTGCCGGTAAAACGCTTCATGCCGCGGCTGAATTGCCTGGCATGAAAATATTCCGGCTCCAGGTAGGGATTGGCGTCCATTCGTACTTTTGTATGTCGGATAATAGGAATGTGATCCACCCGCAGAAGTTCTTTGTCCTCCGTGGAGAATACCCAGTTTCGGTTTCCTCTGCGGTGCCAGTAGTTTGTGGATACCCACCATTTCCCCTTGTGGGGGTGACGGCGTTTGGCCCACCTCCACAGCAGTTCATAGAGAACATAGTCGATGTGCGTAAACGCCTCACTGGCACAGACCGATCGATGATAGTTCGTCCAGCCCCGGATTTGTTGGTTCAGCTTTTCAATCAGAAGGTTCTGTTTCCAAGCCTTACCGCGTCCAAGGATGGTTTCAGACAAGCTGGCCGTGAATGCTTTCAAAGACTTTTTTGACGGCTTCACAATGAGCTTTCCGTTAAATTTCCGGAAAGTCCAGCCCAGCATATCAAATCCGTCATCAATGTGGGTGATGAGCGTTTTCTCCTCAGACAGTTCCAGACCTCTGGTTTTCAGGAAATCACGAATCAGTTCTTTGGCCTCTTCGGCAATTTCCTTTGTGGCCGCCGTTACGATAAAATCATCGGCATACCGCACCAGATTTACCTTGTGGGCGTTGCGGAACCGATTGTCCACTTTGCCCAGCCGGTTGGTATGGAACCGGTCGGAGAGCAGCTTTTGCATCCCATCCAGCGCCATATTCGCCAGAATCGGAGAGATAATGCCGCCTTGGGGCGTACCCGCCTCTGTGGGAAACAGCTCACCCTGAAATACAAAGCCGGCTTTCAGGAATTGCTTCAAAATTGACTTGTCCATGGGGATGTTGTCAATCAGCCACTGATGGCTGATATGGTCGAAGCAACCCTTGATGTCACCTTCCAGTACCCACTGTGGACTGACGTTTCTGCGGCTCATGTCCGCAAAAATATATTCACAGGCATCCTGACAGCACCGTCCCTTTCTGAATCCGAAAGAGCGGGGATCTGCCGCCGTTTCTGCCACGGGGTCCAGTGCCAGCGCATAGAGCGCCTGCATGGCCCGGTCATACATCGTGGGAATCCCAAGAGGGCGTTTCGCCTTTTTGTTCTTCTTGTCGATGTATACCCGGCGGAGGGGACTGGCTTTGTAGTTCTTATCCGTCAGGGACAACACCGCCCACATCTTTTGCGCAGGTGTGCTCCACCGTTGTTTGTCGATACCGGGTGTGTTTTTCCCTTTGTTGGTGGTTACTTTTTGGACCGCCAGCAGTTTTGCGTAGTACGAATGCGTAAGCAGATATTGCAGTCGTTTTACTGTGTTCCATTTCTTTTCTTTGGTCGCCTTAGCAATCCGGGCTTGCAGCCTATTAACCTCGGCCTCGGCTTTTTTCCAATCTACATGATTCCACTGGAATGCCAGCTTTGCCGCGTTCGGCAATCTCTCAGAGCGTTTCCGCTTCGTCGTTGAACAATTACCGTTCATAGGTTTACCTCCTTTTCTTGCTATGAAATACCGTGGGATAAGTCAGCACCCTTTCAGGTCAGGGCAGAGCCCCTATGCTCCACCATTACAGCAGAGCCGTTCGCTTTTTATCCCGTTCCTCTACCCTCTGTGTCATTTCTTCCCCTTACGGGGTCGATACCTCTCATTGAATTAGAGGAACACATAGGGTTTACCACGTTCCGCGTATTGAATAATTGTGCGTGCTTTAGGAGCCATCTTTGAGCCGGGAGGAATGATGTCCATTTGCCGGGGGATTGCGAAAGTTCCCACGGCCACCTCCGCACCTTTTGGTGTAGGCGTGTCAGCCTGATTTCGCCTATTCCCTGTAACGACCCTTGCGATGATTCACGTTACGTTCTCCATGGCACACTTATCCTGGCAGTACGGCTACGTTAGGCTCGCAGCTTTCCCACGTTGTCCCACAGGCTTCCCACCCCGCCGTTACCAGCGACGCAGGCTGTGGTAGGATTACCCCAAATGGATAGGGCAGCTTGTTCAGCAATTCAATTACGCGACTTCGTGTCGCACTCGGCAATCAGGGTCAGAACAGCTTCGGCCTTGATACGGTGCTGTGTAGGGCAAAGGGAGCCGATAGGGTATTTCCCATACTGGCCGCAAGTGTACTGCGGGACGCGCTTGCCGTTGTATGTGCGGTGAACATACATCTTGCCGCCGCAATCGGCGCAGTACATCAGGCCGGTCAGGGGATGGGCCTCCCCAAAGCCGTCCGGGTAGCGTCTGGCGTTTCCCCGGATACGCTGCACATTGTCAAAGGTTTCCTGGTCGATGATGGCCTCATGGGTGTTCTCAAAAATCGTCCACTCGCTTTCATCCACATAGTGGCTTTTCTTGTCCTTGAAGTGCTTGCGGGTTTTGAAATTGACCGTATGGCCTAAATACTCCCGCTTTTTCAGGATTTCAACAACGGTAGAGGCACTCCAACGATAAATATCCGCAAAGGTCTTATTTTTGTTCACTCCCTCGCCATAGCGGGCAAGGTGAACGGCGGGCATTTCGATTTTTTCTTCTGACAACTTGGTTGCGATCTGATAGGGGCCGTAGCCCTCCATCGCAAGCGCGAAAATATGGCGTACCACAGCGGCGGCTTCTTCGTCAACAAGCCAGTGTTCCCGCTTTTCGTCCCACAAATAGCCGTAAATGACAGTGCCGGTCAGGTGCTTGCCGCTCATGCCTTTGGACTTGAACACGGAGCGGATTTTCCGGCTGGTGTCGCGGGCGTAAAACTCGTTCATAATGTTGCGGAACGGGGTAAAATCATCATCGCCTTTCAGACTGTCCACACCGTCATTGATAGCAATCAGCCGGACACCGCGCTGCCGCAAAATCTCCATGACTTGGCCGACTTTCAGATAGTCGCGCCCCAGGCGGCTCATGTCCTTTATGACGATGGCCTCCACCCGTCCGGCCTCTACTTCCTCCATCATCGCCAGAAAGCCGGGACGGTCAAAGCGGGTTCCTGATACGCCGTCATCGGTGAAGTGGGTGGGGTTCGGCAGACCATTCCGGCGGGCATAGTCCTCTAACATCTTTTTCTGGTTGGATATGGAATTGCTCTCGCCCTGTAACTCATCATCGCGGCTCAAACGCTCATACAGAGGGGTGATTTTCTCGTTTCTCATGGCTGTACCTCCTGAAATGAAAATGCTCTAAGTGACTGCTTCACTAACCATGACAAAAACCATGATTAAGAAGTCACTTGGAGCATACATCTCCGTCTGCACCCCGGTCTCTTTTATCCAGATGTAGCCTTTGTCTCTGCACAGCATCCGATAGGTTGTTGTATAACTGTTTCCGCTGAGAAGAGACTGTGTAATTTCAGACTGCAGGCTCTCCCGGTCCTCTGTCCGAATGCAGTTGATCATAGCTCCCTTCGTTGCAGTGATGAGATGTGCCCGACTTGGGTAATTCAGAAAAGACAGCATCCTGTCATCTATGTAATAGAGGGGGAAACCTGGGGTATTATAAGTGATCATAATACCACCAAACACACATTCGTCCAGCAAGTTCAGCATTGCTTTTTCTATACAACGCTCAAGACTCTCGTTCATGTCAGGATTATGATCAGAAAGGTGCAAAGAGACTGGCATTTTTAAATCACTCCTCATTCTCACATAACCATCCTGTTTAGATATTGCTTTACATCGCCATTTTTTGAGATGGGACGTTTGAGGCGGCCTGCCGGAGTTTGGAAGTCAGAGCGTTCATCTCATCAAGAATCTCGTTGTATATCTGTGCACGATATGCTGATATAGTATCATATGAAAATTTTTCAGTCTGACGGGTTTCTTGCTTCCACCGCAGGAACAAGACCTTGAGTTCGTTGGAATTTCGAGTATTGATGGGGTCCAGATAATGCTCCACCGACTCCAGGTTCCCCCTGGTCAGGGCTTCCTCAAAAGCATAGCGTATTGCACGCTCTACTTGCGAAGAATTCGCGCCATTCTGTTTGGCAATCTTTGCGTACAATGCACAGACTTTTCCGGAAAAATAGTAAGAATCTCTATCCAGAAGCTCTAAGGCGTCGTGGATATATGTAAATCCTTTTGTACTAGCTGGGATTCCTGCACGCAACAGGATATCCACAATTTCATCTTGCATCATAATCTAAAATATCCTTTCAATGATCAATTGCCCGCCGTGCCTGTATCAGGCTCCACACATTTCTGGGTTGACAGGAGAGGTCTTTTGCTTTAGTATTATCGATATACTGAATATCCACCATTCGTGGTATGTGCGTCCGCGTATCACGAACAACGATGCTTAGCTTACAACAAATATCTTTGAAAGTCAACCACTTTTTACAAATTTCTTGTTAATCTTTTTTTGAGGGCAAGAGATTTGTAAGGCAGGAAATGAGGATTGCAGTGTCAAATAAGGAGGACCTCATATGAGCCTAGGAGATAAATTGCGGCAGAGAAGACAGGAAATGGGCCTCACCAGGCCTCAACTGGCAGCTAAAATCTGCGTGACTCCGTCAGCGATTGCTAACTATGAAAACGGCATCAGCACCCCAAAGCCTGATATCTTAATTTCTTTGATTAATGTGTTGGAAGTGGATGCCAACTATATTTACTCTGATTATCTTGGCAACAATCGAATCAGCAAAATTTATGATCAAGCTCTAAGCACTGAAGAGATTGATTCCATCAAAAAATATAGAGAGCTTTCCGAAGAGGGAAAGCGGCTTGTGCGGCTGATCGTTAATGAGGAATACACCCGAACAGTCGCCCGAAGCCGGATCACCTTTCCCTGCTATCTGCCCGGTGTACGTAAGCTTCATACCGGTTTTCTCATGCAAGAAAAATTGGGCAGCGTGCGTATCAAACAAAAGGAGTTGCCTGTTGGGACTGACTTCTGCTTTCAGATTCAGGTAGATCAATATCTGCCCGTTTTTCGGAAGTTTGATATTCTGGCTCTCCAGAAAAGGCGGGCGGGACACAATGAGATGGGGCTGTTCTATCTCAATGGTATTTACTATATCCGAACACTTTTCCAGGAGAAGGGAGAATGTCGTCTTCGGGCTCTAAATGTAATTGATGAGGATATTTTAGTGAAAGAAACGGATGAATTCCGTTGTATCGGCACGATTCTTGGCCAGGTAAATGGTGTTTTGGAGACTCCCTGAATGACCTGCCCAATCTGAACAGACGATTGCTCAGATGTGGTGGAGTGGTTTATGCCTGAAATCCTTGCACAGCAAGGATTTCAGGATTTTTTTATATAGAGCACCCTGTGTCACCAACCGAACACAAACAGAACAAAACCAAAGCGCAAAATGCGTGGTTCGCGGGATTCAAGTCACTTCTGATGGCCCCTTTTCCATTCGGACTGATTTAGGGCATAAGCCATTTCCTTTCGTCGAAATAACAAGAGGAGGCATATTTACAGATCACGATGCTCAGATCAAATGGAGTTTGCTTCATTCATAGAATAGACAGGATGAAAGTCATTGACCGGAATCTTTTTATCAGCTCCTTGATTTCTACAATGGAAGGTACACGCTGCCACTCTTTACTCCTTCCCCCAAATATCTCATCATCAAGACTTCCAGTTTATCTTGATGACTTCCTTTGCCACCTTTTTCTGTTTCGACCAATGCACCGTAGTATCTACTAAAGGTACCATCTATCATATTATCTTTGGAATCTGCCATTTTCTTCTGTAGGGGTCTGTTTGCGAGACAAGTAGGATTGAAATGGAATACGATGCGATAGAAAGAGGCGTTCTCTTTGCCCTTTAGGGCTAAAAGAACACCTCTTTTTTGCGCTCAAATGCAGAACGGAGGGATTGCCGCAGGCTTTCATATCCGGCAGGGTCTATAACATTTGAGCGCAGAACATAAGCGCAGTTCTGAGCATTCCAACAGCAGAGAGACTGAGGCAGCTGTAAAACCGGTATTGACCTGTTCTGCACCGTTCAAAAGTGAAGGGAGAGACGGATTTCTGACGTATAGGATCTCACATTGGCGGCAGAACGGGGATGTCGCCGTCCGCACTGTAGATAATATCACCGATGCTCCGGGGATTGCTGAAGCCTGTCCGTTTTGCTTCCAGGAGCGGCATGAGGCTGTGATGGGATTGTGGGGCTGAATAACATGTATCAATGAACCAAGATCGTGAACCGGTCATGGAGGCAAATGCCGGTATCTGAAAATAAATTTTGAATCGTGTACGAAACCGTGCGAATCCATAAGTCTGGTCCACGATTTGTAGGGCGCGCTTCAAAATCGGAGGAGTGAGGTATCGGATATCAATGTCAGAGGTGAAGCAGGCGGAAGGGCCGGTGCAGCCGCCAACTCGGAGGCTATTTAAAATACTTTTGCAGAGATCAGCGTTGTAGTTGGTAGCATCGGCAGCACATCTCAGGTTGAAGTTCACATCATAGCTGCGGGAGCGGATGGATGTGCTGGGGCCAATGGAAACTTGCTTTATGCCTCTCACCTATTTGCTAATCGAGGTGGTTGGTTCTCCCGGAGGCGGATCAAGCGGGAAAACAAGGAGTGGCAATAACACAGATGCATACAGCGGCATCAGCTTCCGCCCCGGTCAGAATGAGCTGGCGGAGGCGGACTTGCGGTCCACCACCGTAGGCTGTTACCCGGACCAGGCCAACGGTTTCGGTCTGCTGGACACCGGCACCGGTTCCATGGAGAAGGTCCAGATCACGGTCGGCAAGCTGAGGAGTGCCGTGAACCAGGTTCGGGAAGTCGGCGGTACCACACTGACGGCATATG
>ENA-OPRW01002074-OPRW01002074.1-human-gut-metagenome-genome-assembly--contig:-NODE-2074-length-11768-cov-3.778195_pt1 | contig 11768 bp, 10 predicted proteins | sample MGYA00241898_ERZ501890 | MGnify/ENA primary metagenome ERZ501890 (study PRJEB25962, sample SAMEA2042216) | human gut metagenome | biome: human gut; feature: human-associated habitat; material: faeces... | reverse complement strand
GCCTTATTGGGAGCAATGGCTTCGTCTGTAGTTTGTCTAATGAATTAAATAGTAATTAGCTTAATGCTGCAGTTACAAGAGCCATTTTGTAAACTTCCTGAGCGTTACATCCACGGCTTAAATCGTTGATCGGTGCATTAAGTCCCTGAAGAACTGGTCCGATTGCTTCGTATTCACCAAGACGTGCAGCAATCTTGTATCCGATGTTACCAGCACTGATTTCTGGGAAGATGAAAGTATTAGCCTGTCCGGCAACTGTAGAACCTGCACATTTTACTTTTGCAACTTCTGGTGCTACGGCAGCGTCAAACTGAAGTTCTCCATCGATATCTAAATCTGGAGCCATCTCTTTTACTTTCTTTGTAGCGTTGGCCATTAATGTAACCATCTCGCCTTTTCCTGAACCATATGTAGAGTAAGATAACATTGCTACCTTTGGATCAATGCCAAAGATTTTTGCTGTCTTAGCTGTCTCGATAGCGATTTCTGCTAACTCGTCTTCATTTGGAGCGATGTTGATCGCACAGTCACCCATTGCTAACTTTTTATCACCTTTTACCATGATGAAGCAGGAGCTTACAATCTTGTTGCCTGGTTTTGTCTTAATTAACTGTAATGCAGGACGTACAGTATCGGCTGTAGAGTATGTTGCTCCACCTAACAGACAATCTGCCTTGCCCATCTTTACTAACATTGTTCCAAAGTAGTTTGATTTGGAAAGGGCTTCACGAACCTGCTCTGGTGTCATCTTGCCTTTTCTTAATGTTACCATCTCATCAACCATAGCATCGATTTCTGCATACTGCTCTGGATCGATGATCTGACATTTTTCAATATTAAAACCAGCTTCTTTTGCTGCACTCTTTACTTCGTCAGCCTTTCCAAGAAGGATAACTCCAAGAATGCCTTCTGTTGTCAGTTTATCTGCTGCTTCAAGAATACGGGCGTCTGTTCCCTCTGTGAAAACGATAGTACGTGCATTTGCTTTTAACTGTTCTGCTAATTTTTTAAACATCTTTTATTACCTCCTGTTATTCATCCATTTTATTAAATCCAAATAACCTAAAATAATTTAACTAAGAAAATTGTTTCTTTCTTAAATCTTTCTGATTCTTCTCTTCTTAGCTTAATTATAAATTACATATTAGATCTGCGTATGTGCTATATTCCCTGTTCTTTCGAACTTCAGCACACAGCCTTTATTGTATCGGTTTTGTTTCAGGTTTTCAAGTTATTTCGAAAGAAAATACAAAATTTTGTGCATTTTTCTCTATACATAATCGAATAGACAGGTGAATTTCAATTATTCTACAGGCCTTTTGTATTCATAGCGTAAAATTCCACCTTCAAATGTGCCATTTTCCCAATTTCCTTCTTCCACAATATTCCAGTCAGGATGTGTTTCATCTGTATATTTCTTTTGACCGTAACCTTCTATAATTCCATCCGTACCAAAAATGGCATCGCACAAAAGCTTTCCATCTTTTCCATACACTTTGTAGCGGTTCTTGTCCCACTCAAAAGCCCGAACTCCTGTTGTATAGCGGTTTCGGTATCCCGGACGGAACTTTTTACCAGTAAGCTGCTGGAACAGGCGGAGTGTATTTGGCTGAAGCAATGCTGTGTGACGAAGTCCGCCCTCACTTAACTGTTTATAATAATATGGATAAAACGGCATCATAAACTGTAAGAATGCTTTCTTTAACTGTTCTTTATCTTTTACATAACAAACAGCTTTTTCTTCTTCCTCCTTAAAGTCAATACAGGAAAAATATTCTTTCACCATTGTTCCTGTAAAAGATGGCAGTCTCTCGATAATACTTTCTTTTTCCTTATATAAAGCGGAAGACATATCTCCCAGTTTTTCAAGCCGATTCCATTCTCCTTTATTATAAGCAGCAAAAAGAGTCTGTAATTCATGATTAATATAATAATATAACTGTTCTTTTTGTCTGTTTTTTTCTTTGAAATCTACTTTTTCTTCATTTTTTACTTTCTGATTTTCAGATATTATTTTTTCTGTGTTTTCTCCTGTTCCCTTTTCCTTATCATTTTCTAAAACACTTTCTGTTTTCGCTTTCTTTTCTCTGGCTTCTGCAGACTGTGACTTATCAGCAGATTCTGCTTTTTCCTGTACTACGGCAGTTTCTTTTCCTTCGCTTCCCTTTTTCTCTTGTGTTTCGCTCTGTGCAGTATTCTTTGCACCAGACTTACCAGACATAAAAAAAGCAGCTCCGGCAACGATGATAACGATTACTACAGCTCCAATCATAAGACTCATTTCTTCTTTCCCTCTTTTCTTAATGTACTAATGGCAAATCGTAGAATAAGCCATATTATATCTATATTATACGCTTTTCACAAAAAATTCAATATTAAATGTTATATTAAATTCATAGACTGTTAAAAGGCTTTCTCTCACAAGCTACTGCTTATATAAACCAAATTAATTTTATGGAGATTCTATATGATTACTTATTTTATGCAACTTAATGTAAAGCTGCTTTTCGTTTTAATTCTGTTTGGATTTATTATGGGGCAGACCCGGCATGCTGCTATACAGAATTTTTCGAACAAAAACCGCAGCTATCTTATTCTGGATTTTTTCAATCTTGTTGGCACACCTGTCCATGAAATAGGGCATTTGCTCTTTGGACTTATATTTGGATATAAGATTGATCAAATCTGCCTTTATCGCACTACCAAAAAGGCACTGCATTCCGGAGGCACTCTTGGTTTTGTGAAAATGCATCATGAAAACCGTTCTTTTTTACAGAAGCTTCAGGGCGATTTCGGGCAGTTTTTTATCAGTATCGGCCCCTTATTATTTGGCCCATGTCTCATTTATATAATCAGCCTGTTTCTTCCAGAAAATGTTCGTACACTTCCTCTTTCTTTTCAACAGAATTGGACAATTTTCTTTAAAGCCTTGCAACAATTACAAGCTTCTGATATAATCTTTCTGTTTATATTCCTTTATATAATTATGGGAATTTCTCTAAATATGGAGTTAAGCAGACAAGATTTGCATCTTGCCTGCAAGGGCCTGCTTTTTCTTGAAGTATTTTTTCTTATTTTATCAGGTCTTTCTGTTTTATTTCACTGGAATCTGCAATATGGGATTGATATTCTTTTTCGATGGAACCTTTTGATTTCCTCCATAGGGATTATTTCTGCCCTGATTGCTAATCTGATTTCTTTAATATAAAGCACAAAATACAAATATTTTATTTCATTTAATGCAAAGGAGTATGTCTATTATGTCATTTTTTAAAAAGTACAAAAAGAAATTTGTTGCAAAGTTAAGACAGCTGCGTAAATATTATCGTTACAAAGTATATTTTCCAAAAAAATATGAATCTTACTGTAACCAGCCAGTACAGGAGAACAAAGTCCTTTTCTTAGAAATGCGTTTTACCACTCTTTCTAATTCTTTTCAATATTTATACAAAAAGTTAGAAGAATCTGGTGAATATGATTTAAAATGTTCTTACGTACAGTTTAACTTTATTCGTGGCCGTGAATTTACAAAACGTGTTGATGATATGTTACAAGAACTTGCGACAGCAAAGTATGTATTTATTGATGATGCTTCTCTCATTCTTTCTTCTATTCCATTAAGAAAAGAAACAATCGCCATCAATTTATGGCATGCATGTGGAGCCTTTAAAAAATTTGGGCGCAGTACTGCTGAATTAAAGTTCGGTTCTTCTGCCGCAACTTTAGACAAATATCCAAACTACGAAAATCTTACGCATGTAACTGTCAGCAGTCCAGAAGTCATCTGGGCATATGAAGAAGCAATGCATCTTCCAAAAGGTATTGTTAAAGCAACTGGTGTTAGCCGTACAGACCTCTTTTATGACAGTGAATTTGTAGAAAGCCGCAGACAGAAATTATATGAAATTATGCCAGAAGCAAAAGACAAAAAAGTTATTCTCTATGCTCCTACTTTCCGTGGTCATGTTGCTACTGCCAAATCTCCAGATAAAATTGATTTTGAACGTTTTTATCAGGAACTTGGCGATGAATATGTCATTGTCTGCAAGCACCACCCATTTGTTAAGAAACCACCGGTAATTCCAGAAGAATTACAGCATTTTGCAAGAGATTTAACGAAAGACCTTTCTATCGAAGATTTACTTTGTAGCGCAGATATCTGTATCTCCGATTACTCTTCACTGGTATTTGAATACTCCCTGTTCGAAAAACCAATGATCTTCTACGCTTATGATTACGATAATTACTGTGACTGGAGAGGTTTCTACTATGATTACTCTGAATTTACTCCTGGTCCGGTTGTTCAGACAGAAGATGAACTTTTAGACAGTATTAAAAATATTGATACTCAATTTGATAAACAGAGAGTTATTGACTTCAAAGAAAAATTCATGGGAAGCTGCGATGGACATGCAACGGAGAGGATTATTGAATTGATGAAGGAAAGTTAGTAACAGCTTTTTAATTGATAGACAGACGAAAACTGAAGCCCGATAGCATTACAAATGCTATCGGGCTTCGGTTTTCTGGTTGTTGGTAATTTTAGAATTGCTGTTACTGTTTTTCGCTTTTCTCGATTTTTATCAATTCAATAATGGAGAAGATTTAAGGATGTGGATAATCCTCAAATTCTCCAACAAGCGATTTGATGATTTTCATCTAATGTTTTTAATTCTGGTTTTTCTTTTTGACATTTTTCCATGCAGAACGCACAACGGTTCTGAAATGGACAGCCTTGTAATTCTCCTGTTGGCATAGAAGCTTCTCCCTCTAACGGAGTAATCGGCTTGTTAAAGTCCATATGAAGATCAAAGACGGACTGTAGTAAGGCTTTTGTGTATGGATGCAAGGCTCCTCTGGCAACTTCTTCTCCCGGAAGGATTTCTACGATATTTCCCATGTACATGACTGCTATCTGATGTGCTATACTTGATATCATGGCAAGATCATGACAGATAAATCCAATTGCTATATTTTTTTCTTTTTGCAGCTTTACGAGAAGCTCCAGAATAGCTTTTTGGATAGAAACATCCAGTGCAGATGTGGATTCATCACAGAAAATGATTTCCGGTTCTAAGGCAATTGCTCTGGCGATTCCTACTCTCTGCCTCTGGCCTCCACTCATGTTATGAGGATAACGGTCAGCAAAGTCTCCTGGCAATTCTACCATTTCAAGATATTTTCTTGCAACAGCATCTTTTTCTTTCTTTTTAATTAGCCCAAAATTCATGAGGGGTTCACAGATAATATCGCCCACTTTCATCTTTGGGTTAAAGGAAGTAGACGGATTCTGGAAGACCATCTGTACATTTCTTCTGTTTTTCCGAAGTTCTTCCCCTTTCATCTTTGTAATATCTTTTCCCTTGAAAAGGATTTCTCCGGAAGTTGGCTGTTCAAGCTGTACCATCATACGCATAAATGTAGACTTTCCACAGCCACTCTCTCCTACGATTCCGAGTGTCTGTCCTTTATAAAACTTTAAACTGACATCATCATTTGCAATAAGTTCTTTTCCTTTGGTAAGAGGGAACTTCTTTGTCACATGTTTTGCTTCTAAAATAAGCTCTTTTTCTTTAGACATATCTCTCTCCCTTTAAAGCCGGTACAGATGCAAGTAAGTTCTTGGTATATTCTGACTGTGGGTTATGTAAAATATCTTCCCTCTGGCCGGAATCAACCACTTTCCCCTGCCTCATCACAAGCAGTTTATCTGCCATATAAGCAGCAACACCGATATTATGGGTTACAACAATGATTCCTGTTCCAAAGTCATCTCTAAGTTCCATCATCTGGCGGACAATCTGTGCCTGTGTCGTTACATCAAGCGCGCTCGTTGGTTCATCTGCCAGAAGAAGTTTCGGCTGAAATGTCATCGCCATTGCAATCCCAACTCTCTGGCACATACCACCAGAAAGTTCAAATGGATAACTTTCCATAATACGCTTTCCATCTGGCAGACGCATTTTTTCTAACATTTCTACAGCCATATCAAATGCATCTTTTTTTGAGATATTTTTATGGGCACGAATATATTCCACATATTGGCTTCCTATTTTACGGATAGGGTTGATCATCGCTCCGGAATCCTGAAAAATCATGGAAATCTGTGTTCCTCTAAGTTCTCTCCACTGCTTTTTTGAATATTGAAGTAACGATTCTCCCTCAAAAAGAATATCTCCTTTTGTCACTTTTCCCCCACTGGGTAAAAGGCCTAATATAGAACGGATTACCGTAGTCTTCCCGCTTCCGCTTTCTCCGACAATACTACAGATTTCTCCGGGTTTCATCTCAAGATGAAACCCTTCAATGGTTGGTTCTGCATTACTGCTATATGCGACGGTTATATCCTGAACATCGAGCATAAAAACCTCCTATTTTGCTGGAGCAATCTCTGTTGTAAGCCAGTAGTAATCTGCTGTGTGGATGTTTGCTCCGCTCACTGTCTTATCACTGATCATAGAACTGTTATAATATCCGTGAACGATAACTGCTGCATCATTAATTAAAATCTGCTGTAACTGTTCAATGATTTTAGCACGTTTGGCTTCGTCAAATTCTGTGTCTAACTGTTCGTATAATTTATCATACTCAGCATTCTTATAGTTACAGAAGTTCGCATCAGACTTACCGTACCAGTTTGCCATATACTCTGTAGGATCACCATTACCTACTGTAATCCAGTTAGAGTCGCATAAATCGTATTCTCCGGCTACCATTTTATTCCATTCTCTGTCTGCATCCATAGAATTAATCTTTGCTTCAATTCCAATGTCCGCAAGCTGTGTCTGAATCGCCTGTGCAAAGTCAGAAAGTCTTCTGTTCTCATAAGTGATATAATTAATAGAAATCTTCTTTCCGTTCATCTCACGGATTCCGTCTCCATCTGTATCTTTATATCCTGCATCATCTAAAAGTTTTTTTGCATTATCTACATTATATGTATATGGATTTTTTAAATTGTCATAGCCATATGCAAGACTGGATGGAAGTACAGAGATACCTTCTGTATATAAACCACCTACAGTAACTTCACACATTGTCTTATGATCTAATGCCATCTGTACTGCCTGTCTTAATGTGTCATCTCCTAAAATACCTTTTTCATTAATATAAGCAAATCCAGTACGTACACCCTGTCCGATAGAAACATTAAAGTTATCATCTTTCTTTAATGTATCAAGGTCAGAAGTAGAAGTTACATTCTCTACAAGGTTAATGTCTCCGTTTTGTAATGCTAATGCTTTATTATCTTCACTTAAGAAGTCAATCTCTACATTATCATAAGGAACTTCCCCGTTCCAGTAATATTTATTCTTTACAAGAGTCGCTTTTGTCTTAGAATCAAAACTTGTTAAAGCATAAGGACCTGTACCGATTGGGTTCTCTGCCAAGTCATAATCTCCGCTCACATCAAGAATTACAAATACAGGATATGCAAGATCTTTTCTAAGGTCTGCTTTTGCCTGTTTTAATACTATTGTCAGAGTACGGGCATCATCATCTGGTGTGATAGATTCATAATCCATAAATTTAGATGGGTTAGAAGAACCTGTTTTATTGGCATAAAGAACATCCCAGCATGCTTTGATTGCAGAAGGCGTTACATCATTTCCGTTAGAGAACTTCACACCATCACGGATATGGAATACCCATGTTTTGTTATCTTCTGTGGAATATTCATCACAGATTGTATTTTCTACACTTAAATCATCTTTATATTTAAAAAGACATTCTCCAATACCATAACGGCTGCTACACCAGGCAGAGTTAATCATGTTTGCAGGATCTAAAGATTCGGAATAAGAAAAACATCCAAACTTTAATGTTTTCCCATTATCGCTGCTGCTACTCTCCTTGCTGCTTCCACCACATCCTGCAAGCATCGTAACTGCCATTACCATAGCAAGCATGATTTCTAAAAACTTTTTCATTTTTTTCATAACATATCCTTTCTTCTTTTATAATCTTATTTTTATTTTATGGTTTTTCATTTGGAATTTATAAAATAATCTAACTTTACTCAGTTATCACTATCCCAAACTTTATTAAAACCCATAATTCTTTTCTTACTATTTTTGTTATTTTTTATTATTCCTCTCTCACATCAAGGACATCTCTCAGGCTGTCACCTAACAGGTTAAAGATTACTACCACAATAAAAATAGCCAGTCCCGGATAAATCATCATCCACGGAGCATTCTGCATATACGTTCTTCCCTCATTCAGCATTAGCCCCCATTCTGCTGCCGGTGCCTTTGCACCAAATCCTAGAAATGACAGCCCGGCAAGCTCTAACATCATGCCACCGATGTCTGTAGCTGCGGTAATTACAAGCGTAGGAATTACATTTGGCAGCATATATTTTCTTAAAATATATCCTGTCTTTGAGCCTGTTACAATTGCTGCGTATACATAATCTTCATGTCGTATTTTCATGACAAGACTTCGTGCAAGACGGGCATACTTTGACCAGCTTACTATAGCAATCGCTATGACTGCATTCTTTATACTCGCTCCCATAATTCCTGCAACAGCAATGGCAAGAACCATACCGGGAAAAGAAATCATCATATCAGAAATTCTCATGATAACTGCGTCAACCCATCCTCCAAAATATCCCGCCAGTGTTCCTAAAATTGTTCCTGCCACAAAAATAATCGCAACTAACGTCAGTGTAGCTGGAAGAGAGATTCTTGATGCATAGATTACTCTGGAAAAAATATCTCTTCCCAACTTATCTGTTCCAAACCAATGCTCACTATTCGGTGCCTGTAATGCATTTTTCAGGTCAGATACATACGGATCCTGCGGGGCGATCACTGGTGCAAAAACTGCGACAAAAATAAGGAGAATCACTAATAAAAAGAAAAAGGAAAACTGCTTATTCTTTTTTATGAAATTTAATATTTTCTGCATCACACTCACCCTCTCTCATTCCTTCGTATTCTTGGGTCTACAAAAGTATAAGACATATCTACCAGTAAATTGATTACCATGTAAATCAGCGCAACCCAAAGTACATATCCCTGAATTAAGGAATAATCATATGCCGTAATTGCCTGTACTGCCAGATTTCCAAGTCCTGGATATGTAAAAATCACTTCTACAACTGCTGTTCCTCCTAAAAGGTTACCAAGTGATAATCCAAGTAATGTAATTAATGGCAGCAGTGCATTTGGAAATACCTGCTTCCAGAGAATTTCCTGTTCGGACATTCCTCTTGCACGTGCACCTGTCACATAATCTTTATTCAATTCCTCTAACACAGCAGTTCTCACCTGTCTGGTATATTTACCTGCCATTGCAAATGCCAGTGTTATCGCAGGTAAAATGATTTTCTCAAATCCATCTCCTGTTGAAATAACAGGAAGCAGGCTAAACTTCAATGCAACAACATAAAGAAGTATGAGTCCTACCCAGAAGTTTGGAATGGATACTCCCAAGAATGTCACTCCCCTTACCAGATAATCCACCCATGTATTTTTATAAACTGCCGATAACATTCCAAGCGGAACCGCTACTAACAACATAAGGATTAACGCTGAAAAAGCTAACTTTAATGTTGGTAGCAGACGTACGGATAAAAGTTCTGCAACCGGCTTCCCATTTGAATAGGAAGTTCCAAAATCTCCATGAAGAACTTTACCAAGCCATCGCCCATATTGTACTAAAACCGGATCATTTAATCCTAATCTTTCTCTTTCTTCCTGCAATTCTTTTTCCGTTGGAACCATGCCACTTGCCGCATATCTCGTCCGAACCGGGTCACCAGGTGCAAGATATGTGAGAATAAATGTGAAAAAACTAATCCCTATCAGCACAATAACAATCTGGAGCAGTCTTCTGCCCAATTGCTTTACACTCAAACTGTTTCCTCCTTTGATCTTCTATGTATTCTCGGAATCTTTTTGTGCTTGATTTTGTGAGAAGATTTTTTGTCAGTTGTGTCCAAATTTTTGAGGCATACATGATGCGTACGTTGATGAAATTCGGGTGCAACTGGTGGAAAATCAGCCACAAAATCAAGTGCAAGAAAGACTCCAAAAGTACATTTATATGAAATTGATGTTAAAAAGTATGGATTTTAAAATAGAAAATTAATTCTTAAGGCCCCGCTGCATAGCAAATGGAGGCAGCAGACTATTATGACAATAGCACAGTTTTAGAATTTTCCAAAGAAAGAAGCATAAAATTCCAAAGATAAAAAAATATTTTACTTATTCACAAGAACTTATACGGACTGTGCAATTTTCTACGCATACTAAATAATACTTAGTAATGATACCATGTCACTTTTTTTATGTCAAAGTGTAATTTTACCTTTTTTTGATGTTTATTTTGACAATTTAATGTCTTTTATCCTGTATTTTTTTGCGTCTGCATCACTTTATATTACCTATCTACCTACCAAAAATCTTTTCAATTTAAAAATCTCCCTCTACCTATCTATTTAATACCCCTGATTCAATATTGCTATATTATATTTTCTATTTTATAATAAAAAAAGATTATTCATATGGCACAGGAGGCATTGGGATTATGCAAAATAATAAAGCAAAAAACTTGAATTTCACAGAAATTTTATCTAACGAGCCGGATAATATTCTCTCTTTAGATGTTTCTTCCGTAAAAACATTACAGATTGGTTATCAGGCTGAAACGCTTTTTTTACACAAGGCAACAGATGATACCCTTACAATCAAAGAATATATTAATGGACTTACCGGCAGCGAGTATTATGCAAAAGTGACTGCAAACCGCTTTAAAACAACAATACGTTACGGTCGAAGAGAAGCCGTAAATCCCGCCACCTGTATAGAAATTTTTCTTCCAGATTCCTATAATGGAGAGTTGCTTCTCTCCTCTCAGTACGGTAACATTATGACGGATGCCGACTGGAAGGTAGAACGATTTGCCGCAGAAACAACAGAAGGTTCTATCTCTCTGAATACAATTACTGCACCTCGAATCCGACTCGTTTCTTCTACAAGCCTGATTCATATCACAAAAGCAGAGGGTTTTACAGATATCCATTCTGTTTCCGGTACAATTATTGCTGATGATATTGAAGGCGGTGCTAAATTAGCCACTTCCTCCAGTCCGATTCAGGCAACATTTACTTCTTTAAATAATATTGTAGAATGTGAAACATTAAATGGAAATATTCAGCTTCTTCTTCCTGAAAATACTGGAATGAAAATCGATGGCATCAGTAAACGAGGAAAAATCTTTTCTGACATAGAGGGTCTTTCTATCAAAGAAAAACCAGGAAATGTACAAAACATTACTGGAATCTTGGGAGAAAAACCATTCCAGAACGTGAGAATCTCAACAATCAATGGGGATATTTCCCTGAAATAGAACATATTCCATATTTGTGGCCTCGGAGCAAAGGTTAGATGTGAACAGGGAAGCGAACATTCAACCTGCAGCGACTAAAGTCACAGATATGGAGTATGTATCTTTTTGAGTTCGTCAGCTTTGCCTAGTAAATCAAATAAAAAGAGCCAATAAAGTGCAAAGCACTTTATTGGCTCTTTTTTTATATCATATACCTTCAAAACCACACACAAACTATCTTTTTCTATTCCAATAACTCTCTAAGGTCAAGCTTTCGACCGATTAGTAACAGTCAACTCCACACATCGCTGTGCTTCCATCTCTGCCCTATCTACCTCATCGTCTCTAAGGGGTCTCTCACTCTTTCGAGTATGGATATCTCATCTTGAGGGGGGCTTCACGCTTAGATGCCTTCAGCGTTTATCCCT
>ENA-OPRW01002070-OPRW01002070.1-human-gut-metagenome-genome-assembly--contig:-NODE-2070-length-11774-cov-9.315897_pt1 | contig 11774 bp, 6 predicted proteins | sample MGYA00241898_ERZ501890 | MGnify/ENA primary metagenome ERZ501890 (study PRJEB25962, sample SAMEA2042216) | human gut metagenome | biome: human gut; feature: human-associated habitat; material: faeces... | reverse complement strand
GATTGTCCACCGGAAAAATACGTTCCAGTTTAGAAGTGCCGATTCGCTGCAGAACGGCATCCATATCCGAAATTCCTGAACGAGTCAAAGCAGCCCCGACAGAGCGGGTGGTAGCAGCATCCAAAAAGGATGCCGCTTCCGGTTTAAATTTCACCAATATTCTACCTTGAGTAGCTCCTTCAGGTAAATCAATGATAGGAGCTACTTGTCCGGCATCAGGTTTCACTGTATCTATCTCCTGATCGGAACAGGATACAAAAGTGATTGCTATAGTAGCTATTAGAACTAAATATATTCTTTTCATAATTAAAAAAATCAATTATCGGTTAATGTAGGTCTGGCTTTCGGATAACGTTCATAGAACCATTCCAAGTTTGACGGTTCATTCTTAAAGCCAGGAATATTGCCCTTCATATCTTTACCTGAATCTTGCGTATAAATCAAGGTGAATGGATCAAAACGTGCAAAACGTGGGTGATAGAGTAACCAATCCGGCAAATCATCACCAGTCAAGAAATTCAAGTTAATAGAGAACAATTCGGCATTAGGCAAAATTTTCGGAATTGTTTTTAGTTTTGCTTTAACCTCATCGCTAGCACTCATTAATGTATCGTTTTTCAGGATATCCTCATCTGTGTAAGCAGATACACCATATTCAAGACTACCATTATAGCTATTAATAAATGTTGGTAGTTGACCATAAATCAAATTATATGATAATGACAAAGATTTCAGCTTTTCCCACTTCAATAAATTCTTAAATGAAGAAGAAGAAGCATCTATACGTAACCCTGGATTGTCGCGCGTTTCAGTACTCAAATCAGTAATTGAACTATATCGACGATTCCCCGTTAAACTTAAGTTAAGTAGTTCCGGATAATTAGTAGGAGTCAAATCATACGGAATACTCGTAAAATTATTGCCGCTTACATCCAAAGTCCTTAAAACCTTGCAAGGTTCTTTTAATTCATTTTTATCAATAGTTGTAATGCCCAATGCACTTATTGTCAGATTTTTCAGATACTTTAATTCAGCCAATGCATTTCCTATACGATAAGGAGAAGGAAGTAAACTAGTGTTCGTATTGCCATAGATAACCAATGTCTCCAGATACTTAATTTTACCGATTTCAACAGGCAACACTTCTTTTGTATTCAGCAATCTGAATTCAACAGAACGTACACGTCCAATTTTTTCGGGTGTTACGTCTTTATCTGTTCTTTCCCAAACTGTCACCCCTAACCAGTAGTCAAGACGTTCGCTGGCATCCCAATTCATCATTGAGCGCATCTTTGTACTTGCAATGACAATAGCAATAGAATCACCTCGTCTATCATCTGTTATTTCAGGTGCAGCTTCCTGCTTTACAGTCAATGTCACTTCTTTTTCCAATTCATCTTCCGCGTTTACCGGAAGGAATTTTATAGAAGCTATTCTCTCTTGCGGGTCAGTATTCATGTCCCATTTGAATCGCATTTTAAGAGTACGGGGACGAGCTCCATAATCCAAAAAAACATCAGGTGTTCTATTATTAGTAGTAACCCAAGATCCTATCGCCTGTGAATACTCCACTTTGAACTTTACATTCGTAGTCACGGATATATCAAAATACCTTTTATCATCGTTGGCCATGTTGGCAACTTCGACTTCATATTTATCCAGTCCGATCATTTTTCCATATCCGGTCTGATGTATCTTCAATTCCTGTTTCGGTTGTCCTTCCGGCACAAATGTCACGACAGCGTGCCGCACATCATTAGAAAGTGTAGAATCTACTACAATTTCGCAATTAGTACTTCCTACACCGTTAGCAGGCATCACCTTCACCCAAGGTTGGTTTACCTTTGCTACCCATTTGGTGCCTGAAGCCACTTTAACCGGCTCCATTCCTCCTATAGCACCTAATGTGACTTCTTGGGTATCAATGGTGAAACCAGTAATCCCCTCTTCATCCGAATCATTACAAGCTGCAATAAAGAGCAAACCTGCAAAGAGGTATAAATATATTTTAAACAATGGTTTCATATAGATTCTTTTTTATTATTTATCCGTTTCTTATTTCACATAATCACATCCGCGAATATCCTGCTCCGGGTCATAAATAAGTAGATATGCTCCCGCCTTAATCATATTGCAGACATTGGAAAGATTAAGAGAGATATTCGGATTATCCTTTATCTCAAAGACTATAATATACGATGAAATCGTATCAGTAATCTTTCGCAAATCATTTCCACCTATGCAGAACTGTCGCAAACTTGGACATAAAGATATATTAGACGGCCATTTTCTTAACAAACGGTTACCATTCTCATCGCGCTGACTACGGACAGCATACACTGTTAATGTAGCTGCATCCATCGGTCCGGTAGGAACTTCCGTAAAACGATTGTTACTTACATCCACTCCATAAAGGAAAGGCATATTTCTACCATTAAAATCATCCGGTAACTTTGACAGCTTATTATAAGTCAAGTCAAGCGTTTTCATCATATACGAATATTTTGAAGCACTAAATGTACCCTTCGGAATCTCTTCTATACCGTTACCATTCAATCCTAAAGCAGACACTTGTGAATTGGTTTTGAATAGTATAGTCGGGAATTTCTTCAGTTTATTACCGCCTATGGCAATCGTATTGGCATTCACGCCCTTGAATGTGCCGTCTTCTTCACCTTCAAATCCATCTATCTCATTGAATGAAAAATTAACCGAAGACATAACATATACAGATTGTGAGCTAAATATATTCGGGAACTTTTTCAATTTATTATAAGCAAAAGAGAATGACTCCACATCGGCATATCCACAGAAGCTACCGTTTTCATCACGTGGCAATTCTTCAATCAGATTATGGTCCATTGATAATTGCACCAAGTTCACATCTCTACCAAATGCTTTCTCAATCGTTTTAATTTTGTTGTACGCACAATCCAGTTTACCTAGTTTTTTCACCATCGACATATCCGGTAAAACAGTCAGGTTATTGAAAGTTAAATAGAAGATCTGTAACGTTTTGCTTATATTTTCGCTAGCCACAAACTCACCTAAATCCTCATGAAAATCTCCCAAATTCGGATTGCTCGCTAAATTGAATGATTGAAGGTTGGGTAATTGTTGCAGCTCTTCCGGAAGTTTCTTCATAGACGGACAATTGTAAATTTCAAGGTCTGTCAAGTTTTCCAATTTGCCAAGATCAGTCCCTTCTTCAAATCCCTCAAATTTACCGTTGGCAATATATAAGTATTGCAAGTTCTTTAGATTTCCAATGGTAACTGGAATTTTATGTATTCCATTGGTCAATCGGTTAGCCGGTACATCTTTTAAAGAAGGACGACTCGCCTTATCGTTTACAACAGATGGTGAGAAAGTTGTAGGTATTCCCTCTTTCTGCCATTTCAAGGCAGCTTGTATAGGTTCAGAAAAGTACAATGCAATATCATTCTTTACAAACTTATTATAGAAATCGCTCCGTACAGAATTCTTCTGCGCTTCCGTCAGTTCAAGTCCCATTGTTTCCTCAATGATATTATCACCTACCTGATCGGAATGGTTACCTAATGACAGAGTTCTAAGTTCCGTCAAGTCTCCTAAGGATTCGGGAATATCGCCTTCAGGAGCAAATGCTCCGATAGAAAGTCCCACGACACGTCCTTTGGCATCCAATTCGACACCTGGTTGATCGCCCCATAAATCAATATCCTTATCAAAGTTCCAGTTAGTTCCTAAAGGATATGTAACACCTGAATAACGCCATCCTTTTTGGTTCTTTTCAGGTATTGCCGGACCTCCCAAGGCTTCCCAAATTTCTTTCAAAACAAGATAATCTTTGATACTACCAGTAGTTTTGCTGAAATTAACCGGAATCTTAACTTCTGTAGTCACATTATCCGAAACTTCAAAATCAGCCCCATTCACCTCTCCATATTCCAAAGAACCTTTATTCTTCTTTATAGTCGTATAATTCTTGACTTTATACTTACCCGCAGAAAGTCGAAAAATTGAATCACTGACGGCTACGGAAATTTTCGTTCCATTGCCATCCAGTTTCTCTGTATATTCTACGGCAACATTAGAAAAAGTCGTATCTTTTTTCGTAAATTGCTCCTGCACTGTTACATTAATATACTTGATATCAGAGAAAAGATAATCCTCTCCTAATGCAGCACGAGTGGATGGTAGAAAATTCTTGGTCACAGTAAATTTCACCATACCCCGCTTAACTACTTTCACATGTATATCTTGTACAGCTAATCCGCCATTGATTACAGTAATAATCGTCTTTTCATCCGGTTCTCCGGAAAGAATTTGTTTCAAATCCTGTGTAGTCCCATCTGCCTTATATAGATAGAACCCGACAATCTGATAAGTACCTGCCATCAACTGAAGTTTTTCACTTCGCAGACCAAATTCACTATCGTCTCCCATTGCCTCAAGACCTACAGTCTGCACAACTTCAGTACCGTCTTCCTGGTTGATGAGCACAATCTTCATTTTTTGCGCATCACGCAAATAGTTCAGTTCATTCGTACTAGCACGCGTCACTTTCGTTTCTGCCAAACAGCTCTTATAGAGTTTGAACTGAGCATATCCATATCCTGCCTGAAGTACAGCATCGTCGTCGTCAGAGCAACTTCCTACTGTAAACCCTAAAGTAAACAGCATACAGGAAAGGACAAACATTCTTATAAATAATATCTTCGTTTTCATATTAATATATTTCTCTATCAGTCACTATAGCGTGTCTCAATTAATAATACAGCATATGGCTCTGTTCCATTCTTAATCGTTATACACATTTCATCTCCATTTGCTTCTGAATTCATACCATAAATATTGATTCCCATTTGTCCAGATGAATTCTGTCCTGGTTCTAAGCTAATTCCAGACCATGCAGTATTTTTTCCGTTCAATATAGTAGTAGCTTGCAAGTTAGATCCAGTATATCCATTAGGTAAAACAAATATTTGAGTATAAGACATTCCTAAAGTGAACGAATAGACTGTATAAACATTAGAAGTACCATACTTTTCAATCAATTCATTCTCTGTCATTTCGCCAGCATAGGGTTCTGCCTGTATTGCATTTCCAGCACCATCATATAACGGTCTAAATGTATATGAGTCCATAATTGAAAGTCCTGAAGTAGCAACAAATGCATCTTGTTCTATAAGTGCTCCAATATAATTACTATATTCTCCTACAATGCCTTCCTTCGAAAATACTTTATTTTCAAAATCATTTTCGACTTCAGCATATACCAAATTTGGAAATACCATCAAATATGCGCTACGAGAAGCACCATCATTACTTTTTGCTGCGATCATCAAATTCCCTTCACTATCATCCTCTATCCACAACCAATTTTTAAAGCCTGTAAGTAACTTAAAACTCCATTCTTCATTCCAACCTGTCTCTGGTCCCATAGTTGATGTATATTCTACACAAACATAAGTATACTCATCATTTCTGGCGATGACTGTTAAAGGTACTCCTTCAGCCTCATAAGACTGATTCTTAAATGTATATGATTCGCCATCTACAGAAGCTTTAATCTTATTCGAATAAATATTATCATTGCTAAATTCTATTTTATCGGCAGGAATTCCATCGTAATGAACCGGTAATTTTGAAATTACTTCCCCTTTCCTATTCTTAAAAATAAGTTCCTGTGTCCAAGCTGTTTTACGATTTTCAGTACCTTGTTTCAAAAGCGGAGTAATTTTCACATTATTACCTGCTTCTCCAGAAATATTCGTTTTACTTAAATCTAAGCTCTCCGAACTTTCTACAATCCAATCAGCGTTTGAGCTAACCCAAAAGTATGCTTTACCACCATAATCTTGCACATAAGGATTTTCCGCTGTATATTCTATAGTTTGTTCAGCATCGAATGCATGCAACTCATAACCTGTAGACGGACGTGTCACTTCTGCTATTACCTGCCGACTTCCCGCCATCGTCATTGTCAACTCCGCCTTATAGGATTTCATCAGTTCCGTAGCATCATCACTAATATGAATGGTGACAGTCTGTTCGCCAACACCACCTGAACAAGTGAAGGTCTGTTCACCATCTTGTTCAAAATAGCACCACAACGACGACGAAATCAATATCCAGTTATCAGTAGCTTCAAAAGTCAGTGTCTTGGTATCTCCGACTGCACATTCTATTTTCTGCAAATCCGGAAACACAGGTGTTACAGTCTCATCATCATCACTACAAGCAGACGTGAAGAGACAGAACATCAACACAATCAATTGCAAATAATATTTTATTATATCTTTCATATTTATTTCCGATTATAGTTTAGAGTCCTTCCTCTTTTTTATACTGCTCCGCTTCTTCATCACTAATCCACTCCAGAATATTCACATAAGTACCTACCGTACCTTTACCCACCACATAAATAGTGCTATATAAGAATACAAATTTCTGGCATACATTATAATAAGAATCGTACGCAACAGGCTGAGTACACATCAGCTTTCCATTACCGTAAATGGTTCCGAAGGCTTCTGCCGTACTACCTATAATTTGATCATCAAACTCTACAAATGGTTTCAACGGATCGGAAGGATCATACTTAATTTTAAGATCATAATTCTTATAGAAGAAATCATGTAATATTATAGTATTATCTTCAGTCTTGTCTCTTTCCGCTTGTAATAACCGATGTTCCGTATTCGTCATATATGCACTAAAGAAAGAGGAAGTCAATAGACAATAGCCTTCAAATGTACTAAGTTCGAAAGGACATGCTTTTTGCATTTGAACACGAGTACGGGTACCGTACAAATCCCATACATTTTCATCTTTGGCAAGCAAATTGAACGTAACCGACAAAGAATCCGTTTTATCAATGTTCTCATAAATACCCTTCATCCGAAACTTTGCTACCCGTTCCCCTGCTTTAATGGTTACCGTATTTGATTCAACCACATATTGCTTTTTTTCAATTGCATTACTAGCCTTATCGTCTACTTCTACGCCAAAAGAACGGTCATAATCGCATATATTTGTAGCTACTACCGGAATTTCAAACCATTTCTCGCTGTCCTGCACCGGATACATAGATAATGTATCGGAGAACATCACGTAGTCGGAACCGCTGTAAGTCGTTCGGGAGAGATCATTACATCCCCAGAATCCGACAGCCAGCGTTATCAGTGCTACGATCCCTGTTATTAATAGTTTCATTGTTTCTCTATATTATCTTTATACATTATTTATTGCTTTCATTAGGCATTAAATCCACACCTGGAGCATCCAACTCATGTTGCGGGATAGGCCATACAAAACGCGGATCGTCTTTCTCTAACTTCAGCGTATTGCCCGGAGAGACAGTCGAGGTTTGTTCTTTACGTTCAAATCCCTCATGCCAACGTTTCAAGTCATTAAGGCGGAAACCTTCCATAAAGAGTTCTTTCATACGTTCTTCACTGACAGTCTTAAACCAGTTCTCTTCTGTTAGTGTGGTAGAACCACCGTAGGAAGAATAACGAGCCATACGTAAAGTAGAAATATCAATTCCGGCTTTTCCATAATAAGCTGTTCCCATCCGGCAATAAGCCTCTGCACGAATTAAATATTGCTCTGCCAACCGAAACGGCTTCGGCATGGAAACACATAATACTCTTTGGCTTATAAAATCCTGATTACCCATATATTTGATCAAAAGCGGCCAGGTTAACGCATGGGAGAAGCCGGTTGTTACCGAACCAAAATAGGCATTGTAGCGTAAATCAGCATTAGCATAGGCATCCAATACCCATTTAGCCGGTACATAATCCGGTTTATAAGATGTATAATCATAATTGAGGAATACGGTACCCAATGCGCCTCCATAGGAATTTACCTCAAACATTACTTTCCAGATGATTTCAGTAGAATTATCATACTGCCACATATACGCAAAATCATTGTAAGTAACCGAATAACTGTTCTTTGTAGCATCAGCTAATGCATACTTCTTACTATCTATCACTTTAGTGGCATACTCAACGGCCTTCTCCCACTTCTGCATATACAGGTACATACGAGCATACAAAGCATTGACTGTACCAACCGTGAAATATGCAGAATTATAGATAACCGCAGTATCATCATCATCCGCAGCCAGATATTCAGCAGCTTTAGCCAAATCATCCAAAACAAACTGATAGGAATCTTTTAAAGAAGCACGTTTTACAGGTCCCGGATTAACGTAACTGGACTGTAATACAACTCCCAGTTCATTGGCAGCCTCTTCATCACTGTCATAAGCTTTACAGAAACACTTCAGCAGTTCCGAATAAGCCAGCGCACGGGCAAAATAAATATGTCCCTTGTAGTTATCCAACTTATCCAGTTGTTCGTCATCGGAAGTAGCCGCTTCTACGGCAGCCATGTTATCAAGAACGAAATTACAACGTCCGATAACGGCATACAAACCACCATACACATATTCCACCTGTTTATTGATAGCTAATATCTCATTACGCCATACATCACCATAGACATTCGTATATCCTTTAACAGCGTAAACCTGATCTGTCTGAATATCAGGTAACAAGGTCAAGTAACCGCTATATAGGCTGCTGTTTTTAAACTGCGCATAAATACCGATCAAAGCTTGACGCACATCGCTCACTGTCTTAATAGCATCATCTTGCGGAATAGCATCTTGCGGATATTTGTCAAGACAGGAAGATGCCGAAAGCAATACCGCAACCAAAGCTATATATAATTTTATTTTTCTTATCATCACTGATTTATTTTAGAATGAAACTTCCAGTCCGAATGTGAACTGACGTGACATCGGATATTGGGCCTTGTACACATTGGACGTAGACTCCGGATCCATACCCGTGAAATTTGTAAATGTCAACAAATTCTGTCCCTGCGCATAAATACGGGCACTATTCAAAAAGCTAGTCCGCTTCAACCATTTCTGTGGGAACGTATAGCTGAGCATCAAATTCTTTAGACGCAGGAAAGATGCATCTTCAAGGAATCGTGAATCCAGTTGGGGAGTTACTCCATAACGGGGAATATCAGTCACATCTCCCGGTTTTTTCCATCGGTCGTAAAGCATACGTTTTGACTGGTTATAGGCACTGAACAGTCCGTTACTCTCCTGAAAGACTCTGTCGTTATTAAGCATCCAGCGATCAGCCACCCATGTGAACTGTGCGGAAAGTGAAAATCCCTTCCAGGAAAGTGTAGTACCAAAACCACCTTGCCAGGGAGCTTCATGTGTTTTGCCCAGCATCACCTTGTCGCTTTCATTATATTCCATAGTAATTTCACCGTCTTTGGTATACCATAAAGCATCTCCATTAATCGGATTAACTCCCGCATAACGGTTCAGATAAAATTCTCCTAACGGATGACCTACCGCAACCATTCTACCGGTATCGGAAGCTACATATTCTGTCACCCCATTATAGAGCTCGGTTATTTCATTTTTATTATAGGATACATTGGCATTCACATTCCATTTAAAGTCTTTGATGCGGAGTACATCTGCGCCGACATTAATTTCTACACCACGATTCCGCATGGCTCCCACATTATCCCAACGGGTCCCAAAACCGGTAGATGTATAAGAAATAGGAACCGCCATCAACATATTGGTCGTTTTCTTATTATAAAACTCCACATCCAAATTGATACGATCAATAAAACCTAAATGCAACGCCACATTAGTAGCCCATGTAGACTCCCAACTCAATTCTTCATTTCCTAACTGGGAAATTGCAATACCTGATTCGTTATCATACTTATATCCACCGGAAACTAAAGCCAGATGCTCATAGTTATTAATAGAAGAATTACCGGATGTACCTGTATTAACCGCAATTTGCGCATTAGTAAGCCAATCATATTTTTGCATGAACTTCTCCTTACGAAGGTTCCACATAAAACCGACTGACCAGAAAGCTCCCCAATGGTTATCGGTACCAAAACGTGAAGATCCATCCCCACGAATCGAGAAATCAGCATAGTAACGGTCATCATAATTGTATTCGCCCCGGGCAAAGAAAGAGAGAAAAGAATATTCTGTGACAGGATCTGACCATGATGAAGCAGTTGAGCCTGAAGCTAAGTTTGTCAAAATATCATTTGTCTGTCCCCGAGTAGTTAACTGGAAACCTTCATAATGATAGTTTTCACCTTCCTGACCAACCATAAAATTGAATGAATGAACATCATTCAACATAAAACGGTAGTTTGCCGTATTTGTAATCATCAGGTTAAGCATATCAAACGAGCTACGCTGCGCACCTCCATAATTATTATTTGGCTTGTAACTGGGGAAACTTTGATAAAAAGAGGTAGTATGACCATAATCAGCACTTAGCTGTGAACGGATTGTCAGATTCTTTACCGGAGTAACCTCGGCATAAAAAGTGGATAAAAGTTTGTATTTCTTATTCGACAACGGATTATTTGCCATCCATGCCAACGGATTTTCTGTCGTTCCCTTCCAACTCCCGTCATCCTGAAGTGCCAGACTTCCATCTTCCTTATAAGGGTTCCAGTAAGGCAACATAAAAAAAGACGCGGAAATAGGAGCCCATAACGCATACTCTCCATCATCACTCTGTTCAACTTCCTGATAGGCAAACATTGAATTTGTTCCTATCTTCAACCATTTATTAGCTTTTGCCTCTACATTGGCGCGAAAACCGACACGTTCGAATGTAGACCCTACTGCAATGCCATCTTGATCGTAATAACTTCCTGAAACATAATAATTCAATTTCTCCGTGCCTCCGTTTACAGATAACTCGTAATTCTGCAAAGGGGCAGTATCATTGTACACTTTATCCAGCCAGTTGATATTTGTCTTACTCAACTTTTCATAATCTTGTCCTTTATCCAGTCCAACTTCTTTCTCAAATTGAATGCGTTCATCCGTATTCATCTGATCCCAATCTTTTGAGGCTAGTTGAGAAAATCCGAGCTGTGTACGGAAAGTAACCTTAGCCGCTTCCCCCATACGCCCGCGCTTGGATGTAATAACGACCACACCATTGGAAGCACGTGCCCCATAAATAGAAGTAGAAGAAGCATCTTTTAATACTGAAATACTTTCAATATCATTAGGACTAATTGTATTGAAATCCGAACTTGAAATAGCTACTCCATCCAATATAAAAAGAGGATCTTTTCCCGAATTAATTGAATTTGTTCCGCGAATACGAAAAGTGGCTGCCTTACTGGGTTCACCAGAATCAGAAAGCACCATTAATCCTGGCGCCTGTCCTTGCAGTGCCTGGTCGAAACTCGGAGCAGGAACATCTTCCATCTTTTCAGCTTTTACCGTAGATACAGAACCTGCGATTGTTCCTTTCTTACGTACACCATACGCGACAACTACCACTTCTTCCACCATCTGTGCATCGTTTTCCATTGTCAAATTTATACGAGTAGAAGCAGTCACCTGCTTATCTATCGTTTTCATACCGACATAAGAGAACTGCAAAGTAGCAGGAGACTTCGTCACTGTGATACTGTAATTACCATTCATATCGGTAATTACTCCGTTCGTCGTACCCTTCTCCAAAACAGACACACCAATCATCGGCTGATTATCTTCCGCCGAGATAATATGTCCGGTTACCTGATATCCACCCTGCGCAAAAAGCAACAGGGGGATACTTGTCAGAGTAAAGAGTACAAACAAGAGAATTGATTTTCTCATCTTTGATACTTGAATTAAAATTAATGAACCTAAATTCCGCAGCATTTTAGTTTAACTTATTTTATAAGTACCTGAGCAACAA
>ENA-OPRW01002013-OPRW01002013.1-human-gut-metagenome-genome-assembly--contig:-NODE-2013-length-12132-cov-4.692722_pt1 | contig 12132 bp, 9 predicted proteins | sample MGYA00241898_ERZ501890 | MGnify/ENA primary metagenome ERZ501890 (study PRJEB25962, sample SAMEA2042216) | human gut metagenome | biome: human gut; feature: human-associated habitat; material: faeces... | reverse complement strand
CGAAGATCAGGGCACCCCTAAACTATGAGTGTCCATTCTGCAGGGTACAGTTTACAAGTACAGCGATTAGAGGCAGAAAATCGATACCTAAAAAAATTGCGGGCCTTGGTTTTGGAAGACGAGCAGCGCCAGCGCAAAAAGCGCGGGTGATTCAAGAACTGAGGCCAGAAATCCCTTTGAAGATGCTGCTGTCCGTTGCTCACCTGTCAAGGCCCACATTTTATGATGAGATAAAGCGGATGAAGAAGGGGGACAAGTGCGCATCCGTAAAAAGAGAAATCCAAGCAATTTTTAAAGAACACCGGGGCAGATACGGTTACAGGCGAATCACAGCGGAGCTGGAAAACAGGAAGATTCATTGTAATCACAAGGTAGTCTCCAGACTGATGAAGGAGCTTGGGTTGGTGTGCCGAGTTCGGATGAAGAAATATCGTTCTTACAAGGGCGAGATGGGACAAATTGCGCCAAATCTGTTGGAGAGAAACTTTGAGGCAGAACAGCCAAACGAAAAAATGGTAACAGACGTCACAGAATTTCATCTTTTCGGGCAAAAACTCTACTTATCCATCCTGCTTGATCTGTAAGCCGGGACATTGTAAGCTACACGATTTCAGATCGTCCGGACCTAAAGATGGTGACCTCCATGCTGGAGAAAGCGTTTCATAAAATTCCGGATGGGACAAATCTGATTCTTCACTCGGACCAAGGCTGGCATTACCAGCATAGAAAGTATCGGGACATGCTGAAAGGCAAGGACATTCGGCAAAGCATGAGCCGAAAGGGGAATTGCCTGGATAATGCTGTCGTGGAAAATTTCTTTGGGCTCCTCAAATCGGAGCTGCTTTATCTGCAAAAGTTTGCATCCATAGAGCAGTTTAAAACAGAACTGGTCTCCTATCTTGAATACTACAACAACCGAAGAATCAAATTGAGCCCGGGCGGTCTGCCTCCAGCCGTTCATAGATGTAAAACCCTTGGCGCTGCTTGAGTCAGTCGTAGTTGTCCAATATTTTGGGTGCAGTTCAACTTTTGAAAAAAGGAAATTGTAAAGTCTTTGATAACTCCGATCAAATAGCGTGGCTATTTTATAGAAGTTGCAGTATGTTGTGTTGCTGATAGGAGGCGATCGATATGTCAAAGAAACGAGCCAACGGCGAGGGGAACATCCGCAAACGCAAGAACGGCCGCTGGGAGGGACGATACACTGCCGGGTACGATCCAAAGACCGGCAAACGCATCAACAAAAATGTGTTGGGTAAGACGCAGGCGGAGGTTCGGGAAAAACTGAAAACAGCCATGGCGGAGTGTCAGGGGCTGGACGTCAGCAGAGAAGCCGATGAACACACAGTAGCCACCTGGCTGAAAATGTGGTATGAACTCTATGCCAAGCCCAACGTCCGCACAGCCACCGCCAACCGCTACCAGCTCATCATCGATACCTACACCGTCCCCCGCATCGGGAATATCAAATTGAAGAAGATGACCACCCGGCATCTGCAGAAGCTCTACAAGGAGTTATTAGAAAACGGCAGAATCCATGTTGGAAAGAACCAGAGCAAAGGGCTCAGCACCACCACGGTCCGCAGCGTCCACCTGATGCTCCACGCCGCTCTGGACCGGGCAGTAAAAGAACGGCTCATTCCCCGAAACCCCTGCGAGAACTGCATCGTCCCAAAGCCCCGAAAACTGGACATGAAAGTCTTATCTCCAGAGCAGATGGGGGGCTATTTTGGAAGCCGCACAGCGGCGAGATCTGCTCCCTATGTTTTATCTGGAACTGGTCAGCGGATTGCGGAAGGGAGAACTGGTGGCCCTGCGGTGGGACGACCTGGATGTCCAAAGCAAAACTATCTCGGTAAGCAGACAGTATGTCCGAAACCCGGATGGAAGTCTGGAGCTCACAAGGCCCAAAACCGAAAACTCAGTACGTCTGGTGTCTATCCCACAGGCAGCGGTGGACCTGCTGCTCCAGGAGCATGACCACCATCCGGATAATCCATACATGTTCCCCTCTCCATTAGTCGGAGAGATGTATCACCCGGACAGCGTGGTGAACCTCCACAAGAAGATCTTGAAGGACGCCGGACTGGGGCATCTCAGGTTCCACGATCTCCGGCACACCTTCGCCACCACGGCTCTCCAAAACGGCGTGGACGTGAAAACGGTGTCCTCCATGCTGGGGCACTTTGACGCCGGGTTTACCCTGCGCACCTACACCCACGCCACCCGGCAGAAGCAGGACGAGGCCGCCCAGACCATGGGCAATTTCATGGAGCAAGTCATGTAAGACAGAGAAAAAATGCCGGGCGGGAAAGCAAATCTTCCCGTCCGGCACTCTTTGAACCTTTCCGGCCCTTTCGGCGTGTGGGTCACGGTGTGGGTCAAGTCGCTGACCCACATTTTGACCCACACAGAAAAGTGAAAATTTGCAACAAAAAACACCCGAAATCCGAGGATTTCAGGTGTTTTCTGGAGCTGCTGGGCGGATTCGAACCGCCGACCTCATCCTTACCAAGGATGCGCTCTACCTACTGAGCTACAGCAGCATAAAATGGCGACCCGGAACGGGCTCGAACCGTCGACCTCTAGCGTGACAGGCTAGCGTTCTAACCAACTGAACTACCGGGCCATTTTGTAGGCTCGTCCTATTATAACAAATACATCCTGCCTTCTAAAGATTCCAATGGCAGGAGCAGAAGAATTCGAACCCTCGGCATGCGGTTTTGGGATGGCTACAAAGAGCAACGTTCCTCTACTGCCCCAAACACTTACCAATCCATAGCAGTTCGCTCTTCACAATTCTGACGTTTTCTTGATGCTGTCATCCTTTGGGACAACGCATCCGCCGCACAGAACAATAAGGATTATACTTTACGCCGCAGCTTTTGTCAATCCTTTTTTTAATTTTTGAGACATTTTTTTAATGTCTCCATTATCCAGCAGACAGACAGCTGCCTTGAGGCACCTTTGCAGCAGGTGTGTTTTGTCGCTTCACAATTCTACTGATTTTGGAGTCCCAAGGGAAGCTGTGTTTTCGCCGTTTCCCTTTTTCTTTTGCCAACAAAAATTTTACACTAACCAGACCAAATCTCTGAAATTTCCAGCGCCAAGGATGACCGTAGTGCGCAGACCCGGAAAAAGCCGTCCCTCAAAAACCAAGGCGCACAAAACAATGGAAAGCCCTTTCCTCGGGGAACTTCAAACCTATGAGAAAGAGCCATACTGGCGCCCTCGATGGATGCCTCCTTCTGGAGATGGCCGATAGCCTGCTGATCTGCATAGAAAGTATGGTGAAACAAGGCCAGCGTCTACAAAGAGGCACCTGGGTCAAGAAACTGGAAAACACGCTGAATATCCAGTTCCGCCAGTCCATTGCAGAGCACTTCTCCTGGGCTGGTCTGGAAAATTCTGAAATACCGGGAGAGCTACAGCATATGAATCACGCTTTGGACAAGAGGGATGCCACCAGCGCGGATATCCTGCTAGATATTATTGTGAAGCTCTGGAGTTGCTGCAGTCCATTTTCTTTTCACCCGCACCTCGGCCGCAAGAGAAAACACCGCCAGGAACGGTGTTTTTTCTGTCACTCTTCAAATTGAAAAAACGCTCTGCCATCATGTCAGAGAACGGCAGGTCCCCCGCTGGACCAGGCTGGGCATCAAAATCTGGTGCACATAACCCTGGGTCCCCTTTTCGATCTTGTCCAGCAGCATATCCACCGCCTGGACGGCCATTTCCTTTTTTGGCTGCTCAATGGTGGTAAGGTCGATGCGCGGCAGCGCAGTGGAGGGGATGTTGTCAAATCCGATGAGGGAGAGATCCCCCGGGATGCGGATATGGAGCTCGTCAGCCGCCTTCAGGATGCCCAGTGCGTTGGAGTCCGTAGAGGCAAAGATCGCTGTATAGTCGATGGGCTTTGCAAACAGCTCCTTGACCATCTGATATCCATTCTCGATGGAGGACCGGGCAAAGTCGCTGTGATGGAGCCTGGGTTCCAGCCCGAATTGCCGGCAGGCCCGCAGATAGCCCTCCGCCCGGAGCTGATGGGTAGTGGAGTTCCGGCAGCCGAAGTACAGGATCTCCCGGTGTCCCAGTCCGTAGAGATACTCCACCCCCAGATAGGCGCCTCGGCTGTTGTCCACAGATACGTAGCTCTGGGGCTGATCCCGCAGATTCTCGCTGAGAAACACCGCAGGGATCTGCTCCAGCAGCGGGGCGATCTTCTCATAGGTGGCCGGGGACTGGGGGACGATCAAAATCCCGTCCACCCGGCGGCCCAGCAGCAGTTTGACCACCATCTCCTCCTGTTTCAAATCCGGCTCCGAGTTGCACAGCATAATGTTGTAGCCCCTGGCCCGGGCGCTCATCTCCACATAATAGGCCAGCTGGGACATGAACTCATTTTCAATGGCCGGCACCACCAGTCCCAGCAGATACGTCTTTTTCATCACCATGGAGCGGGCCACGTAGTTCCCCGTGTACCCCATCTCGTCGCACAGGCGGACAATCCGCTCCCGCGTGCTCTTTCCGATCTGGTTACTCCCCGACAGAGCCCGGGATACCGTTGCATAAGAGACACCGGCGGCCTTGGCCACATCCTTCAGTGTCACGTTCTTCATGATCTCTGTCCTTTCCATCGGTCCATGCCTGAGCCGGTTCCATTGCGTAAACGTTTTCATTTTGACGCCGTTAAAATCAAACAAATCGTCAATTTCACTTTTCTTATTGAACAGCATATAGAATTATATCAAACTTGTCAATATCTCCGAAAAAATTATCATTATAGTGATTTCTCCAAATCTGCCGAAGATTCTTTGGCGGGCGCCGACTTGACAAATGACAGACGGATATCCTAAAATAAAATCAAGAAAATCGCAAACGTTTACATTCTTCAGCTGTCCGTTTACAGAAGCTCTCCTGCCCACTGTGAATGGCGGCCTGAAACATAGGGGAGGTCTTTTGATGTCTGTATCCAATCACGGCGGTGCCCAGCTGGCAGAGGCCGTCCGGCATGCCTATGCCGCAGGGCAGGACGACTATCATCTGGAGCCCATGGTGCTGACTGAGCGCGGCGTTCCCGTCGGCCGCATCCGGGATCACGACGCGGTGGTGTTCTGCTGCCGCCGGGGTGAGCGGGAGATCGAGCTGACGGAACTGTTCACGGCGGACGACTTCCGGGCCGTGGAGCGCCGGAAGCTGAAGGATCTGTACTTCGCTATCCTGACACTGTATCACGACAAGTTCAAGCATCTGCCCGTCGCCTTTGCGCCGGAACACGTGGTAAAACCTTTGGCCCAGGTCCTCTCCGAGGCCGGAAAAACCCAGTTCCACTGCGCGGAGTCCGAGAAGTTCGCCCATGTGACCTTTTTCTTCAACGGCGGGGAAAACACCTCCTTCCCCGGTGAAGAGGATGTGTGCGTCCCCTCTCCCAAAGGCATCGACTTTGACCAGAAGCCGGAGCTCTCCCTGCCGGAGGTGGCCCGGACTGTGGCGGGCGCCCTGGGGAAATACGACTTCATCGTCACCAACTTCGCCAACGGTGATGTCATCGGCCACACCCAGAACACCGCCGCCAAGCTGGATGCCTGCGGTTACGTCAGCCGGGCCCTGGAGCAGGTGGTGGATGCTGCCCTGGCCCAGGACTACGTGGTGGCCATCACTGCGGACCACGGCAATATCGAAAAGCTGTACACCGTTGCCGGGAAGCCGGACGGCTCCCACACCACCAATCTGGTGCCCTTTATTCTGATAGACTCCCGTCAGGAGGACCCCATCTCCCTGCGGGACGGTGCCCTCTGCGACGTGGCTCCCACAATATTAGACGTCATGGGGCTTCCTCAGCCCCTGGAGATGACCGGCCGCTCCCTGGCGGAGGGACACGCCTGGAGCCGGGGGCGGAGGATGCTCCTCATCATCTGCGACGGCTGGGGCCTGGGCGCCGGCGATGAGGGCGACGCCATCCACCTGGCCCACACCCCCTACTGGGACGCCCTTTTGGAAAATCGCTCCTGGTGCCGCCTGCAGGCCTCCCGTGAATTTGTGGGCCTGGGGGCCGGCAAGGCCGGCAACTCCGAGGCCGGACACTCCAATCTGGGGGCTGGCCGGTGCGTCATGCAGGACGACGTGCGGCTGGACGCGGCGGTGCAGGACGGCTCCTTCGCCCGCAATCCGGTCTTTCTGGAGGCCATCGAGCATGCCAGACGGAACCATGCCTCCCTGCATCTGCTGGCCTACCTCACCCATAAGTCCTCCCACGGGTGCATCGACTATCCCCTGGCCATCTGTGAGATGGCCAAGAAGCAGGGCCTGGAGGAGGTCTACTTCCACATCATCTTCGACGGCCGCTCCACCGAACCCGGCTCCGCCCCCGCGCTGCTGGCGGAGCTGGACAGCCGCCTGGACCAGATCGGGCTGGGGCGGATCGTGGACGGCGTTGGCCGGGGCGTGGTCCTGGACCGGGACAAGAATTACGACAAGGTAAAGCGGGCATACGATGCCCTGACAGACGGCCTGGGCGCCTGGTATTCATGAGCGCCGACGCTCGGCCCGCGCGGGATGCGCTCCTCATCCGGCGCGGGCCCTGTATTTGTGATACAGCCGCCAAGGGCGTGCTGCGAGATTGTCTGCACATTGGAAAAGAGGTGCGCTATGAAAACCGTGTTGGGCTATCTGCGCCCCCATGCCGGGCGGGTCGCCGCCGGTGCCGCCATCAAATTCACCGCAGCGGTCCTGGAGCTGATCCTCCCCCTCCTGCTGGCAGAAATCATCGACGAGCTGGTGCCCGCCGGCGACACTGCCGCCATCTGGCGGACCGGCGGCTGGATGTCGCTGCTGGCTCTTGGGGCGGTGGGCTGCAACATTACCGCCAACCGGATGGCCGCCTGGGTCTCCATGGAGATGACCCGGGTACTGCGCCAGGATCTCTACCGCCGGATCCAGGGACTCTCCTGCACCCAGGCAGACCGATTCTCACCCTCCTCCCTGGTGTCCCGCCTCACCAATGACACCTACAATGTCCACCAGATGTTTAACAAGGTCCAGCGGGGCGGCATCCGGGCCCCCATGCTGGTGTTGGGCGGACTGATGCTGACCTTTCTGCTGGAGCCCTCTCTGGCGCTGGTGCAGCTGGCGGTGAGCCTTCTCACCTTTCTCACCATTACGCTGGTGACCCGGCGGGGGATCCCCCACTACACCAGAGCTCAGGCGGCTGTGGACACGGTGGTGCGCATCCTCCGGGAGAACGCCGCCGGGGTGCGGGTGGTAAAGGCCCTCGCCTGTCAGGTCAGGGAGCGGGATCGCTTTGACACAGCCAACCAGGCCCAGCGGCAGGCAGAGGCGCAGGCCGGGCAGGTCATGGCGCTGGCAAACCCCATAACCGATCTGCTGCTGAACGCCGGGCTCATCCTGGTAGTCCTGGTGGGGGCCCTGCGGGTCAACGCGGGACTGATGCCCCCCGGGCAGATCGTCGCCTTTATGACCTACTTCACTCTGATCCAAAGCGCCACACTGGGGCTTGCCAAGGTGTTCGTGAAGGTCAGCAAGGGCGCCGCATCCGCCCGCCGGATCCAGGAGGTCCTGCTGGCCCCGGAGCAGCAGCGGCAAACAGCGCCCCTGCCTGCTGGCGGCGGTTTTCTGGGCATGGACCGCGTCACATTCTCCTATCAGGGTACCAAGCCGGATGTGGAGGCGGCGTCCTTCCTCTTGCGCCAAGGCGGGATGCTGGGAATCCTGGGGCCCACCGGCAGCGGCAAGAGCACACTGACCGCCCTGCTGCTGCGGCTGTATGACGCAGACCGGGGCGTGGTCTGGGTGGGCGGCATGGATGTAAAGGCCCAGGATCGCCGGGCACTCCAGAGCCGCTTCGGCGTGGTCTTTCAAAGCGACGACCTGATCCGCGGCACCGTCTATGAAAACATCTCCTTCCTGCGAAATCTCCCACGGCCAGCGGTGGAAGCCGCCGCCCGGACGGCCCAGGCGTGGCCCTTTATCTCCCAGCTGCCTCAGGGTCTGGACACCCCGCTGGACCTGGGCGGCGCCAACCTCTCCGGCGGCCAGCGCCAGCGGCTGCTGATCGCCCGGGCCCTGGCGGACCGGCCGGAGATCCTGATACTGGACAATGCCGACAGCGCCCTGGACTACTCCACAGCCGCCGCGCTGCGGCAGGCGCTGCGGCGGGATTTCCCCGGCACTACCCTGGTGATAATCTCCGAGCGGGTGTCCGCCGTGCGTGAAGCGGACTGCATTCTGGTCCTGGAAAACGGCCGCATCGATGCCCAGGGCTGCCACGACGCGCTGATGGCCTCCTGCCGGCGCTATCAGCGCATGGCCAAGCTCCAGATGGGAGGTGATGTCGGATGAAACGACATCTGTTTCGCCGGATGGGCCGGTTCCTGCGGCCCCAGGCGTCGTCCCTGGCAGGGGCTGCGGCGCTGGCCGCTCTGTCCGGTCTGCTGGCGCTGCTGGTGCCTCTCGTGGCGGGCTGGGCGGTGGAGGCCATCGGGACTGGGCCGGGGGCTGCGGACCTGACCGCGGTGCTGCGGTACTGTGCCGCAGGTCTCGGAGCCGCTGTCCTGTCCGCTGTTTGCAGCTACGGCGCCTCCGCCGCCCTGGTGCGGGTGGGGCAGACCGTATCCTACACATTGCGGAAGGCAGCTTTTCAGCAAATCACTCAGCTACCGGTCCGGTATTTTGACACCCACCCGGCGGGGGATCTGATCAGCCGGGTCTGCTATGATGTGGACACGGTCAACGCCGCCCTGTCCACTGATCTGCTCCAGATCGGCACCAGCCTGCTGACGGTCATTGGCTCCTTTGTGATGCTGCTGATGCTCTCCCCCCTGCTCTCCGGCGTGTTTTTCCTGACCGTGCCGCTCTCCGTCCTGCTGACGCGGCTCCAGATGAAGCATATCCATCCCCTGTTCCGCCGCCGCTCCCAGGAGCTGGGGGCCTTGAATAGCTTTGCGGAGGAGCGGGTCAGCTGCCAGCGGGCCATTCGGGTCTACGGCGTCGAGGCGGCAGATCTTCGGCAGTTCGCCGAGAAAAACGACGCCGCCTCCGAGACGTACTACAAGGCCGACTGCGCCAGCACGGCCCTGGGGCCCTCCGTCAACTTCATCAACAACCTCTCCCTGGCGGCGGTCAGTGTCTTTGGTGCCCTGCTGTACTTAGGCGGCGGACTGTCCCTGGGGGCGCTGTCCTCCTTTGTGCTGTACTCCCGCAAATTCTCCGGTCCTATCCGGGAGACGGCGGAACTCCTCAGCGACCTGCAGGCCTCCGTGGCCGCGGCGGAGCGGGTTCTGGATCTGCTGGACCAGCCGGCAGAGGATGGCGACTTGCCGGGCGCCCGGGAGCCATGCAAGCTCTCCGGCGCCATCTCCTTCCGCCATGTGGACTTCGGCTATGACCCCGCCCACCCGGTGCTGCGGGACTTCAGCGCGGACATCCCCGCCGGCAGCATGGTGGCCGTGGTGGGGCCCACCGGGGCCGGCAAGACCACCCTGGTCTCCCTCCTGCTGCGATTCTATACACCCCAGAGCGGCACGATCACCATTGACGGACTGCCCCTCCAGCAGTACACCCGGGACGGCCTCCGGCGTCGCTTGGCCATCGTCTTGCAGGACGGCTGGCTGTGCGGCGGCACCATCGCGGAAAACATCGCCTACGGCGTGCCGGGCGCTACCCGCGCCCAGATCGAGGCCGCCGCCAAGGCAGCCTGTATCCATTCCTTTCTCTCCTCCCTGCCGGATGGATATGATACCGCACTCACTGACAGCGGCGCCGGCCTCTCCAAGGGCCAGCGGCAGCTGCTGGCCCTTGCCCGCTGCTTCCTCTCCAATGCGGACATCGTGATCTTGGACGAGGCCACCTCTATCCAGAGGGAATTTTCTCTCATCAAAGTCCGGGCCACGGACCGCAATTCCAGGGATGAGGTCATTCAAATGGCCAACATCTTCCGGGCCAACATCATCGATGTGGGCCGGGACACCCTGACAGTAGCTATCTTCGGTGACCGGTCCAAGACCAGGGCACTCACAGACCTGCTGGCCGACTTCGGCATTCTGGAGATCGCAAAGACGGGTACTCTCGCCATCGAAAGAGGGCGTAGCACCATATACGACGACAATAAGATCAAGGAGGAATATAACTATGGCAAAAATGTACTATGAGAAGGACTGTGATCTGAGCTATCTGGACGGGAAAAAGATTGCCATTATCGGATACGGCTCCCAGGGCCACGCCCACGCCCTCAACCTGAAGGACTCCGGGTGCGATGTGTGCGTCGGCCTGCGGGCCGGCTCCAAGAACTGGGCCGAGGCGGAGAAGGCCGGCCTGGCGGTCAAGACTGTGGCCGAGGCCGCCCAGTGGGGCGACATTGTAATGATGCTCATCAACGACGAGGTCCAGGCAGAGGTCTATAAGAATGACATTGCCCCCTACCTGACCGAGGGCAAGGCCCTGGCCTTCGCCCACGGCTTCAACATCCGCTATCAGCAGATCGTCCCCCCCGCCGGCGTGGACGTGTTCATGGCGGCCCCCAAGGGCCCCGGCCACACCGTCCGCTCCACCTATGTCAACGGCAAGGGCGTGCCCTGCCTGGTGGCTGTGGAGCAGAACGCCACCGGCGACGCCATGAAAATCGCCCTGGCCTACATCGCCGGCATCGGCGGTGCCCGGGCCGGCGTGATGGAGACCACCTTCCACGACGAGACCGAGACCGACCTGTTCGGCGAGCAGGCTGTCCTGTGCGGCGGCGTGGTGGATCTGATGAAGTGCGGCTTCGAGACTCTGGTGGAGGCCGGCTATGCCCCCGAAAATGCCTACTTCGAGTGCATCCACGAGATGAAGCTCATCATCGACCTGATCAACAAGGGCGGCGTGGCGGCCATGAACTACTCCATCTCCGACACCGCTGAGTTCGGTGAGTACGTCTCCGGCCCCCGTGTCATCCCCCACGAGGAGACCAAGGCCCGCATGCGCGCCGTGCTCTCCGACATTCAGGACGGCACCTTCGCCGGCAAGTGGATCGCCGAGAACAAGAACGGCCGCACCTTCTTCAACTCCAAGCGCGCCCAGCTGGCCAAGCACCAGATGGAGATCGTGGGCGAGGAGCTGCGCAAGAATATGATCTGGGGCGGCGACAAGGACCTGGATACCGCTTCCAACTAACCGGGCGCAAGCCAGCGACAGCGGTGCCGCTGACCTTTCATGTATGACAAAAGGGTTCTTGAGCATATGCTCAAGAACCCTTTTGTTATGATCTATAGTGTTGTCATTCAGCAAAGAAAGGTTGTTATCAATATTGAAGTCATCACAAGGAACTCTAACAGTATTTGTATCCCTTGATTAGGAGCGTTATTCTTTACTCTTTTATGCCAAAAAATAATCTCAATTACTTTTACTGAAAGGACAAGAAAGCAAAAAAACTGACTCAAAACAGGAAAAGGCGGATAATATTGATATAATTGATAAAATGCGGCAGGTAAAAAAATCGAAAAAGTACATTGATATTTTTTTCGGCAGTAAAATCTTAATAATATGATGAGCTCATATATAATTGCAAGGATCCAGATCACAATATAGATCTGTAAAAATAGACTTTCTCCAAGATATTCAGCTAAAACACCGCTCTCCCAGGGATATTGCGGAAACATCGGGAATAGCAGGATGTAGGATATTGCCAATAAAAATGATAGTATTTTAAGAACTAGCATCCGAAATCACCCACCTAAATTTTGCTTAAAACTATCATCGACTTTCAAGCTCTTCTATTAGGTCATTATCTTCTGCTTTTGTAAATGTACCATAAGCAACCAAGTCGCTGTCCAAAAATTTTATATATGGAAAATTGATCCACTCCCAGGGTACAATGGCACTTTGTTGTATCTTTTGGCGCAATCCATCGGCCCGCTCTTTTCGTTACGTTCAGTGGCATGGGCTGTCATCTGTTTCCCAATACTCCACCGTCCCCGTCACGGCATAGGACGCATTGTTGCGAATCGCCAGTGTGTACTGGCCCGCCCGTTCAGGGCAGGGCCTCCCGGCACAGCTCCAGACACCGCTGGTAGGCCGCTCCCTCCTCCACCCGGAAGAGGCTCCCCTCGAAGCAGAGAAAACCGGTCTCATACAGGACCA
>ENA-OPRW01002010-OPRW01002010.1-human-gut-metagenome-genome-assembly--contig:-NODE-2010-length-12151-cov-3.607308_pt1 | contig 12151 bp, 8 predicted proteins | sample MGYA00241898_ERZ501890 | MGnify/ENA primary metagenome ERZ501890 (study PRJEB25962, sample SAMEA2042216) | human gut metagenome | biome: human gut; feature: human-associated habitat; material: faeces... | reverse complement strand
TGCTTCATGGCGGAAGTCCACTAGGGGCTTGGGGAGCGTAACTCCCCAAAAGAAAGAAGATGTAATACGATGGTGTATGATAATTGAGATAAACTAAGAATGGTGGTATAATTTCTTTAATAGTAATTGAAAGTGGAGGAAATGTATGAAGGATTTTATTGATTTTTTGAAATTACCGCCGAACATTTTAGGAGCTTTATCTATTGCCAGTGGTACATTATTATTATTGCCTCAAAAGTTAGCCCAAAAGTTTTATATTATAAATTTTCGAGAAAAATATGGTTTTACAATAGGCATTGTTTTTGTGATTTCCACAGCTTTACTAATCGTTTTATTACTATCTAAAATTTTTCATTTCTTTTATGACAAGTATGCTTCTAAAAAATTAGGAACTGCTCAGATTAAATATTTGAAAAATATGACACCAGAGCAGGTAGCAATCATTCGGGAGTTTTTACGTGAACCAACTCACCCCCTGCCATTACCCATGAACAATGGATTAGTAATAGAACTTCAACATTTACAAATATTAACCCCTGCCGGACAGACCCATTTAGTAAGTATGTTAGACCCACAAATCAACTATTTTTTACAACCTTGGGTAATTAAAAAAATCAATAGTGATGAAGAATTAAAGCGAATATTTTATTAGAGAAATGGCAACTGACAATCAAAGTTAGTTGCCATTTCTCTATTCTAAGAAAGGACGTGTTACCAATTGAGGAAATGAGAATCTACATCCTTAAAGCGGTGGTTTCATAGCTTTACAGAATTTATCGATAACAAAGACCAGATACGCTGTTATCCGGTGCAGGACGGGGAATCCCTCGCCCGTTATCTAGTGCAGGAAACGCAGATATTTGGGGAAGTACATCCAGACCTGATGAACCATATCGACTACGCTGCCATTGGTCGGAAACTGGAAACCAGCGAAAACTACCTGTTTACGGACAATGGTATCTTTTCTTACCGCTAAAGGGAGGTGGAAGAACTTGGAAGAAATGCGGATTTACATTGCCAACTTAGGCAAATACAATGAGGGCGAACTGGTCGGGGCATGGTTCACGCCGCCTGTGGATTTTGAGGAAGTCAAGGAACGTATCGGCTTGAATGATGAATATGAGGAATACGCCATCCATGATTATGAGCTGCCCTTTGAGATTGACGAATATACCCCCATTGAGGAAGTCAACCGCCTGTGTGAAATGGTGGAGGACTTACCGGAGTACATTCAGGAGGAACTATCAGAGCTGCAATCCTACTTTGGCAGTATCGAAGAACTCTGTGAGCATGAAGACGATATTATCTGCCATTCCGGCTGTGATGATATGGCGGATGTGGCTCGCTACTATCTGGAAGAAAGCGGACAGCTTGGGGAACTTCCGGCACACTTACAAAACTATATCGACTACGCCGCCTATGGGCGTGACATGGAATTGGAGGGAACCTTTGTTGTCACAAACCACGGCGTATATGAAATCTTACGGTAGACCCGTCTGTATCTCCTTTGGGAAGTGCAGGCGGCTTTTTTATTCAGGGGCGGCTTTTGCTGCCCCATCTTTTAGAAAGGACAGACAACATGAAGAAAATACGAAGCTATACCAGTATCTGGTCGGTGGAAAAGATACTCTATTCCATCAATGATTTTAAGCTTCCATTCCCCATCACGTTCACACAGATGGCGTGGTTCGTGATATCGGTGTTTGCGGTTATGCTCTTGGGGAACCTCCCTCCCCTTTCGTTCATTGACGGGGCATTTTTAAAATATTTCGGCGTACCCTTTGCCCTCACTTGGTTCATGTGCCAGAAGACCTTTGACGGGAAGAAGCCTTACGGCTTCCTGAAATCCGTACTGGCATATCTGGTACGCCCGAAACTGACCTATGCAGGAAAGCCCGTGAAGCTGGAAAAGGAATATCCGGCACAGCCCATCACGGCAGTAAGGAGTGATATTTATGGCATATCCGATTAAGTATATCGAAAATAACCTTGTGTTCAACCATGACGGGGAGTGCTTTGCTTACTATGAGCTGCTTCCCTACAACTATTCCTTTTTAAGCCCCGAACAGAAATATCAGGTACACGATTCCTTCCGGCAGCTTATCGCCCAGAACAGGGACGGAAAGATTCACGCCCTGCAAATCAGCACAGAATCCAGCATACGGGCGGCACAGGAACGCTCCAAACAGGAAGTGACGGGCAAGTTAAAGGACGTTGCCTGTGCAAAGATTGACGCACAGACCGAAGCCCTGATTTCCATGATAGGGGAAAATCAGGTGGACTACCGCTTTTTTATCGGCTTCAAGCTGCTTGTCAATGAGCAGGAAGTCACCATGAAGCAGTTTCGCAGGGAAGCAAAGACCGCCGTTTCCGATTTCCTCCATGAAGTCAACCACAAACTCATGGGGGATTTTGTTTCCATGAGCAATGAGGAAATCTGGCGGTTTCAGAAGATGGAAAAACTGCTGGAAAATAAAATCTCACGCCGCTTCAAAGTCCGGCGGCTTAACAAGGACGATTTTGGCTATCTGATTGAGCATTTATACGGGCAGACCGGAACCGCCTACGAAGATTATGAGTATTATCTTCCGAAGAAACGGTTTCAGGAGGAAACGCTGGTGAAATACTATGACCTCATCAAACCCACCCGTTGTCTGATAGAGGAAAACCAGCGGTATCTGAAAATCGAACAGGAAGACGGGACAGTTTATGCCGCCTACTTTACCATCAACAGCATTGTGGGGGAACTGGACTTTCCATCCTCGGAAATCTTTTACTATCAACAGCAGCAATTCACCTTTCCCATTGATACCTCTATGAATGTGGAGATTGTGACAAACCGGAAAGCCCTCTCCACGGTGCGGAACAAGAAAAAAGAGCTGAAAGATTTGGACAACCACGCATGGCAGAATGACAGTGAAACCAGTACAAACGTGGTGGACGCTTTAGACAGCGTAAATGAACTGGAATCCACCTTAGACCAGAGCAAGGAATCCATGTACAAGCTGTCCTATGTGGTGCGTGTGACGGCTCCCGACTTGGAAGAACTGAAACGCCGCTGCAATGAGGTGAAAGATTTTTATGACGATTTGAACGTGAAGCTGGTTCGCCCCTTTGGGGATATGCTGGGGCTGCATGGGGAATTTCTCCCTGCCAGCAAACGGTATCTGAACGATTACATCCAGTATGTCACCAGCGACTTCCTAGCTGGTCTTGGCTTCGGGGCAACCCAGATGTTAGGGGAACCGGAGGGCATTTATATCGGGTACAGCCTTGATACAGGAAGAAACGTGTACTTAAAGCCTGCCCTTGCCAGTCAAGGGGTAAAAGGCTCCGTCACCAACGCCCTTGCTGCCGCTTTTGTCGGCTCCCTCGGCGGTGGAAAATCATTCAGCAACAACATGATTGTCTATTATTCCGTACTATTTGGGGCACAGGCACTCATTGTTGACCCGAAAGCAGAACGGGGACGCTGGAAAGAAACCCTGCCGGAAATCGCCCATGAAATCAATATCGTAAACCTGACCTCGGAGGAACAGAACAGGGGCTTACTCGACCCGTATGTGATTATGGAGAACCCAAAGGATTCCGAATCACTGGCAATCGACATCCTGACTTTTTTAACGGGCATTTCCAGCCGTGACGGGGAAAAGTTCCCTGTTCTTCGGAAAGCCATTCGTGCGGTGACAAACAGTGAGGAACGGGGGCTTTTCAAGGTGATTGAGGAACTACGGGCGGAAGGAACCACCATCAGCACCAGCATAGCCGACCATATCGAATCCTTTACGGACTATGACTTTGCACACCTGCTCTTTTCGGATGGGGATGTCACACAGTCCATCAGCCTTGAAAAGCAGCTCAACATCATTCAGGTGGCGGATTTGGTGCTGCCGGATAAGGAAACCTCGTTTGAAGAATACACCACAATGGAGCTGCTTTCCGTGGCAATGCTCATTGTAATCAGCACCTTTGCCCTCGACTTCATCCACACCGACCGCAGCGTGTTTAAGATTGTGGATTTGGATGAAGCATGGAGCTTCTTACAGGTAGCACAGGGCAAGACCCTCTCTATGAAGCTGGTTCGTGCCGGACGTGCCATGAACGCAGGCGTTTACTTTGTGACCCAGAACACGGACGATTTGCTGGATGAAAAGCTGAAAAACAATCTGGGCTTGAAGTTTGCGTTCCGTTCCACGGACATCAACGAAATCAAGAAGACCCTCGCCTTTTTCGGGGTGGATTCCGAAGATGAAAACAACCAGAAGCGGCTCCGTGACTTGGAAAACGGACAGTGCCTTATCAGTGATTTGTACGGGCGTGTGGGAGTGATACAGTTCCATCCTATCTTTGAAGACCTGTTCCATGCCTTTGATACCAGACCGCCCGTGAGAAAAGAGGTGGAATGATGGTGATACATAGAACTTCCAACCGACAGCAATTCACAGTTCCTTATCACACAAAAAAGGGCTTGTCTTGGAAAATGGCAGGAAAAGTGATTGGCAGGGTGCTTCTGGCACTCCTGCTCATCCTCCTGCTGCTTGCAGTCTTCGGCACAGCCGCCCACGCTGCCGGACTGGTGGATGATACGGTGGACGCTGCCAACGAATACAGCAAATACCCTCTGGACAACTACCAGCTTGATTTTTATGTGGACAGCGGATGGGACTGGCTCCCGTGGAACTGGCTGGACGGTATCGGAAAACAGGTGATGTACGGGCTGTATGCCATCACAAATTTTATCTGGACAATCAGCCTGTACCTTTCCAACGCCACGGGGTATCTGATTCAGGAAGCCTACTCGCTGGACTTCATTTCCTCTACGGCGGATTCCATTGGGAAAAATATGCAGACCCTTGCAGGCGTTACCACAGGCGGCTTGTCCTCGGAGGGATTTTATATCGGGTTCCTGCTGATTCTCATTCTGGTGGTGGGGATTTACGTTGCCTACACAGGGCTTATCAAACGGGAAACCACAAAAGCCATCCATGCCGTTGTGAATTTCGTGGTGGTGTTCGTGCTGTCCGCTGCCTTTATCGCCTATGCTCCTGATTATATCGGGAAAATCAATGAATTTTCCGCAGACATCAGCAATGCCAGCCTGACCCTTGGTACAAAGATTGTGCTGCCGAACTCGGAAAGTCAAGGAAAAGACAGCGTGGATTTGATACGGGACAGCCTGTTTTCCATTCAGGTCAAGCAGCCGTGGCTCCTGCTGCAATACGGCAACTCGGATGTGGAAAGCATTGGGTCTGACCGTGTGGAAAGCCTGCTATCAACCAGCCCAGACGAAAACAACGGGCAGGACAGGGAAGAAATCGTGGTGGAGGAAATCGAAGACAGGGAAAACACCAACCTTACCATCACAAAGACCATCAACCGCTTGGGAACCGTCTTCTTCCTGTTCATGTTCAATATCGGTATCTCCATTTTTGTATTCCTGCTCACAGGGATAATGATTTTCTCACAGGTGCTTTTTATCATCTACGCCATGTTCCTGCCTGTGAGCTTCCTCCTCAGCATGGTTCCCTCTTTTGAGGGGATGTCCAAACGTGCCATTACAAAACTGTTCAATACCATCCTTACCAGAGCCGGAATCACCCTGATTATCACGGTAGCGTTCAGTATTTCCACCATGCTCTACAACCTGTCTGGGGAATATCCGTTCTTCCTGACGGCGTTCTTGCAGATAGTGACCTTTGCCGGAATTTATTTCAAGCTGGGGGATTTGATGGGGATGTTCTCCTTACAGAGTGGGGATTCCCAAAGCATGGGGAGCCGTATCATGCGAAGACCCCGTATGCTCATGCACGCCCATATGCACCGTTTACAGCATAAGTTAGGACGTTCTGTGGCGGCTCTTGGGGCTGGAACGGCTGCATACCACGCAGGGAAACAGGCTGGCTCAGACCAGAGAACTGCTTCCCACTCCGGCTCTTCCAAACGGACACAGGCAGACCACAGCAGACCAGACGGGCAGGCAGCACCGGAAAAGGAATCCGCATGGAAACGGGCTGGCTCTGCGGTAGGTGCGGTGGCAGATACCAAAGATAAGATAGCCGATACTGCCGGACAGCTTCGGGAGCAGGCAAAGGATTTGCCTGTCAATGCAAAGTACGCCCTTTACCACGGGAAAACACAGGTATCAGAGGGAGTACGGGATTTTACTTCCAGCGTGACCCAGACCCGAACTGCCAGAACCGAACAGCGGAACGCACAGGCAGAAAGCCGCAGACAGACCATTGCAGAACGCAGGGCGGAACTGGAACAGGCAAAACAGCCGCAAATGACAGCTTCCGAATCCCCCAAAGGGGCGGCTCCTGTCCATGAACGCCCTGTTACTGCAAAGCAGACAGAAGATTTCCGAAATCGTGCAGATACCGCTCATACAGAAAAACCAGCCATGCAGCCAGCTTCCCCATCCATCAGGGAACGGGGACAGGTTCCTTATGGGAGAACTGTGGCGGAACGGGCTTCGGTTCCGGTAGTAAAAGCGGCTTCCATCCACCATGAACAGATACCGCCTGTAAGGACAGAACGCCAGATACTCCCTCCGGCTTCCCCAGACAAACCAGATGAAAGACAAAAGGTGGCTCCCACTGTTACACCGACTGCTCCCCGTCCGGCAAGACCTGTCCAAAATGATACGGCTCCTGTGATACCGGAAAGAAAACGGATTACCCCTGCGGTAAAAGAATCTAACTTTACCATCCGGCGTACCACCGCCAGAAAGGAGTGGACAAAAACGGTAACAGCGGCTTCCAAACAGAAGAAAGGGGAGAAACCATGAAGTTAAGACACCTTTTCTTTGCCTGTTCCGGCGTGTTCGTGATGATGTTCTCCCTGCTCCTTTTGGTGGTGATTGTCTTCTCGGATGAGGAAGACGGAGGAAGCGGCGGAAACCTTATCTATGGGGGCGTGAGCGTATCACAGGAAGTCCTCGCCCATAAGCCTATGCTGGAAAAGTATGCAAGGGAATATGGCATAGAGGAATACTTAAATGTGCTGCTCGCCATCATTCAGGTGGAATCCGGCGGCACGCTGGAAGACGTTATGCAGTCCTCGGAATCTCTGGGGCTTCCCCCGAACTCCCTTAGTACAGAGGAATCCATCAAACAGGGCTGCAAATATTTCTCGGAACTGCTCGCAGCGGCAGAAACAAAGGGCTGTGACTTAAACAGCGTGATTCAATCCTATAATTACGGCGGCGGTTTCCTAGACTATGTGGCAGGACACGGAAAAAAATACACCTTTGAACTGGCAGAGAGCTTCGCAAGGGAAAAATCCGGCGGAAAGAAAGTCACCTACACCAACCCTGTTGCCGTAGAGAAAAACGGGGGCTGGCGGTATTCCTACGGAAATATGTTCTATGTCCTCTTGGTATCGCAATACCTGACCGTGGCACAGTTTGATGATGAAACGGTACAGGCTATCATGGAGGAAGCCTTAAAGTATGAGGGCTGGACGTATGTGTACGGGGGCGATTCCCCCTCCACTTCCTTTGACTGTTCGGGACTGGTGCAGTGGTGCTATGGCAAGGCAGGAATCGCCCTGCCACGGACAGCACAGGAACAGTACAATGTAACACAGCACATCCCCCTGTCCGAAGCAAAAGCAGGGGATTTGGTCTTTTTCCACTCCACCTACAACGCCGGAACCTACATCACCCATGTGGGGCTGTATGTGGGAAATAACCGGATGTACCATGCCGGAAATCCCATTGGTTATGCAGACCTGACAGGCTCCTACTGGCAACAGCACCTTGCCGGAGCCGGACGAATCAAACAATAAGAAAGGATGAACCGATATGATTCAGATTAGAAAAGAGGAAAACCAGAAAAAGCAGAAAGAAAAGAAACTGAAAGTTTACAAAGTCAATACCCACAAAAAAACCGTGATTGCCCTGTGGGTGCTGCTGGCAATGAGCTTCCTGTTTGCCGTCTATAAGAATTTCACGGCGATAGACATTCATACTGTCCATGAAACCAAAGTGATTGAGGAAACCATCCTCGACACTCACAAGATAGAAAACTTTGTGGAGAATTTCGCAGAAGTCTACTATTCATGGGAACAGTCCGCCGCTTCCATTGATAACCGGACAAATGCTTTAAAAGGGTATCTCACCGGAGAACTGCAAGCCCTGAATGTAGATACTGTCCGAAAGGACATCCCCGTATCGTCTGCCCTGACTGACTTCCAGATATGGGAAATCACAGAAGAAAAGGAGCAGCATTATCAAGTGACCTATACGGTGGAACAGCGTATCACAGAGGGGGAATCCAGTAAAACCGTCCGTTCCGCCTATCAGGTGACAGTCTATGTGGACGGCTCTGGAAACCTGACGATTATCCAGAACCCTACCATCACCAGCGTTCCCGTAAAATCCGGCTATACGCCAAAAGCGGTACAAAGTGACGGTACGGTGGATTCCATCACCACAGAGGAAATCAACGAATTTCTCACTACCTTTTTCAAGCTGTACCCTACGGCAACCGCAAAGGAGCTGACCTATTATGTGAATGAGGGCGTGCTGAAACCTGTGGGAAAAGAGTATATTTTCTCAGAACTGGTGAATCCAGTCTACAATCGAAGCGGAAATCAGGTGACAGCTTCCCTTGCAGTGAAATATCTGGATAACCAGACCATGACAACTCAGGTATCACAGTTTGACCTTGTGCTGGAAAAGAACGGGGAAAACTGGAAGATTGTGAAATGATTATATATTCCAATAGTAAACAGATGACTTTTTATCATCTGTTTACTATTGGATGTGAGATAAATTCTTGTTTTAATTCCTAAATCTTTCTATAATAAAATTAAATTATCAATCTAATTTCATATTCTTTTCATATAAATGCTGTACAGTAAAAATGGAGGTGAATATATGGCTAAAATATTGATTGTCGAAGATGATAAAAGAACAAATATGGCTATTTGTGAATATTTAAAACCAACCGGACATAACATTGTTTCTGCTTATGATGGTGAGGAAGCATTGCAATTATTTCATAGTACAACAATAGATTTAATTGTTTTAGATATTATGCTTCCACGATTAACCGGAATTGCTGTTTTACATGAAATAAGAAAAAGCAGTCTTATACCTGTACTTATGCTCACAGCGATTGAGGATGAATATACGCAATCACAAAGTTTTGATGAATTAGCAGATGATTATGTAACAAAACCTTTTTCTATGGTATTGCTTGGAAAAAGAATCACCGCTCTTTTACGCCGCTGTGGACAAATGCAGTCTATAGACACTATTACTTTCGGGGATGTTACTGTCAATTTTTCTGGATATACAGCCCATGATAAAAATGGAAGAATTGACATTACTCCAAAAGAAATAGAATTATTAAAACTTCTTATAGAACACAAAGGACTGGTTTTGACCCGTTCACAAATTCTTGACGAACTATGGGGATATGATTACCCTATTATCGACCGGACAATAGACACTTATATTAAAAATTTGAGAAAAAAATTACGTCTTAATTGTATTGTAACAGTAAAAGGAATCGGCTATAAGTATGAGGTGGTGGAATGAAACGATTAAAAATATTGCCTAAAATTTTTTTATATACATTCAGCATTATGGTATTTATTATAATTGCAGCTCATCTGATTTTATATTTACTTGCCCCACGAATTGCTATAGATTACACTCCATCAGTAATATCAAATCAAAGTGAATATGTATTAGATGGCAGTATCGACCCTTTGCAGTTTGTATCACAGGCAATTTGGCAGGCGTTACCATTTTCTGTTTTTTGTTGTATTATTCTTTGTGCAATATGTTCCTATTTTTTTTCAAAAAGTATTACAACACCAATTCGGAAAATTTCAAGTGTGACAAAACAAATGTCTAAAATGGATAAATCTGCTGTTTGTATAGTATCTTCTCAAGATGAAGTGAGAGAATTGGCTGATAATATCAATCAATTATATTATCGTCTATTTACAACTATTAAAAATCTTGAAGCAGAAAAGGAAAAGGTTAAAGAAAGTGAACAGGCAAAAATTGATTTTTTAAGAGCAGCGTCACATGAATTAAAAACCCCAGTAACCGCTTTAAATGCAACCTTGGAAAACATGATTTTAGGAGTGGGAAGTTATTGTGATTATTCCACATATCTTCCTGAATGTAAGGATATAGTAGAACAGCTTGCAACCATGATTCATGAAATTTTAGAAACTTCCAAAATAAATATGGAAACTACTCAGGAAGATTCTACGAAATGTAATTTATCAGACTTAATTTTGAATGTATGTGAACCATATAAGCTGATTGCTGCGACTCATGGTATCAATTTAAAGTTAGATATTCCTCAAGAATACAGGATAATGATTCCACAAAAGCAATTTAGTCGGGCATTTTCTAATATTATTGCAAATGCTGTCACCTATACTCCAAATGAGGGGAGTGTTTTTGTCTGTTTAAAAGAACATACTTTAACGGTAGAAAATGAATGTATTCCGATTGATAAACAACAATTAGCACATATATTTGAACCATTTTACCGTCCTGATTTTTCTCGCAATAGTGATAGCGGTGGAAATGGATTAGGACTTTACATTGTCTCAACTATTTTTTCATCACTTCATATTTCATATGAATTTTTACCAACAGAATCACAAAAAGGGATGTGTTTCTCTATCCTCCTGCCAAAAGCTCTCTAATTTCAGAGGGCTTTTTTTCGCCCTAAATTCTATATTCATTTCATATGCATTCCATATTGAACATTTATGATATTCCTGTATTCAAAATAAAAAATCAGGAGGTATAAAAAATCATGAACTTTATGAAGAGAGCATTTCTATATGTTTCACGCAAAAGAGGAAAGAGTATTTTGCTTTTTTTCATCCTTTTAATTCTGTCAACTTTTGTTCTAACGGGACTAAGTATTGGAAGTGCGTCAAAACAAGCTCAAAAAAATTTAAGACAAAATATCGGCGGTTCTTTCAATATTGATGTCAATTATTCAGATTCAAATCCATATTATCACGAAGAAGAAAGTGAGAATGAAGATGGGTCTTCCGACCTTTTAATGTACTCGACTGAACAGGTGACATCAAAAATGGTAGAAAACATTCGGAATATTTCCGGTGTTAAATTCTGTGATGCAACAACGGAAAGTCTGATAAATTTTGATAAACTTTTACCATTTGCCGGAACTGTTCCATTAGATGAAAGTCTTTCTCATTGTGTAAAAAGCATTGGTGTATGGCGTTCAGAAGAACAAAATTTCTTTACTTCTGGAAAAATCCAACTAATAGAAGGCAGGCATATTTTAGACAATGACATACACAAAGTTATTCTGTGTAAAGACTTAGCAGAAAAAAACAACTTAAATTTAGGTGATTCCTTAATTGTAACAAATGAGAACGGAAAGCAGCTATCTTTTGAAATTATTGGATTGTTTCATGCACAAAAACTTGAAAAAGTTGGAGAATCAATCCCAACATATGATAAGATACAAAACTTAATTTTTACAGATATAGAATCTATTGTCGAACTTGAAAATAGTGTTGCAGTGCAAGGGTTTGATACAGTAAAAGTTACCGTAAATGACCCTAAAGATATTGAAAAAATTATAGAGCAAGTAAAACATTTCCCTGATTATGAAGAAAATGTTTATAACATTTATGCTAATGATGAGGTTTACAAAAACACAGCAATTTCTTTAGAGAATTTAGATAAGTTAGTTATCGGCTTATTACTTGTAATCATTATCGCAAGCGTTATTGTTCTTTCACTTATTCTCACACTTTGGGGAAAAGAGAGAATACATGAAACAGGCGTTTTGCTCTCCATTGGAATAAAAAAATCCAGCATATTAGGACAATACCTTATTGAAGTTTTAATGATAGCAATTTTAGCTTTTACCTTATCTTTTGTTACAAGCAATATGATTTCTGGAAATATCGCAAATACCCTTTTGCAACAAAATACAAAAAATGAAAAACAGCAGCTTTCAACACAAGAAGACCATACAGAAATGAAAAGTCTGGATTTTAGCGTTTCAGAAGATTCAGAATCCGCTACTCCTGATATTAAGGTAGAAATTACTTTGCCCGATATATTGCAATTATACACAATCGGTTTTTCTATCATTTTTATTTCAGTAACTATATCTTCGATTAGTGTTAT
>ENA-OPRW01002009-OPRW01002009.1-human-gut-metagenome-genome-assembly--contig:-NODE-2009-length-12163-cov-3.926165_pt1 | contig 12163 bp, 15 predicted proteins | sample MGYA00241898_ERZ501890 | MGnify/ENA primary metagenome ERZ501890 (study PRJEB25962, sample SAMEA2042216) | human gut metagenome | biome: human gut; feature: human-associated habitat; material: faeces... | reverse complement strand
AGACACCTCAGGATATTGAAGCATTAAATAAGATGTACAGTATTTTAGGAAATATCGAGCGAATTGGCGATCATGCAATGAACCTGGCAGAATATGCCCAGACCATTCAGGAAAAGAACCTGAACTTCTCTGATTATGCAAAAAATGAATTTAAAGTCATGGACGAAAGCTGTGCATTAGGTATGGAGCTTCTGAGAAAGGCAGCAGCCGGAGACAGTGACTTTACCCTGGAGAAGATCCAGGCGATCGAGCAGAAGATCGATGATATCACCGACAACTTCCGTCAGAACCAGATCGACCGTATGCGCGAAGGCCACTGTAATGTAGAGTCCTCTATCCTGTATTCTGAAATGCTTACAGATTATGAGCGTATTGGTGACCATATGTTAAACATTGGTGAAGCATATGATGCAATCCAGTGGAACAGTGATAAAGCGGCTGCTCTTGCAGAAGAATAAACGTATCCAATAAAGAAAAATAATAACAAATATCCCAAGCTGTATTTACTGAACAACCGGTAGATGCAGCTTAATTTATATGCAAACTGGACTGGTTAAAAATATGATAATTGGCTATTATAAAAAGTCCACATATACGTTATACTCTAGTCAATCCAAAACGTTTCGGGCCAATCAATAAAATATTTCAAAAATATATCAGATAAGACCAGGAGGTTTGAAAGATGAATACAAATACAGAGAGATACGAATTAAATAAGCAGCTGGCACAGATGTTAAAGGGCGGCGTGATCATGGACGTTACCACACCGGAGCAGGCAAAGATCGCAGAAGAAGCAGGCGCATGTGCGGTTATGGCTTTAGAGCGTATTCCTGCAGATATCCGCGCAGCAGGCGGCGTATCCCGTATGAGTGACCCGAAGATGATCAAGGGCATCCAGGAGGCAGTTTCCATTCCTGTTATGGCAAAATGCCGCATTGGACATTTTGTAGAGGCACAGATTTTAGAAGCCATTGAGATCGACTACATTGATGAAAGTGAAGTATTATCCCCTGCAGATGATGTATTCCATATTGATAAGAGAAAATTCAAAGTTCCGTTTGTATGCGGCGCAAAGGACTTAGGAGAAGCATTAAGAAGGATTAACGAAGGTGCTTCCATGATCCGTACAAAAGGCGAACCTGGAACCGGTGATGTTGTCCAGGCAGTGCGCCATATGCGCATGATGAATCAGGAGATCGCAAAGATCGTATCCATGAGAGAAGATGAACTGTTTGAAGAGGCAAAAGTATTAAGAGTGCCTTATGACCTGGTAGAATATGTACATAAAAACGGCTGTCTTCCAGTTGTAAACTTTGCAGCAGGCGGTGTTGCAACACCTGCAGACGCAGCTCTTATGATGCAGTTAGGAGCAGAAGGCGTATTCGTAGGTTCCGGTATCTTTAAATCAGGAGATCCAAAGAAGCGTGCAGCAGCCATTGTAAAGGCAGTTACCAATTATACAGACCAGAAGATGTTAGCAGAGCTTTCTGAGGACTTAGGAGAAGCCATGGTAGGCATCAATGAGCAGGAGATCAAGCTTTTAATGGCAGAAAGAGGAAAATAAGATGAAGATAGCCGTTTTAGCAGTTCAGGGCGCTTTCATTGAGCATGAGAAAAAGCTTGAAAAGCTGGGAGCCCAGTGTATCGAACTGCGAAAAAAAGAAAACCTGGAAGAGGATTTTGACGGTCTGGTACTTCCCGGCGGTGAGAGTACGGTTCAGGGAAAGCTGTTAAAAGAACTTGGCATGTTTGATGCTTTAAAAGAAAAAATAGAAGCGGGGATGCCGGTACTTGCCACCTGTGCAGGACTGATCCTTCTGGCAAAAGACCTTACCAATGATGACCACCGTTATTTTGCTACACTTCCTGTTTCCGTAAGAAGAAATGCTTATGGAAGACAGCTTGGCAGCTTTCACACAACAGAAGAATTTGAAGGCATTGGAAAAGTGCCTATGACCTTTATCCGGGCGCCTTTTGTGGAAAAAGCAGAGGAAGGCGTAAAAGTGCTTGCAAAAGCAGATGGAAATATTGTAGCTGTACAGTATAAAAATCAGATTGGAATGTCCTTTCATCCGGAACTGGATGAAGATGACCGTATCCACCAGTTGTTTTTGGACACAGTAAAAAAGAATAAATAAGACGATGAAATAAAAATGGGGGTGTGCATATGCCAAAAACAAAATGGAATCTGAATACCATATACATATCGGAAAGACTGCAGGAGAGCCTGCGGCCCATCTCCCGCAGTGCCAGCAGCCAGATGAGCCGTCCTGCCATCAGCAGCAGTACATAAATCAGATTTATTCCAAACTTCATATTGAGGGCGATACCAGAACAAAAAGGAGTCAGCTTGTAGAGCTGTTCTTACCAAATCCCTAACCTTTAGTTAATGGTTATCCCATATGATCCACCGTACAATATCAGTACGGTGGCTTTTTTAATATCTTTATGACACGGCAGAAAGGAGGGTACTCTTGAAACGGAGATATCTAAAGGATGTTACAACGCTGCCCGATTATATTTTGCAGGTCGATTTTGTATCGGGAAGCCGGCTTTTGCTGGACATGAAGCCTTATCTGGATAAGATCCGTTTTCTTTCGCTTGCGGATAAGAACGTGTGGAGTAGTGCTGTGACCAACGGTATCTTTGTCCGCTTCGGAGATGTGGAGCTGAGCCACGATGAAATATTGTCCATGGCAGAACAGGAACACTAACGCAGCTTTGCGAAAAGGGAGGAATGCAGGATGAAAAAATGGAAAAGTAAGTTATTTCCCGTAATCACACTGGCAGTGTGTCTGGGCCTTGCTGCCTGCGGTGGAGGGGCTGAAAGCGAAGGCAGCAGCGATGACCAGGAAGACTACGAAGAGACTGAAAACAGTGCTCCGGAGTCTTTTGAAGGAATGGTGAAGGATCCGGATATCACGGCAGTTTATGACATGTACTGGGGTACCTGGATCGGCGAAGATGACAGCGAACTGATCGTGGGTTTAAACGGCAGTGGGGAAGACCGCTTTGAATGGTACGACGAGGATGACAACCTGATGGCCAGCGGTTATATCCAGCTTGTGCCGGAGTATGAAGCAGACTATTTCTACAATGAACATGATGGTTGGGCTCATCATGTCTGGCGGGATGAGGATGGGGCACTTCATATCGACTCCTTCGGTGTGTTTACCAAGAAACCTCTGGGGAGAGATGTAAGTGAAAGTGACTGTGAGGAATTGGCCGGGGTCTGGTTTTTAGATGGAGAGGCAGATGCGGCCAGTGTGATCGAGATCGAAAAGGATGGCAGTTGGAGCCTTTCAGAGCGCCCGGATGGTGACGGGGATCCGGCTGAAGTGGATTCAGGAATCCTCCAGGTAAATGAGCGGGGCGATGATCAGTACTTTGCCGTTTCTGAGCAGTTTGACGATGTGTTTTATCCGATCACCTTAGCGGAACCGGGAGCTATGTACTGGGGATATACAAATAAATACTATGAAAGAAGTGAATGACCAGCAGAAAGAGATGGCCTTAAAAAAGAAAATATATTTGCTTCCTGTTCCGGCCTTGCTCCTGTGTTTGTATCTGGCAGCCTGCAGCAGTTTGGTTGATACAAGATCCTTCGGCTCCGCTTTACCGGACGGCTTGGAGCCGGTCACAGATATGGCTTTCCTTGATGGTACCTGGAGCATTGCCGGAACCACAAAGCTGTATTTTGACAGCAGCGGCGGCTATTATATCTATCGCGGATGTAATGGCCTTGGCGGCCGCGGAGAGTTTTCAGAAGTGGACGGCAGACCCATAATCGAGTTTAACGGGAGAAGACATCCGTATTAGAGAAACGGATGGGAAAGACTGGGGAGAAAACCGTCTGAAAACAGCACTGGCTGAGGGCGAAAGCGCTAAGATCGATCTGGGAAAATATACGATGGCAGAACTGGGCAGAGGTTTTCAGGTTCAGTTTTACGGCGAGGATGAAAAGCCGGTCAATCCGAACTATGATCCTGATACTGCGACGATCTGATCCCGAGTGAACGCATTCCTGTTTTGATGGGAGGAGCGCTGCCCTTTACCAACATGCAAAACCTTCGCACGGAAAATAATGAAGATGGAACATACCGCTATGAGGATTTCACGCAGGATGGCCAGATCCTTGTGGTAAATACGGTAGAGCCGACCCGGTTAGTTCCGGAGGTCCAGGATCTGGAAGATTATCTGATAGCCTGCGCTTTTGCCTTAAGTGATACGGATACCTATGAACTGTTATCTGCAGAAGAAAATGAGGAATATACCGAGAACTTAACATACCCGGTGTATATCGTAACGTATATCGCAGGTGAGAATGAGGATACCCGGAAATGGACGGTATTTGCTATGGATACGGACCGTTATACCTATCTTTACGGGTTCTGTGAGGCGGTGGATACGGAAGAAGATATGGATGAGATTTACCAAAGTATTTTTTCGCAGCTGTATCTGAGTGATGAAAATTAGGGAGGGGTGACACATGAAGAAAAAAATACCGTATGTTCTGGCGGGAATATTATTGATGATCAGTTTGGTGTGTATGGCCTGCGGCAGCACACAGGAGGCAACTGCATTACCGGATGACGCAAATGAAAGCATTCAGGATGAGGAAGATGAGGATCTGCAGAATGATCCGAACGATGGCCTGGGCGGTGATCTGAATGAGGACACAGTAAATGATTTCAGCGGCTTTGAGGGTATCTGGCTGGGAGAAGCGAACAACGACTACGATTACATGGAGTTTGATAGCGAGGGGAACTGGACCCTTTACTTAAGCGGAGAGGTCATGGATGAAGGGTATCTTCGTTATGAGCCGGAGTGGGAAGCTATTTATGCCTACAGCAACCGGGATGACTCCGGCAGCCGGATCGCTATGGAAGAAGGGCAGCTTTACAGCGCAGCCTATGGTTACTTTAACCCGGGCGAGGGTATGGAGTATCTCTGGTATAAAGATGGAGGAGAGTTTACGGAAGATGATGAGCCGGTTGCCTATGTGGAAAACGGATCGGGTGGAAGTGGAAATCAGAACGCACATCCGGATTCCTACTGGAGCTGGGATTCGGATCTTTGCCAGCGGAATGTTTCTGAATTTGAGGGCGTCTGGTATTATGACGGCGATCTCTCGGCAGAGATGTATGTTGTGATTGATGGAAAGGGCAACTGGAGTTATTACCAGCGCGCTCCGGGAGCTGAGGCTGCAGAAATGGATCATGGCATATTCACTTATTCCACGGATGAAACAAGTACCTATTATGCGGATTCTACCGTATATGATGGCGTATCCTACAAGGTATTCGACTTTGACAGCGATATGCTCATATGGGGAGATGAAGGCGCTTATTACCGGATGGAGTGATGGAAAGGAGGAGCAGAGTATGAAGAAACGACAGATAAAGCGATTTTTCCTTACTGTGCCTGTAGTGCTTGGTCTTAGCCTAGTGGCCTGCGGTGCTTCCGGCGACGTGGCGGGTGATGACTGGCGGACCAGCGGTGTGGTGGCCGGCAGCGGAACGATTACCCACGATGGGGAAAGTGATGTTCTGGTCAGCTTCATTGATGAATATGGAGATAATCTTTCCACCATTACGATCGGGGAGGAAGACCAGGATACTGCTGAGGAAACGGATCCGGCTATGAACCTGGAAGACTATGTGGGTCTCTGGGAATATCAGGGGGAGAACCGCTGGCTGCGCATCCACGATGATTCCACCTGGGAATTTGTAAATGACCAGGATGATGTGATTGAATCGGGTACGCTTTGGGTGGAAGAAAACGGAATTACGCTTCACTTTGATGGAAGCGGTGACACCTTACAGCTTGATCTTACGATCAGTGGCGATCTGATGGATCTTACCAATGGCGGAAGTCTGTTCCCGGTAGAAGCGATCCAGTCCAGCGTGCCTTATTTTACCAGAAATGGCCTGGAAATGAATGCCGAAGTGGAACTTGGTACATTCCTGTTAGCAAATGGCGCAAGCAGCTATTCCGGGGAAGGCAATGGCTACCGCCGGAGTGACTGCTATTGGGAAGTTACGAAAAAGGCGGATGATATCCATAACGGCATCCGTGATCTGCATTTTGACGCGATCTGCTATATTCCGGAAAGTGCAATTTCAACTGCTGCGAATGGGACGGTCGTTGTGTCCAGCGAACTGTACGATGCCTATACAGGCATGTGGCTGACAGCGGGATCGACGTTTAACAACAGCAGTCGCGGCGACAACTATTATCTTCACACCGTCAGCTGGAGAGGAAACAGCTATCTGATCGAATTCACCTATTCCACAGACTGGAATTTCCAGGTAGGTGACTGGGGTGCGGTCCTGACTAAGAGTTATTCCGTCTATATGCCGGCCGACTACGATGGCCTTGTGTTCGCGGCTCAGGCGGAACCGGATACTTACCAGGAAAGTGCCAGAAAGATGCAGCTGGACAGCATTTCTCCGGAAGCCTGTGTTCTGGATCTTGATACCTTAGAACCGTACAGCAGTCTGTATTTCAGCCTTTGCGATTAAGGGGGAGTTTTATGAAGAAAAAAAATAGAGCTTCCGTTTCCTCCAAACCGATAAAGATGACAGATGCAGAGCTGTCAAAAAAGCTGGGACATTATCAGGCAATGTCCGTCATATGGTTCTGGGTGGGAGTGGTTGGCGCAGTGAGCGGTGCCATTTTCTATTTTGTGTTGCAGAATAAGGCACTCAAATCGCTCCTTGTGGCAGTGCTGTTTTTTGGCGGCATTTTCTGCGCGTCCTTTTTCAACGGTGGGGCACAGAAAAAACTGAAAGTCCTGATGCAGGAGCAGATGGGAGACTTTTTCCGCGCAGAGTGGGAAAAGGCTTTCGGGCCGGATATCCACACCCAGGAAATGCGCATTGATGAACCGTTCATGAGGGCGCATCATCTGCTGGACGGCAAATGGGAGGAGTGTACCGTGGAGAACTTCCACGAGGGCGATCATGGCGGCATACATTTTTCTGCCGCTAATGTACAGCTGGATCATGTGTACCAGAGAGGATGTTCGCATGATGGCTATGAAACCTGCAGGAAAATGGTCTTTAAGGGCATCGTCCTTCGCTGCAGGACATGGGTTCCGGTTCCCTCGCCCGTTCTTGCTAATGTGCGGACGGAGGATAGTCCATGCGGTGTATTGACAGGCAATAATATCTTTGACTGCAGCTTCTGCGTCACGGCAAACAGCAAGCAGGATGCCGCGTGTCGTCTTACCCCGCGGTTCATCGATTTTTTGACGAAGTTTAATCGGGATGTGGAAGGGCAGATCTTGAGTTTTTGCTGGGAGGGAAAGATCTTTTCCCTGGTATTGGAAACGGATTTCGGTATTGCAACTATAGCGAGCAGCGTAGACCTGAGTGACCTGGATGCGGCGCGTCGAAGCTACATCCGATCTTTAAAGGAACTGGGCAGCGTGCTGGACCGCCTGATCGAGGGCCCCGCTTTAACCGACGTGGTGGAAAGGGAAGAATATGGCAGAACAGAAAATGACAGATGAGCAGTTGTCACAGGAACTGCATAAGAGCAAAGGCAGCAGGACTGGCGGAAAGCTTCTTTCGCTGTTTGGAGGGATTGTGATCGTGTCTGGCATTATCCTGGGTGGAAACATGGCTCTGATTATTGTAGGAGGTGTGCTGCTCGGCCTGGGGCAGATGACGCGGGGAAAAGCCCAGGATAACGCAAATCAACAGGTGTATAACGCGATCGTACCGGATATCGTTGGTAATATCTTTGAAAACGTACAGATAGATCCGGTACCTCATCTTCTGGACGTGAAAGATACGAACATTCCGCTGCCCAGTCATAGTTATTGCAGTGGCGGCGGGTACATTCGAGGAACATATCATGGCCTGACCGCAGAACTCTGTACCGTGAAGCTGACAGATGTGAATGAATTCCAGCGCGAGGAGACCGGACTGTGGGAAAAGAATGAACGGGAAATTTATACCGGTCAGTGGATGTTGTGTGAGTTGGGACAGGAATTTTCGGCATGGCTTACCATCTGGCCGCGGGATAAAATGGATAGGCTGTTCAACACCAAAACGATCAAAACAGGTAATGAGGCATTTGACAAACGGTTCAATCTGAGCAGTGATGATGCTGAGAAAGCCCTTGGTATCCTGAGTTCCAGCCGAATGGAACGATTCCTGGAATTGGCAGTTTCAGCCGGTGGCAAGCTTGCCATCAACTTGAACCGTGATGGGAAGCTGTATATGGCTGTCCATAGTGGATGTGTTTTTTTTGATACTGGAAACGGACATGAGAGCCCAATGCAGCTGCGTCAGCGCTTTACCGACGAGCTGAGGTTGTTCACAGATTTGATCGATCTGTTCCGTTCGATGTAGGGGGTGATGATATGCCACTTTGGATGGCAGTGATATGGATGATAGCAGCTATTGCTGGCTTCATAGCGTCACGCAGATATCTGCAAAAGAACAAATCGGTGCGTATAGTTTGCATCATTCTCTGTGTGTTTATGGCATTCATCTGCGCGGTTTATATCGGACTCACTCTCCTGTTTGTAAATGCAGTGCAGAGTCAGCCTCCTGTATGACAACAAAAGATACGGCGGTAGTGGTAGGAAGGAAACCTCTCTATATAACAAGTTCTTAAGGGGAAGGAGATGGATCGTATGAGAATAAAACATAAAAGAGTACTGAGCTTGCTGCTTTGCGGAACCATGCTGTTTTCGCTCTGCTCTCAATCGGTAGCTGCCGCAGCCGGCACACAAACAGGAAGCAGCATAACCGTAGGTACAGGCAATCTGTGTGAACATCACCCGGAGCATGACGATGAGTGCGGCTGCTCTGAAGGAACAACAGGAACAGCCTGCAGTCACGAGCACACAGACGATTGCTATACGGAAGTGCTCAAGTGCGTCCATAAACATGATGATGAATGTGGCTATTCCCCCGCTACCAGGGGAACACCATGCGAATTTGCATGGGATGGAAAAGAAAAATAAATCAGCCGGAATATAAATGGTCGGAGGTGTGTATGAAAAGAGTTAAAATCCTGGTGTGTGGGTTTAGCCTTGCGATTGCACTGGTAGCGTTGCCGTTCCCGTATATAGACGATATCACATCGGGCCTCGGCTTCAGCATTGCTGCAGTGCTTTTTGCCTGGCTTGGTATTCTGGAGAGGAGAGGAGCAAAAAATGGTTACAAACGTGATGTGCGGTTATATTCAGCCAGTACCATGATGAAAGTGGTGCATGTGGAAGAGTCTGAATATGACAGGTGGGAGGATCAGCCGGATGGAAGTTCAAAGCTGCGCCGCGAAAAGGTATATCTTCCAACTTACGAATATTCGGTGAATGGAAAAACATACCGGTACCTCAGTTTTCAGTCGGTTTCCAGTAAACGAGATGTGGGAAAGCAGGTGGTTGGATATTATAAGCCAGACCGGCCGGATCTCATCACGGAAAACCGCCCAAGAAAGCCAGTGTTTGGTGGATTCTTATATTTCTACGGTGCTGCGATCTGTCTGTTTTTCGGCATTGTGACATTTACTGGAATGTGATGACCAGATGTTGATATCATATAGGGCGCGACTTATAGTAATATATTCCTGTAATATTTTAATGAAGCATTAAACAACTTTTTTGACGAACGCACATTATTTTGTTGTAATTTAATGTGTGGGAGGACGATTTTTACCTTTTGCAGCGTAAGTACGGACGTGGAATCTATTCCCACGATACCGCACTGTACCTGCTGGGTTATTCGGACCGTATCCCGGCGAAATATACGATGACCTTTCCGAAAGGCTACAATGCGCCGTCTCTGAAGCAAGAAAACTTGATCATCAAACGCGTTGTGCCTGAAAATTATGAGTTTGGGCAAATCCAAATTAAATCTCCGTCCGGCAATCCAATCCGCGTTTATGATTTGGAGCGGACGTTGTGCGATATCCTGCGCGGCAGCGGCAGCGATATCCAGATCGTCAGTGAGGCTATGAAACGCTATGCGGACTCCAAAGACAAAAATATTCACAAACTGATGAAGTACGCAGATCAGCTTCGCGTGAAGCCGAAGGTTCTGCGTTATATGGAGGTTCTCTTATCCGGGAAAGCGATACCCTTCGAAAGCTGTGGGAAAAATACAGACGCGAATATGACTACGCAAAGGATATTTCCTTTGAAGATACCTGCAATACTGTTCAGGAAATTATGAAAGCGATCATGTTGTAAGCATTGCAAGGCGTAGCCTTATGGCAAGGAAAACAGGAGTAAGTATTAAAGTAAAAAGCAGGAAACAGAGGAGAGGAAATGCTTGTAAAAGAACGAATCAGCAGAATTGATACGAAGGACACACCCATATTTTTTCACGAAACACCATTGCCAAAACATGAATTTCATAATCTGAATTTGATTTTTGAGTTTACAGATTTTAGTCCGATGATTTTGGAAAAATCCGTGAATATGAAATGGCCAGACTTTGAAGATGCGGTACAAAGTGCAACTGCGGAAGCGATTCATGCTGACTATATAGTAACGCGAAATATAAAAGATTTTGTGAAAAGCAAGGTTGTTGCATTTACACCGGGCGAATTGTTGGCAAGATTATAAAAATATTGATAAAATAGAGCAAGGGCGGAAAGATGCGTCCTTGCTTTTCTAATCCTTTGTGATATGTGTGTTCCACAGAAGCCCTATTTAAGTTTGGAGCTGGAATTTCATATTTTTGTGGAAAATGAGATCAGGACTGCTTTAGCGCTCTTGGCAGGTTCCAGCAATAATGAGTAGCCAAAAGCCGGATGGCAATGACCAAAGCAGCGCTTGTGATCATGGCAATATCATTATTCACAGGGCTGGAAAGCAGGAAGGAATAACATATTCCCCCTGCAATGGAAGCACATGCATAAACATGTTTTTTCAGGATATAAGGGGTCTGCCTTGCCATAATATCCCTTAAAAGCCCGCCGCCTACGCCGGTAAGAACTCCTAAGAAAACAGAGAGAAAATGATAATTCCCGTATCCAGCCATTACAGCAGTATCAATACCTGTTACTGTAAAAGCAGCCAGTCCAATGGCATCGAAGATATTCATCAGCTTTTCATAGGTGACGATACAGTCACCTTCCAGGAAATGCTGGTTCATACGGATGACTGTAAAAAGGATCAGGACAGTGACAAATGCCATGATCGTGTAAACCGGGTTGGTAAAAAGGCTGGGAGGAACGATCCCTAAAAGGATGTCCCTCATCATACCTCCGCCAACTGCTGTTGTAACACCTAATACAATGATCCCCAGAAGATCAAGATTCTGCCGGATAGCCACCATAGCGCCGGAAGAGGCGAAAGCAATGGTTCCCACAGCCTCGATCAGAAAGAAGATTGAAATAGAATTCCCCATGATTGATCAGATCTCCTGTAATTACAGTAAGTAGATTTTATGCTTCCTGCAGGTATCACGCATTTCCTGCGGCCAGATACTTGCCTGTACTTCGCCGATATGGGCTCTGTCCAGTAAAAGCATGCACAGACGGGACTGTCCGATACCACCGCCGATGGTATAAGGAAGCTCTCCGTTTAAAAGCATCTTGTGATAAGGAAGCTCCATACGGTCTGTGCAGCCGGATTTTTCAAGCTGTTCCCTTAAAGAAGTCTCATCTACACGGATACCCATGCTGGAGATCTCCAACGCGCAGTTTAAAGTTGGATACCAGAAAAGGATATCACCGTTTAATTTCCAGTCATCATAGTCTGGTGCACGGCCGTCATGTGGCTTTCCGTTGGCTAACTTGTCACCGATCTGCATTAAAAATACGCAGCCGTGTTCTTTGGTGATCAGGTTTTCACGTTCTTTTGGGGTTTTATTCGGGTACATAGCTTCCAGTTCACTGGTAGTGATAAAGAAGATATTATCTGGCAGCTGGTTTACAGCCTGAGGATATTTGTACCATACTTCGTGCTGCATGTGCTTGATGATCTTAAAGATCAGACGTACAGTATCCTTTAAGGTCTTTTCATTGCGGTCTTCCCTGGTAATGACTTTCTCCCAGTCCCACTGGTCTACGTAGCAGGAGTGGAGATTGTCCAGCTCCTCATCCCGGCGGATGGCGTTCATGTTGGTGTAAAGACCTTCTCCTGGCTGGAAACCATATTCTTTTAATGCCATACGTTTCCACTTTGCAAGGGAGT
>ENA-OPRW01002004-OPRW01002004.1-human-gut-metagenome-genome-assembly--contig:-NODE-2004-length-12190-cov-3.392666_pt1 | contig 12190 bp, 9 predicted proteins | sample MGYA00241898_ERZ501890 | MGnify/ENA primary metagenome ERZ501890 (study PRJEB25962, sample SAMEA2042216) | human gut metagenome | biome: human gut; feature: human-associated habitat; material: faeces... | reverse complement strand
TGCAGCGCCGGCAAAGCCGTAACCGGCGATGACAACGTCGTATTCGGCGTCCCATTGAATGCTTTGCAGATAGCTGCTTGAAGCCGAAATGACTTCCTGGGCAACAGGCTCGGCAGCATAAGCGGAAGGAAAGGAGAGAAATGCGGCGCTCAGACAGAGTGCGGCTGCGGAGAGACGAAAGGCACGCATAATGCTGTTCTTGAAAGAGTGATGAAGAATTCTCGAATACGAGTAAATCGATTGAGTTTTTTGTCGTGTGAGCGACGAAATACTATATAAATATCATCATGTTGGTTTATTATTCTTGCGAATAGTGAATTCGTTAAAAACGAAATCACAATGCAAAGCATTAAAGTACCGACAAAATGTTTACCTACGATCTGGTTGATCTCCGTCTTTTTTCTGCCGCCGCACGGGCGGGTTCTGTATCGCAAGCTGCGTCTGAAGTTCATTTGGCGGTAAGTTCAGCCTCTGCGAGGCTTAAGGCATTCGAAGCTCGTTCGGGCGTGAAGCTTTTTGAGCGCAGACCGCACGGGGTGGATTTGACGCCTGCGGGCGTTGAGACCGTGCATGCCGTTCGGGCGATGCTCCACGATGCAGAAGTTTTGGAAAGTGTTCTGACGCGGTTTCGAAGGAATCATCAGGAGGTATGCGTGGCAGCGCTTCCCAATGCGATGACGGTTGGCTTGGCAGACGACGTCAGTGCCTTTCTGGAGCAGAATCCCGAGGTGAGCATCAAACTCACTAACTATGCTCGAGCAGGACGACTGCTCGATTCAGTTTTGAACCGCACCTGTGACCTGGCCTTCACCTCTTGGACGGGAGGTCACGCCGAACTGCTTTGTGCGCCGTACCGGCCGCTGCGGCTCGCTGCTGTATTTGCACCCGAGTCTGCGGCAGGGAAGGCCTTGAGAGGACTAAAGGGTGTGCGGCTCGCAGATTTATTTGATTTCGACTTCATTGCACTCGATCGAGATACTGCGCTGCGTCATGTGATTGACGAAGAGGTGGCGAAGACGGGGGGCAGGCTCCGCGTCAAGATTTGGACGGAGAGCTACGCGAGTGCGCTTCATTTTGCAGCAGCAGGCCGCGGCGTAACGATTCTGCCGCTTGAGGCTGCCAAAAAGGATGAAAGAGTCTGTGCGTTAACGCTCGATGAACCTTGGGCTTCGCTTTTGATTCGCATCTGGCATGTGCCCAATCTCAAAGAATTGAACCCGGATGCGGATGCTCTTCTCCGGTTCCTGGTGAATACTTCAGCCGCGACGCGTGCAGGAATGGAAACGCTTTGAGTGTGCCTCATTGTCCGTATTCGAATAGGCGCGGGTGAGGTCAAGAGCGCTGCAGTGAGACCGGAGAGAGGCAGACATGAACGAATGTTCGCTTTGGCTTCGACGAACATCATCAATACCTGGCAATTGTGCTTAGTACACCCAGTGAATTCATCAGATATTCTTACAAAACGCGCCCTATAGATGCTTATGCAGAGCTCTAGAGGGTGCGTCAGGAACCGCTGCCTCATAGGATGATCGGCCGTTCCCTTCCGCACATAAGTGCGCCTTCAATTTTCTGCAGCGTCGGATTCCGCGGGAATTCGAGCGGAGCTGCAAATCCTCTTTCGAAGGCGTGGAGCGCGCGGCGCTCCCTTTCAGACAAAAGAATCAAGAACATCGTCAGAAGGACTTTTCAGACATGACCAAATTCACCAAGAGCGCTGCTGCTGCGGCCGCTGCCATTCTCGTTTCTGTCACGCTCGCCGGCTGCGGCGGTGATGAAAAAACGGATATCACAACCGTCAAGGTAGGTGTTGTCGGCGAATACAACGCCCAGTGGGACACCGTCAATAAGCTCCTTGAGAAAGACAAGATCAAAGTTGAGCTCGTCAAGTATTCCGACTATGCAACGCCCAACCGCGCCTTGTCAGATAAGGAAATTGATCTCAATGCCTTCCAGCACAAGGCATATCTTGCCAATGACATCAAGCGCAACGGCTACAAGATCGTCGCCATCGGCGACACGCTTGTGACGCCGCTTCGCGTCTTCAACAACAAGCAGAAGATCAAGGCGATTGCCGACATCAAGGACGGCGACAAGATTGCCATTCCGGCGGATCTGACCAACGGCGGCCGCGCGCTGAAGCTGCTTGAAGCCGCGGGTCTTTTCACGCTCAATCCCGACAAGGGCTACGTGCCTAATAAAACCGACATCACGCATTTCAATAAGAAAGTGCAGATCGTTGAAGCAGAGTCCGGCATGCTCGCAAACCTCCTGCCCGATGTGACGGCGGCGGTCATCAACGGCGGCAATGCCTTTACCGCGAAGCTCGATCCGTATGCGGATTCAATTTTCTCGGAAAATCTGGATCCGAAGACGAATCCGTACTTTGGTCAGCTCGTCAACGTGATCGTCGCGCGCGAAGCCGATAAGGACAATCCTGTCTATAAGAAAGTGGTTGCCGCTTATCAGACGCAGGATGTAGCCCAGACGCTCAAGGATGCCTATAAGGGTGCCTACGTGCCGGTCTGGCCTGGCGCTGCTGATTACAAACTGAAGTAAGAGGCTCTCAGAAAAAAGCACCGTCCGATGCTTTTTCGCCGCTGCATTCAACCGTCCGGATCTGCGCTGCTGCGCCCGGACGGTTTTGCGCTTCATTCATCTGCAGTGTTTTTTGGGGCGTATCTGAAAGCGCTGCATGGCCCCCCAAAAAAAGCGTCAGCATCCATCCCTTCAAAAAAAGAAAGCCGATCGTCATGACTACCGAATCCCCCGAACAGATCATCAAAGCGTTTGTCGAGAAGCGCCTTCCAATCTATCAGGCTGCCGCGCGCGATATTCACGCGCATCCTGAAACAAGCAACCACGAATACTATGCCTGCAAGCGGCTTTCTGAGCTGCTTAAAAGTGAAGGTTTTGAAGTTCAGGTTGATGTGGCCGGTCATCCTACGGGTTTTGACGCACGATTCAAATCCGGCAAACCCGGTCCGGTTCTCTGCTTTTTGGCCGAGTACGATGCGCTGGTCGGTCTCGGGCACGGGTGCGGTCACAACCTTTTCGGCGCCACCAGTGCGCTCGCCGGCGCTGCGCTGGCACAAGCCGCAAAATTGGTGGGCGGTGAAATCCGCGTTTATGGAACACCCGGCGAAGAAGGCGGCGAGAACGGCAGTGCCAAAGGAAGCTTCGTTCGCGAAGGCTTTTTCAAGGATGTGGATGCGGCGCTCTGCGTGCATCCGAGCTCCTCGGGCCACCGTCTGACGAATCCTTCCTTAGGCTGTGCGCCGGTAGACATTGAATTTCATGGCAAGGCCTCGCACGCCGCAAGTGCGCCCGAGCAGGGCATCAATGCGCTTGACGCACTGATTCAGGTCTATAACGGCATCAATGCGCTTCGCCAGCATCTCCCGGCCGATGTGCGCATTCACGGCATCATTACGCATGGCGGTGATGCGCCGAACATTGTCCCGGAATACGCTGCGGCGAAGTTTTATCTGCGCGCGGCAACTGCTCCGGTACTCGAAGAGGTTTGGAAGAAGGTCGAACGCATTGTCGAAGGCGCAGCTTTGATGACGGGGGCTAAGGGATCCATGAAGCCCTCGCAGAACCGCGTGGAAAATACAATCCTCACGCCTAAGTTCGATGCCGTCTACCGCCGGCGTATGGAAGGGCTGCTTGCCGAAACGGGCAGCAGCGAAAAGGTTGAGGATTCGGCAGAAAAAGCCGGCGGCTCCTCCGATGTCGGCAATGTTTCACAGGTGATTCCCACCATTCAGCCGACGATCCGGATCAGTAAAGTGCCCGTGCGCGGTCACAGTGAAGAGTTCAAAGCGGCGTCCTGCTCTGCGCTCGGACTGGCTTCCATCGGTTTGGGCGCCAAAGCGCTTGCGCTTACGGGGCTCGACCTCTTGACGGATCCGCAGTTGCTTGCCGACATCAAGGCTGATCATGCCGACGCGCTCGTGCGTCAGGCTTCGGCCGCAAAACAGCATTAACCCTCATTCATCAGCCTGAATCACAAGAAAATCAAATGATCAAGCTCAATCACATTACCAAGCGGTTTGAATCGGGCGGCAGAACCGTCACCGCAGTCGACGATGTTTCGCTCGCCATCAACGCCGGAGAGGTTTTCGGCATCATCGGCTTTTCCGGGGCGGGCAAGTCTACGCTTGTGCGCTGCATCAATTTGCTCGAGCGGCCGACCTCAGGCGAAGTGATCGTCGACGGTGTCGACCTCACTGAGCTCGACGAAAAGGCGCTGCGTCAAGTTCGTCAGCGTATCGGCATGATTTTCCAGCACTTCAACTTGATGCCCTCGCGCACGGTGACCGAGAACATCGAAATGCCGCTGAAGCTGACGACGCTTACGCCTGCCGAACGCAAGGCCAAGATTTCGTCGCTTTTGGAGCTCGTTGAGCTTTCTGATAAAGCGGATGCATACCCCTCGCAGCTCTCCGGCTGTCAGAAGCAGCGTGTGGCCATTGCCCGCGCGGCCTCCAATCCCAAGGTGCTGCTGTGCGACGAAGCGACGAGCGCACTTGACCCGAAGACGACGCGGTCGATTTTGAAGCTTCTGCGGGAGGTCAACCAGCGGCTGGGCATCACGATTGTCGTGATCACGCACCAGATGTCGGTTGTCAAGTACATCTGCGACCGTGCGGCGGTTATGGAAAAAGGCCGAGTGGTCGAGGAAGGCACGATCCTCGAGATCTTCTCGCATCCCAAAATGCCGGTGACGAAGGGTTTTATTGATACAGCGACGAATGTCGATGATCTCTATGAGCTCCTTGAAGAAACCCGTTCGGGCGACGGCGTCAATCACGGCCAGACGGTGTATCTGCTCACTTATACGGGTTCTTCGGCCGGAAAGCCTCTGATGGTCGAGCTCTACCAGCGCTTCGGCGTGGAGGCCAACATCATCTTCGGCAATGTTGAGCTGCTCAAGGGGACGCCGCTCGGCAAGCTCGCCGTTACGCTCTCGGGTACGCCTGAATCTGTAGGGGATGCGCTTGAATTCATTCGCAGCCAGAACGTCGTCGTGGAGGCTCTCTAATGTTTGACTGGATCTATTTTCTTGCGCCCAACCTCAAGCAATTGGGCGGCGAACTGCTGACCTGCCTGGGGCAGACCTTCACAATGATTGGCGTATCCGGCATTCTTTCGTGGATTCTGGGCATTCTCGTCGGTGTGCTGCTGGTTACGTGCCGTCCGGGCGGCATCCTTGAGAATCGGCCGCTCTTTACGATTTTTGACCGCGGGATCGACATCATCCGCTCGATTCCATTCATTATCCTGATCGTGCTTCTGATCCCGCTCTCGCGCTTTCTGGTCGGTACCGGTTCAGGCGTGACGGGGAGCTTCGTTGCGCTCGTTTTCGGTACGGTGCCTTTCTTTGCGCGTCAGATCGAATCGGTGCTCTCCGAAATTGACCACGGTCTCGTAGAGGCCAGTGCGGCAATGGGCTTTTCACCGCGGCAGATCATTTTCGGCGTCTATCTGCGGGAAAGTATTCCGGGCATCACCCGCGTGACGATGATTACCTTCGTCAGCTTTGTGGGCATTACGGCCATTGCCGGCGCGATCGGCGCGGGCGGCATCGGCGACTTTGCCATCCGCTACGGCTATCAGATGGGCTACCGCGACATGATTTGGCTGACGGTGCTCATTATTCTCGCCATCATCAGCATCTTCCAGTTCTTTGGAAATATGATCATCCGCCGTACCACGCACTGACGGTTTCTTTTGGAACATGCAGGACGCAGAGAGCATTGAAGCCCGACTCAATCCTCATATAGTCATGCACATATGACGACAACGGATGTTTGCTCCGGCAGCGTCGAACCCATCGATTCTGCCGGTGCAAAGCCCAAGCGGCTCCCAAAGGAGCGCCGGTGGCGGACGGCCGTCAAGAGTGAAGAAGATCGTGCGAAAAAATGCCTCACTGATGCCTGAAAACGCAAAATGGGACAGGTTTGATTTAACGGCCGCTCCGTCAACGTTATGCTGTTGATGGAGTGCGGCTTTGTTCACCAGCGCCGCATTTAAAAACAGCAGCCAATCCTCCAGAAGGTGTACCGTGCGTCAACTTCTACAGATTCTTATAAAGAAAGTTGCCAAAATTTCCGAATTGGTTTTCGTCGCAGCCGTGATCGCGCCGATTGTGGACCAAAAATATTTGTCCTATCCGGTGATCATCGTTTCATTTGTCTGCTGCATCCTGACGCTTGTATTGTCCGTTTTATACGGCCCAAAAGCCGCGGACGGACGAGATTCATCGAAGACACCGCTCAAGACCAAAAAATGACGGCGGAAGGTCCGCAGACTTCGGCTGCCTGAAGGCGTGAAAGAAAATAGGCTGCATCTTTGGAGGGTGCAGCCTATCAACGTTGACAGAGCCTCAGTCCTTTATTTTTTGGTGACTTCAATCAATTCGTCCGTAGCATTTGAAATTGTATAAGGAGAGCCGTCGAGCGCTGCGGCAATGGCATCCTTGATCGACATCGTGCCGACAACGGGCGCAATTTTCATTGCCGAAAGTTCCTGATCGGTGTAGCGCACTGCACAGCCGGTGGCATGCGCCAAGGCTTGAGCGGCTTCGTCAAAACGCATGTCCTTGAGATCATAAGGATGGACGGCGGTTACCTGCAGGCAGCCGCGGCCGGGCTGTGCGGCAGAGGCAGTATTCTCAGCCGCAGATGGTGCTGCTGAAGGTTCCGTCTTCGCCGGAGCGGCTGCAGATGAGGAAGCGGCAGCGGCGGATGGCTCTGTTTTCGCCCCGTCGCTGCAGCCGGCAAGGAAGAGTGCAGAAAGGGCGGTGACGGCCGCTGCCGCTTTGAAATTCATGGTGGTCATGGAAGATAACTCCTTTGAAATGACGGTTGTTGGGCTTATTCTGCCGCCATTGCATCTATGAAGACATTCGCAAATTGCAACCGGCAGGGCGGGTTCTTGCCTAAAAGTTGCAGATGTTGCAGCCGTCTCGAAAGTCTGCGGATGGTGTTTCGACAAGTACCGGTTTGCGTGCGTTTGCTTCAGCGGCGTCCAGACTGCGTCCTGAAAACTTCGGACCCATGAGAGGCACGTGCGGGTTGCGGTCTGAGGGATGGCTGTGCGTCTGGTCGAAAAAGCCGCATCGAGCATACTCAAGCCGCCTAATTGCCTTGAGGTATTACTTTGTCTCCTTCAGATTTCTCGCTGCTCCCGAGCGCTCTTCGGGCAGAATAATTCAGACGGATCGCGGATCCGCCAACGCATTCATCCCAATCAGATTCGTCGCGGACGAATCTGCTCGATGTCCGGACAAGAAGCTCCGCATCGAAGAAGAGACCGGCCCAGGACATCAGGTCCCGCAGTCGACGCAGTGACGAAGTCAGCTGTGTGCAGCGCCTGCAGCGCTCTAGAGCAAACGGGTCTCTTTTAACTGTATAAGTCCAAAAATTTTATCGACAGGAATAGTTCACCATGCAGAAGCGCACCTTCCTTAAATCCGCATTGGCCCTCGGCATTGCTCTGAGCGCTGCTCCGATTCTTACTGCCTGCAGCAAGGCTGAGCCTGAAAAGCAGGCTGCCGCGCAGGCGCCTGCGGCTGCCCCCGCAGCTGCCGAGGCTCCGAAGCTTAAGCCCATCAAGGTTGCTGTGACCGCAGGACCGCATGCCGACATCGTGACGAAGGCCGCTGAAGTTGCTAAGAAGCAGGGCTTTGACGTCAAAGTGGTCGAGTTCACGGATTACATCACGCCCGATACCGCCCTCGCCGAAAAGCAGCTTGACGTTGCTGTCTATCAGCACGAACCGTTCCTGCTCAATTTCAATAAGCAAAAGGGCACGGATCTGGTGGTTGCTGCCAATGCCGTTGTGCAGCCGATGGGCCTTTATTCCAACAAGATTCATTCATTGGATGACATCAAGGCCGATACGAAAATCGCCATTCCAAATGATCCGTCCAACGGCGGACGCGCGCTCGTTCTGCTCGAGAAGGCCGGCATCATTAAACTCAAGCCCGACTATAAGGGCGAAGCTTCCATTCATGACGTGGCGGAAAATCCGCGCGGCGTGAAGCTCGTTGAACTCGAAGCCGCCCAGCTTCCGATCAGCCTGCAGGATCTTGATGTGGCCTGTGTGCCGATGAACTACGCGGTTTCCGGCGGTCTCGACGTTAATAAGCAAGGCTTTTACTTTGAGTCCCGCGACGCTAAGTACGCACTCATCATCATTGCCGCACGTCCGGACAATGTGCAGTCGCCTGAAGTGCAGACCTTCGTGAAGTGCTATCAGTCGCCAGACGTGGCTGCCTTTATCAAGGAAAAGTTCAAGGGACAGATCAACCCGGCCTGGGAGCAGCCCGCCAAATAAGGATCTGCTGAACGCTCAGCAGATTGAGTGAGCTGCCTAAAAGCGGCGGATGAAACAGACAACGAAATCGCCGATTTCCTCTGCCGCTTTAAAATATCCGGCACAACCGATTTGGAGTTTCTTTGATGGCTTTAATCAAACATCCCATTGCCGACCTTATTGCTCGCCGCGGCGGACTCGTTATTGACGGAGCCATGTCAACTCCGCTCGAAGCCGCTGGGCTCAATCTCAACGATACGCTCTGGAGTGCCAAGGCGCTTCTGGAGTGTCCGGATCTGGTGCGCAAAGTTCATTACGACTACTACGCAGCCGGTGCGAATGCCGTCGAGGCCTGTTCATATCAGGCGACTGAAGCGGCCTTTGCCCGCAAAGGCATTGAAAAGGCCGAAGCCTCCCGCTTGATTCGCTTGAGCGGAGAACTGGTGCGCGAAGCGAAAAACGATGTGCTGCTCGAGCACCCGGAATGGGATCCGGCGGATCTGCTCACGGCGGGCTCCATTGGGCCTTACGGCGCTTATCTGGCAGACGGCAGTGAATATACGGGCGCCTACGATCTTACGCGCGAGGAGTATTACGCCTTTCATCAGCTGCGCCTTGACGAACTGCTCAATTCCGGCATGGACATTTTGGCGATTGAAACGCAGCCTCGTTTTGATGAAATTGAGGCGCTGCTTGCCATGATTGCAGACCGCGATATCACCTGCTGGGTGACTGTGACACTTAAGGACGGCGATATGCCCGACGGCACAAAGCTCGAAGTCCTTGCCAAATGTCTTGATGCAGATCCGCATGTTGAAGCCTTCGGGTTCAACTGCGTCAAGCGCGAATGGGTGGAACCGGGCCTGAAGCGGCTGTCCGCCTATACAGACAAGCCTTTGGTTGTCTATCCGAATTCCGGTGAGACGTATGATCCGACAACGAAGACCTGGCATGCTCAGGGTGTGCATGAGCCGGACTGGAATCATTACGTGCCGCTCTGGGAACATACGGGTGCGCGCTGCATCGGCGGCTGCTGCCGCACGCTGCCTAAGGACATTGTACAGATTGCGGATCTCCTTCATAGGGCGGCCGAGAAGCATTAAGGAAGAGGGCTAAAAGCCCCTCTGCAGAATTCAAGTTTCTGAACTAAGAAAAAACGGCGCCATTTCACGAAGAAATGTGCGCCGTTTTTTTGCTTTGAGGATTAAGAAGCGTGCTTCTCAATCCTCAGCATTGGCATGCAAGAAGACTATTTTAAGCTGCTTTACCGGATTTGAGCGCTTTGACGTGCTCAGCGACAATCATGCCGAAAACGCCGGCCGCCGTCAGCTGCGCACCGCCCACGTAATTGTCATAGAACAAGCCGCCGGCCGCATTGCCGATGGCGTAGAGATTGCCGACAGGATGATTTTCCGTGTCAAGCACTTCGCCTTCGGTATTAATCAGCGGGCCGCCGAAGGTGGCCGTCATGCCGCCCTGGAACGGGACAATATAGAAGGGCGCCGTATCAATGACCGGAGCCTTGTCACGGGTGTTGGGCGGCGTGAGCTTGCCCGCATCACCGCCGGCAACGGCCTTGTTGAAGTCCTCGACGGTCTTTTGCAGCGTCTTGGCATCGATGCCGGCCGCTTTGGCGGCTTCTTCGAGCGTCTGGCCGGTGTAGACCGGCGCCTTGGTGCGGGCGTAGGACTCCCAGTCGTTCTTCAGAATCGGCATGTCGTGCGTCTTCTGATCGCAGACCATGAAGGCCCAGTTATCCGGCGTCATGCTCGCGACATCGCGAGACATCTGCACATAGGTCTGACCTTCATCGGTAAAGCGAACGCCTTGGCGATTGACGCAGACGCCGTTGTTGACAATGTTGAGCGGGTTGGCGCCGGTCGGGCCGTAAATCGGACCGCAGTGGAACTGGTCGACGTTGACAACTTTCGGCAGGAAGGGTGCCGTGAGCACAATGTTTTCGCCTGCGACGATGCGCGAGCCGCGAATCGGCATCTTCGCGCCGGCAGAACCGATGTACTGCGTGACGAGTGCCTGATTGGCCGAGAAGCCGCCCGTTGCAAGCACAACGCCGTACTTCGCATAGACTTCCGACACAACGCCCTTGGTCTTCACCTTGGCGCCGGCGACGCCGCCCGTCTTCGGGTCGGCAATGAGCTCGACCACCTTGGTGTTCGTGCGTACTTCAACGCCCATGGCCTTGGCCTTATTGAGGAGCGTCATTACCAGCTGTGCTCCGCCCGGCTTCAGTTCGCCTGTGACGAGGTGGGAGCGGTAAAGCTGCGGCCACACCAATTTGTTGCCGGTCAGGAAGTTGATGCCGCAGAAGCTGTGGAGCCATTCGAGAAGACGCGTGCAGTTGTCAACGACGGTATGCGTCAAAGCGGGCACTGCTTTTTGCTGCGACACCTTCATCATGTCGTCATAGAACGCTTCGGCCGTATCGGCCGGGACATTCTTGGCTTTTTGGAAGCTCGTGTTAAGACCGAGCAGGAAGCCAGCGGCATAGATGGCATTGCCCGCAGGCATCGGCATCTTTTCGAGCAGGAGCGGCTTCAGGCCAAGTTCTGCTGCATGAATGGCACAGACCAGCCCGCCGCAGCCGGCACCGACAATAACGAGGTCGTATTTGGCGGATTTGCTCGATTTGGCTTCGGCAGCAGTCACGCCGCCCAGCATACCCGCCGCTCCTACTGCTCCGACGGCTGCAGTTTTGAAGAACTCACGACGATTTGTGGTCATTTTTCACCTTTTTTATGGTCTTGGCCATCCGCTCTAAGCCTCTGGAACAGGGGATTAAAGCGGCGGCCGTTATTTGACAAAAAGGATCATAGAAGCGTCGGGTGCAGTGAATAGATGAGAATTGTTCTTATTTATGTCAAAATGACAAAGTCTGTTTCACGTTATTTCCCGCACGAAACGGAGTAACAAAATGAAAGAGCAAACCTGCTGACAGACTAGTTTACGTTTGTATGAATGGGACTGCAGTTTTTGCTGCTACAGTCCTTTGCCGTCAAGTTTATTGACGTCCTTCGCGGATGACGAATTCCGGCATCTTGGATCTCATGGAGCGGTAAGGATTGATGTCAATGCCGCCTCGACGGGTAAAACAGGCCTGAACTTCAAGCGCGGTGAACGTGAACCTCGAGCGCAGATCGTGGAAGATCTGCTCTACGCACTGTTCGTGAAATCCTCGGTGGGCGCGGTAGCTCACAAGGTACTTCAGGAGGGAACGCGGGTCGACAGCTTCGCCGGTGAGCGCTATAGAGACGGATGCGTAGTCGGGCTGTCCGGTGACGGGGCAGAGCGAACGAAAAAGATTCGTGCGCCAAACCGCCGCACGAATATTGCCCTTAACGTCCGTATCGATCGCAGCCGGCGCTTTCTCTAGGAGTTCGGGGTTGACCTCAAAATCGGTGATGCTCACATCCGGGAAGGCTTCTTCGAGGAGTTCTCCGGGCAGATCGTCAATCGTCGGCGTCCAAGTGCCGAGCGTATTGACAGCCACTTCAACCGGAGCGCCGGCGGCATTGGAAAGGTCTCGCTTCAGAATCGCCGCAACTTGCTCGGCACCGCCCGCAAATCGGGTTTGTGCAAAGCTGCCTTGATAGAGCTTGAGCGATTTTGACTCGATGATCGAAGGCGAGGATGCCGGCACGAAGACGTCAACTTCTGCCGCTTGCGGCAGTCCGTTGGCATTGAGCCAGGAGAATTCATACATGCGCCAGATATCGGTGCCGATGAAGTCGTGGTCGCCGATGGCGTCGCGCCCGATATTGCGGGAAATGGGGAAAAGCAGTTTCGGATCGTACTGATCCGCATAGACGGTGGTTAAACCCAGAGCAGTACCCTGAGGTTCCGGCATCAA
>ENA-OPRW01002001-OPRW01002001.1-human-gut-metagenome-genome-assembly--contig:-NODE-2001-length-12210-cov-3.867626_pt1 | contig 12210 bp, 9 predicted proteins | sample MGYA00241898_ERZ501890 | MGnify/ENA primary metagenome ERZ501890 (study PRJEB25962, sample SAMEA2042216) | human gut metagenome | biome: human gut; feature: human-associated habitat; material: faeces... | reverse complement strand
GGCTGGGGGGCTTCTCCACCGGATGCAATCTGGCGCTCGAGGCCGCGCTTACCGGCCAAGCGGATGCCGACGGGCTGCTGCTCTTTTCACCCGCCTTTGTCGTGCGCACGCATCTCACCTTCCTCGCGCCGCTCTTAAAGCCCTTCATCACGTGGCTCAGGGAACCTCAGGAATCCCTGATGGGCGGTCAGACAGCCTTTCGCTATACGATGGTCCCGGTGTCAGGGCTCGCGGCCTTCGTCGATACAATGCGCGGCGTTGATGATGCGCTCAAGTTGAAGCCCTTTGCCAAGCCTGCTGTGGTGATGCTCTCCGAGCACGACTCCATTCTCGACGCTCAATCGCTCATTGAATGGATTCCGCAGCGCTTTACCTCCGCGCAGTCCCGCTTCATCTGGTACGGCTCCCGCGAAAGTCTGGGCAAAGCCGCCAAAGATCCGCGGATTATTGTGCATCCCGATGAAATTCCGTCCGAGCGCATTTGGAGCTTCTCGCACATGGCGATGAGCTTCTCCCCCGACAATCCGGAATACGGCCGGCATGGCCGCTCGCATATCTGTACGCCCGAGGGCGAAAAGCCCTCCTACGCAGCCTGCCGCCGGGGCGAGGTCGACTATGGCGCCTGGGGCGACAAGCGCCGCGGCAGGATCCGTGCACGTCTGACCTTCAATCCGTATTTTGATGAGCAACAGCGCGTGATTCAGTCCGTCATGGAAAGATCCGCGTGAGCGCCTCCTTCAGGTGCGGATCTTCCAGCCCTTAACGAGGAGCACCACGGCCGCCGCCGTGACGGCCAAAGCCGTTGCGGCAACGATGAGTAGGCTCAGCGTCGCCGCCCCCGAAAAATCCCTGCCGAAAGCCGTCAACCAAGTAGTAGAAGGGATTGAGGCGGCTCGCGGCCTGCCAGAAGGGCGGGAGCGAATCCACGGAATAAAAGACGCCCGAAAGGAAGGTGAGCGGCATGATGACGAAATTCATCACCGCTCCCATCTGATCGTATTTTTCGGCCCAGAGCGCCGTGATGAGACCCAAGGCCGCCATGATGGCCGCACCGAAGAAGCCGAAAGCGATGAGGAGCCCCGGTTCACGCACCGGGGGAGATGCCCACCAGGAGCAGAGCAGATAGAGCCCGGCGCCAGCGAGCGCTGAGCGCACGAAGCTCGCGCCGATATAGGCCGCGGCCACCTGCGGTCCCGGGATGGCCGGCAGAAGAATAAAGACGAGATTCCCTGAAATCTTCGACTGAATGAGTGAGCTCGCCGTGTTGGAAAACGCATTCTGCAGCACCGTCATCATGATGAGGCCCGGAATGATGAAGGCCGTATAGGACACGCCCTCATAGACGGGCAGGTGCTTGGAGAGCGCTTCGCCGAAGACAAAGAGATAGAGCCCGCCCGTGAGGACAGGAGCCAGCACGGTGTGCATCCACACCTTGAGGAAGCGGATCACTTCCTTTTTAAAGAGCGTCCAGAAAGGAACCCACATCAGGCTTCACCTCCCGTAACAGCGAGGAAGACGTCCTCCAGATCGGGCTGTCCTACCGTCAGATTTTCAATCTCCGCGCCGGCCGCCTTCAGGCTTTCGAGCTTTCGCAAAGCGTCGTCGGCGTCTTCAATTCGCAGCGTCACATCATTGCCGTGACGGCGCATAAGGTCGCGCGCCGCTTCGGGCGACAGGTCCCCCTTTACCAGCCGGCAGCGGAGCACTCGGCCTTCAAAGCGCGACAAAAGCGCTTCCGTGCGGTCAAGCGCTGCAACCTCGCCCTTCTTCATGATGGCGATGCGGCTGCAAAGCGCCTGCGCCTCTTCGAGGTAGTGCGTTGTGAGAATCACCGTCCGCCCCTCGCGATGCAGCCGTCCGATGAAGTCCCAGAGGTGTTCGCGAAGCTCAACGTCTACGCCGGCCGTCGGCTCATCGAGCACGATCACCGGCGGCTTATGAACGAGCGCCTGGGCAACGAGCACACGGCGCTTCATGCCGCCCGAGAGCGCTCGCATGGAAGCGTCCGCTTTGTCGGTCAAACCCAGATTGGCGAGAATTTCATCAATCCAGTCGTCATTTCGGAGAATGCCCCAGTAGCCCGACTGAAAGCGCAGCGTTTCGCGCACCGTCAGAAACGGGTCGAAAGTGATTTCCTGCGGCACGATGCCGAGAAAGAGCGATGCGGCTCGTCGATCTGTGCGGGTATCCATGCCGCGAACAAGAATGCGCCCGCCCGTCGGCGTGGTCAGTCCGCCGAGGCAGGAAATCAGCGTTGTTTTGCCGGCGCCGTTGGGGCCGAGCAGACCGAAGAATTCGCCTTCTTCAACGTCAAAACTCACGCCCTTCAAGGCAAGAGTGCCCGAGGCGTAGCGTTTTTCGAGGGAGTCGATCCGAACGGCAGGCTGTGCCGAGGCCATTACCAATTCACTCCGAAGATGGTGCGGAAGCGCTCGACGCCGCGCTCGAGATCCATGCGGTCCGGGTGCGTTTCGCTCGCCAGACGGCGCGCTTCGCGTTCGGGCGTCACCTTGCCGCCCATCATCGCGGTCATGCGCTCAAAGAGCGCCGGATCAATACGGCCGCGGCAGAGATAAGTGCCTGCGAGGGTATTGTTTTTGCCCGCTGCTGCCAAACTCTCCGACGTACGCTTCATCCAGTCGAGCGCTTCGGGTGTTTCGGCGTTGCCGCCCATGGTGGCGAAGCATCCGATCGTCTTGCCTTCGAGCTTTTTCGCTGCCGCCTGAATGTCTTCAGGCCCCATGCCGCGGTCGCACCAGAAACCGAGCAGAATCGGATTAAAGCCCGACAGGTCTTCGGGTAGCGCTTCAGGCTTGACCAGAACAGCCCCAGGCATCGCGTCGCAGATGGCGTGACCGAGAATCATGGTGTTGCCCGTACGGGAGCTGATGACGACAAGAGGCTTGGCGGCGGCAGCAGTCATGGGGAATCTCCTCGAAAATGGTAGTGAACGCAGGACCGTTTAAATGCAGTCCGTCTGCGCAGTCAGAATAAAGCGATTCGCCGCAGCGTGTTCAAAGCACGCTTGCGGCGTAAATATGGCTCTCGTCCCAAGCACAATTGAACCAGAATGACGGCGAGCTGTTTGCTCACGATCCCAACGAGCCGCCTTTCTAACGCATCTCCCTTCATACGGGCTTAATGCGCAGCCTCCGAGATCGTTGGGGGAAGCGATCTTCGGAGGCAGAGCGGTTCGAGACGAGCCTAAAGCGGATCGATCAGGCCGAGAACTTGGCTCGGGCGGCAATGAACTTTTCCTTCACGGATTCGACGAGCTGATGATTTTCTCGGCCGACGAAAACCGAGAAGGCCGTTTTGCCTTCCTTGGTAAAGAACTGCACGGCAAGAGACTCGCGTCCCATGAAGGGGAAGGTCGTGAAAGCCACGGCCGAGAACGAGTCATACTTCATGTGGCCGCCGATTGTCGCCGACTTGGCGAGGATGTTGTAGTAGCCCTGAGCAATCTTTCCCTCATGGAGCTGCCCCTGAATTTCAAAGATGCTGCTTTCATGCTGAATGAAAAGCGTGATCTTTTCCCAGGAAGCGAGTTCCGCCCAAATTTCGGTGAAGCGCTCTGTGATGTCGCCCTTGACGAAGGTGCAGTTGGCTTCCGGCAGCAGTTCGGCAGCCTCAAGATCCGTTACGCCGAGTCGGCCGGCGATGGAGCTCACCGTCACCGGATAGGGCGCAGCCAGCATTTCCTCGATGATCTTGGCTTGTTCGGCCGTAGGCTTCTTGCAGCAGCAGCAGTTGGTCATGGCGTTGTTTCCTTTGTGAAGTGAAAAAAAGGTTGTGCAAAGTCTGAAAAACTCATTAGGCAGCTTCAGCCGGCTGCAGATCCTTCATGTCGAGCGCAGTTCCGCAGGCCTGCAGAAGCTCCAGATCGTGGGTGATCAGGAAAACCGCTCGGCCTCGGGCAGCCTCGGCCTTAAGCAGCTTGGAAATGGAGGCCATATTGGCGCCGTCGAGCCCTGACGTCGGTTCGTCCAGAATCAGAATTTGCGGATTCTTGGCAAGCGCACAAGCAATGACTACGCGCTGCTTCTCGCCGCCCGAGAGACTCTGCGGATGGCGTTCCGCGAGCGGAGCCAGACGCAGCGTCGTGAGGAGCTCCGTGACCCACGCTTCTTCTTCGGCGGTGAGTTTCGGCGTCTTCAGACGCTGCCAGAAAGCCGCGTGCTTTTTCGCTGCGGACTTGGCTGCAATCATCGAAGCCTCAACCTCTTCGCGCACGGTGCGCATCTGAAGCTGATGGTCGGCATTTTGGAGCACCAAGCCCGAATGCGGCATGAGACCGTCCCGGTCAACGGGCCGGCCCTCAATCGAGAAGACGCCTTGGGCTTCATTGAGCCCGGTCAATATGCGCGCCAGCGTTGTTTTGCCCGTTCCGTTTGCACCGATCAGCGCCGTAATCCCTGCAGGAACCGAAAAACTCACGTTGCTGAAGATGGGCTTTTGAGCGCCTTTGTACGTAAAGGAGACGTGTTCGGCCGCAAAAAAGCCCTCCGGCACAGTCCCGTCTCCCAGTGCTGTCGGAATGCGCGGCAGGGTCGGGCGGAGATCCGCCACCTCGGCTTGGCGAAGCCCGTAAAGACGGCGCACATTCTCATCGTCAAGAATAGAGAACGGGCCCCGAACCGCCACCGCTCCGGCCTGCATGACGAGGACTTCATCAACCAAGCCTTTAAGCCAGTAAAGACGATGGTCGACCACGAGAATGGCTGCGCCCTCGGCTTTGAGTTCACCGAGGATACCGGCAAGCGACACTGTGGCTTCCGGATCCAGATTGGCGCTCGGCTCATCGAGAATGAGCGCTTTGGGGCCGAGCGCGAGAATCGAGGCGAGTCCGACCTTCTGCTTTTGCCCTTCAGAGAGCTCGTGAATGTCCTGCGCGAGAAGATGTTCAATCCCCATGCGCTTGGCAGCACGGTCTACGCGGGGACCGATTTCTTCAAACGGCACGCCGCGGCTTTTGAGCGCGAAGGAGATCTCATCGCCCACATTGAGCGCGAAGAACTGCTCTTCGGGATCCTGGAAAAGCGTGCCGATATGCTCTGAGAGCACCGCCACGGGCGTATCCTGCGTGGGATTGCCGTCGACCAATACTTCACCCGACAGGGTGCCGCCGTAGATCTGCGGACACAGGCCGTTCACCAGCCGCATGACCGTCGTCTTGCCGCAGCCCGAAGCGCCGGTAACGAGCTTAAGCTCGCCCGCATCAACCGTGAGATCAAGACATCGAACCGCATCCGGCGAGTCTGGTTCGGCACCGCTGTAGCGGTAGGAAACTTTCTTCAGTTCAATCGCGTGCATGGGCTTAATCAAGGCATGACAGCGCCGGGCGTCATAAAGAGCTCGCGCAGGAAGATTTCAGCGAGAAGCGCCAGAACGACGCAGACACCCATCGCTATAAAGATGTTTCGATCGAGTTGGGAGAGCGGCGGCGCCTTTGGGAGCACCGTGCGGTGCGCCGTACCGATGCCCTTCAATTCCGCTGCAATACCCAGCGTTTCAGAGGATTTGAGTGCGCGAAAGAGGATCGGCGTGAACAGCAGGCGAGCCGACAGGATTGGGTGCGTCGTAATCATCACGGGCCCCATCGGCCAGCCGCGGATACGAAGCGTCTCCCAGACCTGACGAATATCGTTTGTGAAGGTCGGGATGAAGCGAAGCATGACAACCGCCGGCAAAAAGACAACAAAGGGCAGATGCAAACGCTCCAGTGTTCCCAGCAAGTCCTCAACACGCGTCGTGAGTGCGAGCACCATCACCACATTCATCATGGAGACGCCACGCAGAAACGGAACGAAGAGCGCTTGGACGGAGAGACCGCTCAGCTTCGGCGCCCAGAGCGAAATAAGCCATCCGAACCCGGCTGACACCGCCATCATCACGGCCATAAGAATGTAGAGCAGCGTCACGAGCTTCGGGCGCTTAAGCATCAGCACATAGACGAGCGTGAAAAGGAAGAGCACCATCTGGCTTATGACGCCGGAACAAGCCACAACAAGTACGGCGGTGACCAGCATGACGGAGAGCTTTGTTTTGGCGTCAAGCCCCCGCAGCATTGAGCTCTCGTCTTTAACGAACAAAACCCGCATGGCGGAGCTCCCCTACAGTTTTCCATCCAAACCAGAGACCAATCACAGAGCCCGCATAACCGAGCAGCACGATCGGTATGATGATCGTCATCAGTGCCGGGGTCTCTCGAAGGAAGAGATAGGACACCCCGAGCGAAAGCATCTTGCTCACGAAGTCGTAGACGCCGACGGCCACCCAAGGTGCCCAGGGCTTATGAACGCCGCCCGAAAGCACGACGAAAAGCTCACCCAGAAGGGCGCCCGCCAAAGCCGCAGGGAGAAGCGTCAGACTTCCGCCCAAAAGCAGGACGCTTACGAGCATGCTCACCACGGTAAAGAGCGTGAGCGTCCAAAGCTTCGGAACCTTGGTGAGCAGCACGATCATGAGGGTCGTATAGACCAAATTCTTTCCCAGGAGCGAAATGGGATTCATCCCGCCGCCCGCGAGTGCAATCAAGAGACTCGAGAGTTTGGCGGCAGCGGCAAAGACACCGATGAGCACGAGCTCTCTCGGTTCCCAACGCCTTTTAATCCATTGAGGCTTGGTCGTTGTCATCGCAGTGACGGCTCCTGGAATAAAAAATGACTTGCTGAAGTCGACCGGCGCCCTGCACCTCTTAGGACGAGATACAGGGCGCTGCGACTTGCTTTTTTCAGCTCAAAAGAATGAAGTTAGAACTTCGCATTGAGCTTAACGGCGAGATAACGGCCCGGTTCGTAGATCGCGGTCTGTTCGCGATAGGCCTTGTCAAAGATGTTGTAGAAACCCGCATCGAGGCCATACTGCTTCTGGTCGCCAAACGTCACGCCGCCCGTCAGGTTGAAAGTCGTGGCACCGCCGAGGCGATAGCTCGAATCAGATCGAGCAGTAGCAGAAGGATCCTGATACTCCGTTTTTGAAATGGTTCGGGCATATGCGTCGGCATGCAGACCCAAGCCATTTGCTTCGCCGTTCCAACGGAAACCGTAGCGAGCAATAACAGCAGGAGTGGCAGTCTTATAGGTTTCCACGTCACCGTAATCAAACTGACGACGGGTGAAAGTTAAATTGACATAAGGCTCCAGTCCAATGGACTTAATTTCATATGAACCAGTCAATTCAAGACCGTAAGTTGTGGCTTCGCCAATATTTTCGTAACGATATAGGTTAGCGCCATAGGGTGTTGACTGGATATAGTCCTTAGCCTTCGAATAAAACACCGCTGCATCCAGCATGATGCTGTTTGACATCCAACGTGCACCGACTTCAAAGTTATTGGACGTCTCAGGCTTCAAATCAGGATTACCCAATGTTGTGCTGGTGCTGCCCATACTGGTTGCAATGTAACGTTCCTGCAAAAGCGGAGCACGGAATCCCTGAGCCCACTGAGCACGCAAAGCCAGCTCCTCCAATGGTCTCCACACAATCCCCGCATTAAACACAACTTTGTCATCGTGCTTTTTACCTTCCGCTCCAAGCTCTTTGGCCGGATTAAAAGCGCCAGAGGTTCCTCCAAAAATGCCGTCCAAGTAGTACTTAGATCCATGCACATCTTTCATATCGGTTTTAACGTATGTATACCGCGCACCGTATGACAGCAAAACATTATCAAGAATACTGGTTTCGGCTGATGCAAACAAAGCATGCGTAGTCATGCTTCCTTTGTAAAAACCAAATTTATCGTAGTTGCCCAGTTTATCTTTCATAGCGGGATCCATTGCCCCGCTGTTCATCATGTTTCCTAAGGCATTACGTCTTGCTTCTAGGCTACTTGTCGCATCGAGGTCATCATAATTAAATTCATAACCCGCAATAACCATCGTTGAGTCCGAAACGGCCCAATCCGTTTGAAGTGAAATGCCATACTGATCTAATGAATTGTCAGCCAAATTCATTATGTTGTAGGGCATCTTCGTAATGAACGAATTAGTTTCCACATTATTGGTCATGGACTTATCGTTCTTCTGATAGAACGCATCAACACGCACTTTCCTGAGGACCTTGGAAAGATCTCGGAATTCACCAAATACCCCCAACTTTGTGCGCTTCCATTCCGGCACATCTACATAGAACGGCTCATATCCCGGTTCTGCACTGCCTGACATGAAATCCAGATCAAAGTGATCCAGCGTAGCGCCTACTGTCGCCTTTTCATTGATGTCATACGACACAAAAAGATTTGCTCCTGTCGAATTGAACTTCGTGAAGTTCATATCACCGACAGGCGTTTTCAGATTGTCGCCGTCTTCGTGGGCAACGCCGATGCGATATTTCCAGCCCTCGACGCCGCCGTACACTGACGCGTTGACGGACTTGCCGGAGTTGGAGGTGTTCATGCCGGCACCGACCTCGCCTTGCACCGGTTTCGTACCGCCTTTCTTCGTGATGATGTTGATCGCACCGCCAATGGCGTCGGAACCGTAAAGCACGGACGCCGGCCCTTTGATGACTTCAATGCGTTCAACCATGGCCGGATCGATCAGAATGGGTGATCCGGACATTGACTTCTGCTCGGAAATCTTCTGACCGTCAATCATGACGAGCGAACGAAAAGCGTCTTCACCGCGGATCTTCGCGCGCTTGATACCCTGACCGCCGTCGTTATTGATGCGAACACCGGTCATGGACTCGATCAGCGCACCAATCGACTGAGCGCCGCTCTTAGCAATATTGTCTGCTGTGATCACGGAAACGCTCATCGGCGTTTCCATCAAGTCCTGCTCAAAACGGCCAGCGGTAACCGTTGTGGTTTCAAGCGTCTGATATTCATCGGCAATCGCCGCACCGGAAAAAGTAATTGCAGCAACAACAGCGGCAGAAAGAAGGTTGTGGGTATAAGTTTTCATGGATAAGTCCACTAAGTTCTTCTTGGTCCTAGAAAGAAACTGGAGGGATTCGCTGTGGGAAATAGTGCTTTTTATTGTTTTGGATAAAACTTCAGCGAACGCCAAGTTCACGAAGTCCGTCCTCGCCGAGGACTCGTTCGATCACATCTTTGGGCGCCTGAGCGACCATCTGAGTAATCATTTCTTTGGGCATTTTTTTCGCCATTTCAATGATCATGTCGCGAGGCATGCCTTCGAGCATCTTTAAGATGCCCGTCGGCATCTGCCCATGCGCGTGGCGGCCCGCACTCGCCATCTTCATCATCGAATCGGGAGCACCCATGTCCATCTTCTGTTCGCTCTCAGGTTCGGGCAGCTGATGCGACAAAAAGTCCATCAGGAGCTGAGCGAGTGTGACATGCCAATACTGACCGGCAACCGTCTGGTAATACCAATCGCCGCGTTTGACGAGAAGGCCGGCCTCACACCACTGTGTGAGCACAACCTTGGCAAGGTCTTCCAGGGGCAACCCGCCGAACTGGCGGCCGATGGCCTTGAGATTGATGGCGCCCGACTCCATTTCAGAGGAAATCGTGCGCAGCAGGTGCCAGTTGTGTGTCGGCGCCATCGCAAAGGCGACGGGCTTTCTGCCTTCGCCGAGCAGCCGGTAGTAGTCGGCGAGCTTACGCTCCATCATGTAGGAATAGCCCGCCAGACGTCCGCCCGCTCCGCAGCCAAAGGCCAGGCAGTCGCAGGCGCTCTTACCCCAGGCGTTGTAGATATTGCGTTCACGAATCGTTCGGCCCCAATGGTTGTTGGAGAGCCGGCGCCAGTTCTGGCTTGTGAAATACTCAACGCTCTTAGCGAAGAAATCCGCCTTTTCGTCAGAGGTAGCCGCACGCGGAAGCTTCCCGTTGGCGATGTAGCGGGCGAGCGGCGACTTCTCAAAAACATTGAGCTGATAGCAGTCCACCCCGTCGAGATGCAGTGAAGCGGCGGTCTTCAGGTCGTCTTCCCAGACCTCCATCGTCTGCCCGGGGAAACCGTAGATCATGTCGCAGACCACGGACGCATTGTTGTAGGAGCAGAGCTTGTCGAGACGGCGGATGATCGTGTCGCGATCATCAACTCGCATCACCGACTGCCGAATTTGCGTGTTGAAAGTCTGCACGCCCAGTGAAAAGCGGTTAACGCCGGACTCGATAGCCGCATCCATCTTGGCGTCACTGAAATTGTGAATTCGCCCTTCGAGCGTAATTTCGCAGTCGTTTGCGAGCGGCAGATATTTCTTCACCGCTCCCATCACCAGACGGATATCGTCGGGTGAAAAAGCCGTCGGCGTGCCGCCGCCGAAATAAAGCGCATTGATGGGCGCAGCATTCTGTGCCGCACGGTCGCTCCAAAGCTCAAGCTCCTTCACGAGCTGCTTGGCATATTCCGTCGTTGCCTCTTCTTTCCAGGGGTTCTGATAGAACATGCAGTAAAGGCACCGCGTCTCGCAAAACGGCACATGAATATAGGCAAGGGACCGTCCTGAGCGAGGCGTGTCGTAATGGCTGTCAATGGCTTTTTCAGCCTCTTCTCCAATCAGCGGCCGACCGCCGGGCCCCGAATGCACCGCCGCTTTGGCAATAAAGGCCTTGTGCAGCGGATCAGACGCATCAGCAAAATAGGCTTCAACGCCTTTAGTTTGGAGCGCTTCATTCATCGCGCGAGCACCCGACTCAAAGGTTGGGGCAGCGGGCTTAGGTGCGGGGCTTTCAGACAAAATGCGGCCTCTTATGGAGAACTGTCCGTATGTATAACACGAACAATAATGAGAAGGATTCGCATTATATAGGAATATTCCTTAAATACTATCCTTTAGCAAGTTTTCATCGTCATACGCATAACGATCATTATATATTGATATTCCTAGTTTTTTAGAACAAAAAATATCTCTTTAGGGATAACGAAGCCTCCCATCCTGAAAGCCCTAAGATGGTGCTTGTCATGGCGACTCTTCAGCCGAACGACTTGAGCCTGACAGCTGCGAAGCGCACCTATGCAAGCCAAAAAGAGACCCAGACCGTTCAAGCAGAATCAAACGATCCGGGTCCGGCTCTGAAGGAATAATGAATCAAGAGAGCGCCGCAGCCCGTTCTGCGCTCTCCCACACTTCGGCAGGAAAGATTTGAGCAGCGGCTTCAAAGCGGCGGCCGCCCAGCAGTCGGTGCGGCAGCTCAAGCAGTTCTGCGGCATCAATTCTGAGCGCCATACGAGCCGCAAGCGCCTGATGCCAGTAAAGTCCTGCATCGGTAAGACGAATCCAAGTACCAAGAGCACCTGTACGGCGAAGGAGCCCGGCAGCAGTCCAGTCTTCAAAGAGCGGCTCGAGCGACTCTGTGATGCGCAGACCGCTCGCATGTTCAATGCGTTCGAGCGAAAAACGCCCGAGGAGCGCCCCCTGAGCTAAGAGCGCCGCTGCGCGCCAGCCTGATTTAGGCTCCGAGACGGACGATACGGGGCGCCGCCCCATCCAAACTGCCGAGAGCCATTTACCCAATTCGGGCTCAATCAAAAGCTCACGGCCAAAGAGTCTTCCGTGTGCGCCGCATCCGAAGGCAAATTTGTCCGCATCACCGGCAGCGAGCACATCAAAGGTTGTTCGATCGCGCTCAGAGCGGCTCCAAGCCAGCGCTGTTCGCCGCTCCCAGCCGTTGTCGGCGAGCACTTCAAAAGCACGTTCATGCATTCGAGCCATTAGGACCGAATCCGCCGCTCGAAACGTTTTGGCCGCCTCACCCAAAATGTCTGGTTCTCCGGCAACGCGGATAATGAGGCCGTCAAGCGGCAGCTGGCATGCCCGCTCAAGATCTGCGGTCCATACTTCAAGCGACTGCCCCGGCAGACCGAAATTCAGTTCGACGGCAACCGCACTTTCGTTATATTCAGTCAGACGCTTGAGGAGCTTTTCGGCAGCCTCACCGGCATCAAGCCGGCCAGCGGCCTGACGCACTTCCGTCGAGAAACTTCTTACCGGAAGGACAAACCGAGTGACGCCTCCCGCAAGCGCAGCCTCAATCTTTTCTTCGGAGAATCCGTGCACACGTGCCTGAAGCTCGATGCTGCAGTCGTTGGAAAGCGGCAGATATTGACGGGCTTTGGCCAGCACATGGAGGATGTCGACAGGTTCCAAAGCGCTCGGCGTTCCGCCGCCAAAGCGCAGCGCCTGAATCGGCGCTCCCGCCTGGGCATGCGTATCCGCCCACGCAGCCATTTCACGAACCAGTGCGTCAGCCCAGCGACGGCTTTCGAGCTCCTTATAAGCATGCTGCCAGCAGCC